>MDTC01049056.1_pt1 | contig 30852 bp, 34 predicted proteins | sample 811181 | NCBI WGS metagenome assembly MDTC01 (sample SAMN05326644, study PRJNA326480) | marine metagenome | isolation source: seawater | place: Pacific Ocean: North | collected 2011 | reverse complement strand
TGCAAAATCGTCAGACGTAAAGGAAGATTGTATGTAATCAATAAAAAGAACCCTAAGTTTAAACAAAGACAAGGATAATATTATGGCAAGAATATCAGGAATAGATTTACCAAAAAATAAAAGAGGTGTCATAGGTTTAACCTATATATATGGCATTGGAAGAAGCACTTCTCAAAAGATTTTAGCTGAAGCAGGTGTGGATGAAAATATTAAAGTTCAAGACTGGGATGATGATCAGTTAGGAAAAATTAGAAAAGTAATAAGCGAAACTTATAAAGTAGAAGGTTCACTTAGATCAGAAGTTCAGCTTAACATTAAGAGATTAATGGATATTGGTTCTCAAAGAGGTATTAGACACAGATCTGGATTACCCTTAAGAGGCCAAAGAACTAAGAATAATTCTAGAACAAGAAAAGGAAAAAGAAAAACTGTTGCTAATAAGAAAAAAGCAACTAAATAATCTTAAAGTTATAATTGTATGGCTAAGCAAACAAAAAAGAAAAAGAACGTTCAGATTAATCCACTTGGAGAAGCTCACATTCAAGCTTCATTCAATAACATTATTATTTCTTTGTGTAATGACAAAGGACAGGTAATTTCATGGTCTTCTGCTGGAAAAATGGGATTTAGAGGTTCCAAGAAAAACACTCCCTATGCTGCTCAAATCGCTGCAGAGGATTGTGCCAAAGAGGCTTTTGAATTTGGATTAAGAAAAGTTAAAGTATTTGTTAAAGGTCCTGGTGCAGGAAGAGAATCTGCTATCAGAGGAATTCATAATAATGGAATAGAAGTTACTGAAATTGTTGATGTAACCCCAATTCCACATAATGGATGTAGACCACCAAAAAGAAGAAGAGTATAAAAATTGTAAACCTGAAAAGTTAATCATCGAAGGATACTGACCTTAATTCATGAATTACTTTTCATAAAACTTATAAAATGGCAAGATACAAAGGTCCCAAATCAAAAATCGCTAGAAAATTCAGAGAGCCTATTTTTGGTCCTGATAAAGCGTTAGAAAAGAAAAATTACCCTCCAGGGATGCATGGTCCCAATAAAAGAAGGTCTAAAAAATCTGAATATGCAGTTCAGTTAGCAGAAAAACAAAAAGCTAAATATACTTATGGCATACTAGAAAAGCAGTTTTCTAATATGTTTAAAAAAGCATCTTCTAAATCTGGAATTACAGGTGAAATATTACTTCAGCTTTGTGAGTTAAGACTAGATAATGTTGTTTTTAGATTAGGAGTTTCTCCCTCAAGAAGAGGTGCGAGACAGCTTGTTACTCACCGACACATTACTGTTAACGGGAACATTGTAAATATCCCTTCCTACTCACTTAAGATAGGAGATGTTGTGGGTGTTAGAGAAAAATCTAAATCTTTAGTAATTGTTACATCCTCTTTAAGTGCAGATAATACTATATCAGAATGGTTATTATGGGATAGCACTTCATTTTCAGGTGAGGTTAAAGCAGTTCCAACAAGAGAACAGATTTCAGAAAATATTAAAGAACAATTAATTGTAGAACTTTACTCTAAATAATTAGAGTACTTAAAATAAAAATAATATGGCAATTTTAGATTTCCAAAAACCAGAAAAAGTAATTATGTTAGAATCATCTGATCATAAAGGTCAGTTCGAATTCAGACCTCTTGAACCAGGATACGGAATTACTGTTGGTAACGCTCTCAGAAGAATTTTACTTAATTCTATTGAAGGTTTTGCTATTTCCTCAATCAAAATTGAAGGAGTAGATCATGAATTTTCTACAATCAAAGGAATTGTTGAAGATGTTACTGAACTAATTTTAAACTTAAAACAAGTTCGTTTTAAAAGACAAATAGAAGATTCAGACTTAGAAGAAGTAAACATTAGCCTTTCTGGCCAAGAAACATTTACTGCAGGTGATATAGGTAAATTCACTTCATCTTTTCAGGTGTTGAATACTGACCATGTAATTTGTCACATGGATAAGTCTGTAAAACTTAATATTGTATTAACTATCGCTAAAGGAAGAGGATATGTTCCTGCTGAAGAAAACAAAACAGAAAATGCTGCTGTTGGGACTATCTTCACAGATTCAATTTTTACTCCAATTAGAAATGTTAAGTATACTATCGAAAACTTCAGAGTAGAGCAGAAAACTGACTATGAAAAGTTAATTTTTGATATAGATACAGATGGTTCAATTCATCCTAAAGAGGCTTTAAAGGAAGCAGCTAGAATTTTGATTCATCATTTTATGTTGTTTTCTGATGAGAAAATCACTTTAGATGAGGATGAAAAATCTGAAACTGAAGAATTTGACGAAACTTCACTTCACATGAGACAGTTATTGAAAACAAGATTAGTTGATATGGATCTTTCTGTAAGAGCTTTGAATTGCTTAAAGGCTGCTGATGTTGAAACATTAGGTGAGCTTGTTGCTTACAACAAGAACGATTTATTGAAGTTTAGAAATTTCGGTAAGAAATCGCTTACAGAACTTGATGATTTAATTGAATCTAAAGGTCTTTCTTTTGGAATGGATGTTTCTAGATATAAATTAGATAGAGATTAATCACGTTTTTTCATTTTTAAATAATTAGGATATGAGACACGGAAAAAAAACAAATCATTTAAGCAGAAAAACTGCGCATAGAGGTGCAATGTTGTCAAATATGGCCTGTTCATTGATTGAGTACAAAAGAATCAATACTACTTTGGCAAAAGCGAAAGCCTTGAGAAAGTATGTAGAGCCACTAATAACAAAATCTAAGGATGATACCACTCATAACCGTAGAGTTGTGTTTAGTTATTTAAAAAGTAAAGAAGCTTCTTCAATACTTTTTAGAGATGTTGCTCCAAAAATAAATGATAGGCCAGGAGGTTACACTAGAATTATTAAACTAAATAATCGTTTAGGTGACAATGCTGAAATGGCGATGATTGAATTAGTTGATTTTAATGAACTTCTTACAAAAGATCAAGGTAAGAAAAAGAAAACCAGAAGAAGAGGAGGTAAAAAGTCATCTACTTCAAGTGTTGATTCTCAAACTAAAGAATCTAATTTAGAGGCTCAGGTAGAAAGTTCTGAAATTGAAGATGCAGTAATTGTTGAAGAAACAAAAACTTCAGAAGTGGAGATGGAAACTAAATCAACTGATGAGGTTGTTGATAACCAAGAATCAACTAAGGAAAGTAATGATGAAAAGAAAAATGATGATAGCTCATCTGAAGAAGAAAAAGAGAAGAAAGATTAATGAATTTCAAACTTTTCAGATAATTTTAAAGGGTAGTTAATAACTACCCTTTTTTTTTATTTAAAAAACACTAAAAATTTAATCTAAAAATTATTTTTGTATTATGGATTTAAAAAATACTAAAGCAATATTATTACTTTCTGATGGTACTGTGTTTCATGGTAAATCTTGTGGTAAAATTGGTACTACAACTGGTGAAATAGCATTTAATACAGGTATGACAGGATATCAAGAAATATTTACAGATCCATCTTATTATGGTCAAATTCTAACCATGGCCAATGCTCATATTGGTAATTACGGAACAAATGAGTTGGAGGTAGAGTCTAATCAATCTCAGATTAAGGGTTTAGTAGTGAAAAAGTTTGCTCATCATTTTTCAAGATATGGCGATCAAAATCAGCTATTACATGAGTTTTTGATTAAAGATAATATTGTTGGGATTAAGGATATTGATACAAGAGATCTTATTGGATATATTAGAGAAAATGGAGCTCAAAATGCAATCATATCTTCTGAAGATAAATCTTTAGATGAGTTAAAAACATTACTTTCGAAAGCACCCAATATGAAAGGCCTTGAACTGGCTTCAGTAGTATCTACAAAAGAAGTTTATGATTCAGGAAATGGAGAAAATAAGGTTGCATTAATAGATTTTGGTGTCAAGAAAAATATAATTAGATGTTTGGTTGAAAGAAATTGTACTGTAAAGGTCTTTCCATATGATGTTTCATTTGAAGAAATTACTAATTTCAATCCAGATGGGATAATGCTTTCGAATGGTCCTGGTGACCCAGAACCTTTAAAATCATCAATTAATGTGGTGAAACAATTAGTAGATGCGGACTTTCCCATTTTCGGTATATGTTTAGGACATCAAATTTTAGCACTTTCTCAAGGATTAGGCACTGAGAAAATGCACAATGGTCACAGAGGAATAAACCACCCAGTTAAGAATCTATTAACTACCAGATGTGAAGTGACTTCTCAGAACCATGGCTTTGTCGTCAAAAGATCTGATGTTGAAAATCATCCAAGTGTAACATTAACTCATGAGCATCTAAATGACCATACTGTTGCTGGTATTTCAATAAACAATAAGAAGGCATTTTCGGTACAATATCATCCCGAATCTTCTCCGGGACCTAATGATTCACGTTATTTATTTGACCAGTTCATAGCAGTAATCAATAAATCAAAATTACAAACAATTAAATAATAAGTACAAATGGGACTAATTGAACATGTTCATTCAAGACAAATTTTAGATTCAAGAGGAAATCCAACTCTTGAAGTTGATGTATATACATCAAGCGGTGGCTTTGGAAGAGCAGCAGTTCCTTCTGGGGCTTCTACTGGTATCCATGAAGCTGTTGAACTAAGAGATGCTGATAAGGGCATATATATGGGCAAAGGAGTTTTAAAAGCTGTTAATAACGTAAATACTTCTATTGCTAAAGAATTAAGAGGAATTCATGTTTTTGATCAGATGGATATTGATCAATTAATGATTGATATGGACGGATCTGAGAATAAATCTAATTTAGGTGCAAATGCTATATTGGGTGTTTCCCTAGCTTGTGCAAAGGCAGCAGCTTCCGAATTAGGAAGACCACTTTACAGTTATTTGGGAGGTGTTAAGTCAAATACGCTTCCTGTTCCCATGATGAACATTTTAAATGGTGGTTCTCATGCTGATAATAAAATTGATATACAAGAATTTATGGTGATGCCTTTTGGTGCAAGTTCATTTAGTGAAGCATTAAGAATGGGGACTGAAGTTTTTCATCATTTGAAAAATGTTCTAAAAAGTAAAGGAATGTCTACCAATGTGGGTGATGAAGGTGGTTTCGCACCTGGTCTTGGATCAAATGATGAAGCCATTGAAGTTGTTCTTCAAGCGATAGAATCGGCTGGATATAGACCAGGAGAGGATATGTGGATAGCACTTGATGCTGCTGCCTCAGAATTTTATTCTGAAAAAACTAAAAAATATACTTTTGAATCTACAGGCGATGTAATGAGTTCAGATGATTTGGTAGAGTTTTGGAGAAATTGGGCAAATAAATATCCAATAATTTCTATCGAAGATGGTTTAGCTGAAGATGATTGGAGTGGTTGGAAATCTTTAACAGAGGCTCTTGGAGATAAGTGCCAACTTGTAGGAGATGATTTATTTGTTACCAATACTAAAAGATTAAGTAGAGGCATTAATGAAAATATTGCTAATTCTATTTTGGTTAAAGTAAACCAAATTGGAACACTTTCCGAAACTATAGCAGCAGTGTCATTGGCAACTAATAATGGATTTAGTTCAGTAATGAGCCATAGAAGTGGTGAAACAGAAGATAACACCATAGCTGATTTAGCTGTAGCTTTAAATACTGGACAGATTAAAACTGGGTCAGCTTCAAGATCAGATAGAATGGCAAAGTATAATCAACTATTAAGAATTGAAGAACAATTAGGAAAATCTGCTTATTTCCCTGGGAAAGATTTTAAATTTTTGAAGGGTTAATTAATGGTTAAAAAACTAAAAAAGAATAGGTACAAGAAATGGTTTTTTTTACTTCTTCTTTTTAACTTCTTTTATTTTGGTTACCATTATATTGAAACACCATCAATAGTTTATCATTTTAAATCTGTTTTTAAGCAACTATTTTATTCTCCAAAAATCCCAACTGGAGGTTACGTTTTCGGAATTGACATTTCTGAATATCAAGGAATTGTAGCCTGGAATAAAATAGAATCAATTAATGAAAATAAAACAGTTGAATTTGTTCTAATCAGGGCTACAGCAGGAAAAAATCACAGAGATCGTTTTTTTACTTCAAATTGGAGAGAAGCTGGTGAGAAAAATATTATCAGGGGTGCCTATCATTATTTTAGGCCCAATGAGAACTCTACTGAACAAGCCAATAATTTTATACAACAAGTTAAATTATCGCCTGGGGATTTACCTCCAATTTTAGATATTGAAAGGATAAGTAAAGTTCAAACAATAGAAAGCTTAAAAGTTGGGGTTAAAAACTGGATGAATATAATAGAATCTCACTATGGAATACAGCCTATTTTATATACAGGGGCACATTATTATAAAGATTATTTATCCAATGACTTTATTGACTATAAATTATGGGTAGCTAATTATAATCAAGTTAAATCCCCATTAAATAAATACAATTGGATAATGTGGCAATTTTCTGATAACGGAACAGCATCAGGAATTAAAGGTCCTGTTGATTTAGATTTGTTCAATGGACCGGTCTCTGAATTAAAAAAATATGCCCTAAAATAAATCATTTGTTGTTTCTTTGTCAATTAAAAATTTAGAATTAAAATCTCAATGGAAAATCATAAAATAATTTGTTATACAAAAACAGACGAAGCTCCAGCTTTAGCGACTTACTCATTTTTACCCATAATTAATGCTTTTGCTAAAGAGGCTGGAGTTGCAATTGAGCTTAAAGATATTTCCCTTGCTGCAAGAATACTTGCTAATTTTTCTAGTCATTTAAAAGATGATCAAAAGGTGAGTGATGATTTGAAATTTCTTGGTGATTTGGCTAAAAATTCAACTGCTAATATTATAAAGCTTCCTAATATTAGTGCTTCTGTTCCTCAGCTTTCAGCTGCAATTAAAGAGTTACAAGCCAAAGGATATGCTGTTCCTAGTTATCCAGAAGAACCCAATAATGAACAAGATGTTTTGATTAAATCTACCTACGATAAAATTAAAGGTAGCGCTGTTAATCCAGTTTTAAGAGAGGGAAATTCTGATAGAAGAGCTCCAAAAGCCGTAAAAAACTATGCTAAGAAGAATCCGCATCAAATGGGTTCTTGGTCTAATACATCAAAGACTCATGTTTCAAGTATGAATAGTGGAGATTTTTTTGGAACTGAAAAATCACTTACTCTAAAAAGTAACGATCAAGTCAATATCATTTTTACAGACTTAAATGGATTGGAAACTATTTTAAAATCTGATTTAAATCTGCTAAGAGGAGAGGTGATAGACACTGCAGTGATGAATATGCATGCATTGGAAACATTTTTTGAAAACGAAATTGCAGATGCTAAAAGTAAGAACTTGTTGTTTTCTCTTCACATGAAAGCAACCATGATGAAGGTTTCAGACCCTATAATATTTGGTAAGTGTGTAGAAGTTTTTTACAAGGAAATTTTTAAGGATTACCAAGATGAATTAGAAAAATTAGGGGTTGATGTCAATAATGGCTCAGGTAATTTATTTTCTAAATTAGAACAACTCCCACAAGATTTAAAGCAAGAAATTTTAACTAAAATCAAAGCTATTGAAAGTAATCAAGCTGATCTTGCAATGGTTGATTCTGATAATGGAATAACCAATCTACATGTACCAAGTGATGTTATTATTGATGCTTCAATGCCTGCTATGGTGAGAAGTTCTGGTCAAATGTGGAATAAAAATGGTGAGCTCCAAGATACAAAGGCAGTTATCCCAGATAGAAGTTACTCAGGCATTTACAAAGCAACCATAGATTTTTGTAAGAAAAATGGTGCTTTTGATCCCACTACAATGGGAAGTGTTTCAAATGTTGGTTTAATGGCTCAAAAAGCGGAGGAATATGGATCTCATGATAAAACTTTTCAACTGAAAAAAAATGGAACTGTTAAAGTTCAAAATTCAAAAGGAGACATCTTAATTGAACAAAATGTTCAAGAGGGAGATATTTTTAGAATGTGTCAAGTTAAAGATGAACCGATTAAGGACTGGGTAAAGTTGGCAGTTGGTAGAGCAAAAGCGACTAAAAATCCAGCAGTTTTTTGGCTAGATGAAAATAGACCGCACGATAAGGAGTTAATAAATAAAGTAAACCTTTATTTAAAAGATTATGATACTGAAGGATTGGAAATTCATATATTTTCACCTGTTGATGCCACTAATTTTAGTTTGGAACGTATAGCTAAAGGTTTAGATACCATTTCAGTTACTGGAAATGTTTTAAGAGATTATTTAACTGATCTTTTCCCAATATTAGAGTTAGGAACCAGTGCTAAAATGTTGTCTATTGTTCCTTTGATGCAAGGTGGTGGTCTTTTTGAAACAGGTGCTGGAGGTTCAGCTCCAAAACATGTTCAGCAATTTGTTAAAGAAGGATATTTAAGATGGGATTCTTTAGGAGAATTTTTGGCATTGGCTGTATCTCTTGATCATTTTTCAGAAAAATATAACGATGAAAAATGTAAACAGCTTGGTATTTGTCTTGATAATGCAACTGAAAAGTTATTGCAAGAAAATAAATCACCAGCAAGAAGGTTGGGTGGCATTGATAACAGAGGAAGCCATTTTTACATCGCTTTATTTTGGGCTCAAGAATTAGCCAATCAAAAAGAGGATAATGAATTAGCAAATGCTTTTAAACCTTTGGCTATTGCTTTAGCTGAAAATGAAAATAAAATTAATAAAGAGTTGATTGGTGCTCAAAGTTCATCTCAAGAAATTGACGGCTACTTTTTTCCAGATGAAAAATTAGCAGAAATAGCGATGAGACCAAGTGAAACGCTTAATACTATTATAAATACATTCTAGATTTTAAAATTGGAACCTTAATTGTGCTCTAAAATCAGTTTTATTTGGTCCATTAATTTCATTGATTCCCGAACCAATTGATTCTCTGCTGGTGTAAACCCAGTTGGCACATCTAAGCCATAAGTCAACTCCTTTTTTAAATTGGTATCGCAGGGTCAAGTAAGATCTTGTTCCTTGGTAACAGTAAGCAGGAATTCTAAAATAATAGAGAACATCATTTTCATAACTGTATATTCTAGAATTATAGGAGTCAGTATCAAAAAGAGCAAATCTTGCGGAAAAAGACATTTTACTTTCCTTTGGTTTGTAGATAATGTCTTGAATAATAAGAATTCCTTGTTCTAAATCATTTCTAGTCCTTTGGTAATTGACATACTCTATCCTGTTTCTTAGTCTAATTGATTCAGTAATCAGCACATTGAAATTTAAACGATAGTTCCATTGATTGGTATTGAAAACATTGGTAATATCTCTAGATAGAGTCATACTTTCATTATAGGGTTTGGTTCTGTGTCTTACTCTTGCGTATATATTTAGCTTTTTTGTAGGATGATACAATACTTGAACAAATCCATCCATTCCATTGGAGTTCGGCTTGTCTACTTGATATCTCATCCAAGGGAATGTAAATTGATCAAAATAAGAGGAAACTTCCCAATGATTATTCAATTTAAATTGAAGGCCTGTAAAAAGTCCACTCTCATTGTTAGGTCTAGAACTTTCTGAAAATGCATTTGCATAGGTACTGTGATAATTTCTATCATAATTCCTATATATCATTGATAGAGATAGACGTGGATGTAAAGAGGCCATCATGCCATGTAAGTGTGCAATACCACCACTTGAGCTTCTGCTAGATTCTCCAAATAGGTTGAAATTTCTTTTGATTAAATTGTAATGAATTCCATTGGCCCAGTTGGTGTTATTATTAAATTGGAACTGACTGTACATGGAAAGGTCTCTATTTAACATTCCATTATACTTTGTTAAAGTGCTAATTAAACCAATTGTTAAATAGTCGTTTTTAAAAGAGATTTCTCCTCCTCCAATATTTTCCTGAATTGCATCTTTATCTGTAATTTCTCCAATTGTCGAATGAATTCCTGAAGCCTGAAAACTACTTACAATTAAACTGCCGTCATTAGATGTGGTATCAGTTGTAAGATTTGCATCAATCATTTTTTTTGATCCAAAAGCAAGAAACTCAAATTGTTTATATTTCATTGACACTGCAGCTCCTCTCATAAATAAATTTTCATCTAAAGAAGCATAAGGTCTTATTCCCATTGGATTTCTCTTAATACTCATCACATTTGATGATTTACCGATAGCAAGACCCGACCAAAAAGTTAGCCCTTGTCCTAATTGAATGTGATAATCTCCTAAAGCTAGGGCATTAATTTTACCAACATTTCGTATATAGAAATGAGCAGAATAATAATCAAATCCAAGGGCATTAGTTTGATTAAATAGTTGATCAGCTTTTTTATTTATAAAGAAAGCTTCACCAGCATCTTTTTCTGTAGTAATTCCAATACTCAAGTGATTTTGATATTTAAATCGGTATCTCATGTATAGATTATCTGCTGAACCTAGTTGTTTACTGTTTGGGGAGCGGAGCCAAGTACTATCATCAAGATTAGTTTGTCCTTTCACATTATTGAGTACTCTAGAGTATCTTAAGAACATATCATTTTTACCTCTTTTTAACATTTCAGAAAAAGATAATTGAGTCGCATCTAAATTCTCATTTATTTCTACAAATGGTAATATTTTTCTTATGTCACTAGATTCAAAAAGTGAAATGGTTTGTAATTCATAAAGCGTAATGAATTTTCCATGTTTTTTTTTGTGTTCAATTATTGACTTTATTTGAAATTGGTTCAATAAGTGCAATTGTTTAAGGTCAAATTCAATTTCCTTTTTATTTAGGTTAATCGGATGTTCGTAGTAAAAGCTCAGTTGATCAAACATCGTTGTATAATCAAGGTCTTCATCTTCAGAATTTTCAGCAATATTTTCAATTCTTTGCTCTATAATGAATTGTTTTTTCATATCTCTTGCTGAGGAGGAAGAGCTGAGTGTTATTTTATACTGATACCCTTTAGATGAATCTGATTGGCTAAAGCAATAATTAAAAATTCCTATAAATATTATGGTGCCGTATATAAATAAAGTTTTCAATACTTAGTTAAAATTGTAAGTGATTGAAAAATCTGGGCTCCAACCTAAAATTTGATGTAATTGTGTAGCAATGTTTACTTCAAATTTATTTAATAAAACACCAATTCCGAATGCTGCTAAAGTAGGATTTGTCCCAATTCCACCTTTAAATTTGATTTTTTCTGTTGGTTGATAATCAATTGCTGCTAAGAACGAAAGAGGATATATCATGTCTTTTTTTAAACCTGCATGTAGTGAAAGCGTTTCAGAAAATTGATAACCAGCAGCAAATTGCATTACTGTTGGAACTCTCTCATTATCAAAGTCGTCTAGTTTGGATAGAGTGGGATTTTTTATCGATAATCCAATTTCTAGTTCTTCTGTAAGTTGAGCTGCCAGTCCAAAATCGGCAGTTAGGATTGATTTGGAATTATAGAACTCACCAGCATTATAAAAGAAATGATTTAATTTAATTCCACTTTGTAAATTTTCTCCTAATTTGAGTGAGTATCCCAGACCTGTATTGTGAATTTGTAAAAATTCATTTCCATAGTTAGAATAATTTAATCCAAAAGCACCATTATTTGTTTTTAATCCTAATACTAAACTTGCAGTGTTAAAATCATTTAATAAAAAAGGTTGAAAAAGATTTGCACTCACAGCAGACTCTTTCAAATTAGATAATTGACCAATGTTATTATTGATGCTCCAAACATCTATGTTGTTAACATTTAATCCAGCCATTGAGGTGCTGGAGGCCCCGCTATTTTCTAAAATTTGTGCAGTTGTATTTAAGGATGTTATAAAAAAAATAGAAATAAATAAACTTCGTAACTGCATAATTGAAAATTAGTAAAATAATTTCAAAGTTTACTTTTTTTGCTTTTTCATTAGTCAATTTTGAATGATAGATACTTTATTTTCTTGTTGATTTTTAGCCATTTTTTTTCGTAAAAAGTTTTTATAGCTAATGTTGTTTTAAGCTCGTCATTTAGGTTAGAAAAATCTTTATATATATTATTGATATTATGAATTAGGGTGTAATGATTTTCTTCAATTTGCTCAATGGTATATTCATAAAGTAAATCACTATCAGTTTTTAAATGAATGATTCCTCCTTTTTTTATTGTGTTCCTGTACCTGTTAATAAAGAGTGGAGATGTTAATCTTTTTCTTGGTTTTTTAGGCTGTGGATCAGAAAAGGTCAACCAAATTTCATCGACTTCATTTTTATTGAATAGCTTTTCTATAAAGTCAACTTTAGTTCTAAGAAACCTCACATTTGTAATATTATTTTCAAATGCAGTTTTTGCACCTCTCCATAATCGGGCTCCTTTAATATCTAAACCAATAAAGTTTTTTTTTGAAAATTGTTGAGCCAATTCAATAGTGTATTCTCCTCTTCCGCAACCAAGTTCAAGAACTATTGGTTGATTGTTTTTAAATTCATTATTCCAATTTCCTTTTATAGGGTGGTCTGGAAAGTCATATTTAATAATGGGATGAATTACATTATTAAAATCTTTAATTTCAGAAAACCTTTTAAGTTTATCCTTCCCCATCGCCATCAAATTTCCCGCTTTTTGGCAAGATTTCTGTCCTTTCACCAAAAAACTGTCCAAAATCTCTCATCGCATTGGCCATTTGATCTTCACTTGTAGCTCTTTCATAAGTATTTGCCAAGGTCATTAGTGTTTGAAATATCATCTTATTCATTTCTTCAATAGACATTTCTTTAGTCCATAAGTCTAAATTAAAGGTTTCATTTTTTGCTGCGTCCCAAAAATATAATAGTGCAGCTCCTGCCTTTTGCTTTGGTTTGTTTTCTTGTGAGGATTGCCATTCAATATTTTCAGGAATCAAGTTTTCATCCATTGATACATCAATAGTCAGTTTTTCTTTTTTATTTGTTTGGCTCATAGGTGCTTAGTAGTTTTTGAATATTTTCTTCCTTGATTATTTCTTTAACACTTTGTTTAGTTTTGTTGGCATAGTCAGCTATTATTTGATAGCCTAACCATATTCCAATTCCAGATGGGGAATCTTTCCCAAAATTTTTAGTGAACGGAGCATCATTAAAAAATAAATCTACTTTTGAAGGGTCTTTTTCAAATAACAATTGGTTGTCAATTATGTGACGCCAAATATTTTCTTCGTTGGACTTGCACCAATTAATTTCTTTATCATCGTATCTAAATTTATTTCCCTCATTTTCATCAGGTAGAATTAAGCTCATCACATAAGCTATTTTTCCATAAGCAAGCATTCTTGCTAAAAACTCATCTCCTAAAGGTTTGTATATAATAGACATTAGGTATCCAAAAAAAACATCAGATACAATGTATTTTTCTCTCATTTTATCTTTGTAAAACTGTGGGATAGATGTTATCGGTAACATATCAATTATTGGATGGTCTGTTCCTAAGTACATGTCTAATCCAATCCATATAACATTATCATTTTCTAGTACTGTAGCATTGAAGTTGGAATAAAAAGTTCCAATTGATATATTTTTAGAAGTGCCAAAAAGTTGATTAGTTCTTGCAAAACCTTTACTGATTTCATTTTCATAGTATTCTAAATTTGAGAATTTTTCATTAATTCCTTTAAAAATTAACTTCATTGAAGTATCATTTATAAAAGCGTTAAGATTGGGAATGACAAGAGAGTCAACTTTTGATTTATCAGCTAGGTCTTCACTTGCCCCCATTCTAAGCATTCTTGAATAAAAGTTTTCGTAAAGTTCCGGATAGGCTGTGTACTGCTCATGAATAAATGCTGCATCATTAGATTTTGAAAGTACTTGATCAAGTCTGATTGCTTTGTTTTGATTCCAATCCTTATTTTCGAGCTCGATTGCATTATGATTGTTTTCACAACTTACAAACAGGGCTAAAAAAGTTATAATTGTAAAATAAAAGTGTGTTTTCATAAATAGATAGGCAAAAGTAAAATTTGTTGGTTAAAAAAATTTTTATGTTTGTATAAATATCAATTTATGAAACATTTATCAATTCTCACGACATTTCTTTTATTCTCTTCATTTGTGTCATTTAACGCTCAAGTTGATGATCCTATAGTTGAAGATAAAGCACCCCAAAAGTTTAGATTTGGAATAATGGGTTACTCAACAATTGGTTGGTTATCCCCTGAAAATGAGAAAATGTTTTCTTCTGATAAAGCTGGTTTAGGATTTGGCTGGGGTTTAAATACAGAGTTTTACTTGAATAAAACAACCTCTTTTAGAACTGGATTTAGCCTTTCTAATTTTCAGGCAAGTATTAATTATTATGATGATCAATTAACATTAAATAAAGAAGTTTATTATGTTTTAAATAATGATTTAGATTTTCAAAACTGGGAACAAGGTTCTAATCCTCCTTCTGGAATACTTTACAAGCTAAACACTAGAAAATACAATATCAGCTATGTTAACTTGCCTCTTATATTAAAGTTAAAAACAAATGAAATTGGATATTTAACCTATTTTGGTGAATTCGGTGCGGTTTTAGGCTTCAAAACAAAAGCAGCAGTAAACGATTTTCATAAACAAGTAGAGTGGGACTCACTTGCAGGTACATTCTCTGATATTGGTAACAACTCAGAAATTACTGATTTGAATCTTGATAATGGAATTCAACCACTTAGAGCAGGTATCTCTTTAGGAGCTGGTGCCGAATATAATTTTTCTGGCTCTACTTCATTGTTTTTTCAAGCCAACTGGAATTATTTCATGACTAACCAAATCACAAAAGAAGAAAATGAAAATTATTTGAGATCTTTTTCTACTTCTTCTGGATTTGAATCAGTTGATTCAAAATCTATTCCTGGTAGTGTTAATATTACCATTGGTATTTTGTTTTAAACAAAAACAATAAATTAAGAATTACTAATTTATTTTAGATGGGTGGAATATAAAAAAGTAGAAAACCATATTGTTAATTGGCTAAGTGCTTATTTAACTAAATCTAATTTACAGGGCTTTGTTGTAGGTGTTTCGGGAGGAATTGATTCTGCAGTGAGTTCTACACTTTGTGCTAAAACTGGATTCCCAACTTTGGTTTTAAATATGCCAATCCACCAACAATCAAACCAATTCAATCGAAGTAACGAGCATATTGTGTGGCTTAAAAATAATTTTAATAATGTGTCTAGTGAATTAGTTGATTTAACTCCAATGTTTGAATCTTTTTCTATTCACATGCCAAAAGAAATTCAAGACCATTTATCAATGGCTAACCTTAGGGCTAGAATAAGAATGGCAACATTATACACTTTTGCAAGCAATCAAAAACGATTAGTTGCTGGAACTGGAAATAAAGTTGAGGACTTTGGTGTTGGATTTTACACTAAATATGGTGATGGTGGGGTAGATGTTTCCCCAATTGCAGACTTAATGAAAACCCAAGTTTTTGATTTGGCAAGTCATTTAGGTATAATCTCAAGCATTCAACAAGCTGCTCCAACTGACGGTTTATGGGATGATGAAAGAACTGATGAAGACCAAATTGGTGCAACATATATGGAATTAGAGTGGGCGATGAGGTACATTGATTCAAAGGATAAAAAAGATATTTCTGAAAGAGAAAAAGAGGTTTTAGAAATTTACAAATCTTTTAACTCGACTAATAAACACAAGATGGATCCAATTCCTGTATGTTCTATTCCCAAAGAATTCCTTTAGATTTTTAGTCCTCAGGAGCTAATTCAACTTTCAGCTCATTAATATTAGTGTGAATAGGCAATTGACAAGCTAACCTACTGTTTTCTTTAATATGCCAGCTTTCATCTAACATGGCTTGTTCATCATTGGACATTTCTGGAAGCTCATGATCAGTCTTCACATACACATGACATGAGGCGCAAAGCGCCATACCTCCGCAGGTTCCTTCAACAGGTAACTCATGAATTTTCATAAGCTCCATAAGATTAAGATTCATATCATCAGGTCCAGAAATAGAATGTGAAATATTATTCCTGTCAATTACTATGATATTTATGTCATTGCCCAAATCCAGCTATACCTGTTACGGTGGTATATTTTAATATGTTTTTTTTGTCAGGATAAATTCTTTTAAAAGCAGACTGAACCATTATAGTCCCTTCATGAAACCCACATAATATCAATTTTAATTTACCTTGATAAGTATTTACATCTCCAATAGCATATATCCCAGGAATGTTTGTAGAATAATCCGTTGAGTTATTAACTTTAATTGCATTTTTTTCAATCTCAAGCCCCCAATCAGCAATCGGACCTAATTTAGGAGTAAGCCCAAAAAGAGGCAACCATGAATCACATGGAATTTCTTCATCTTTTTTCCCTTTTTTAAATTTGATATTTAAACTGTTAAGTTTTTTATCCCCAATTAGTTGATTCACTTCAGCATTTAAAAACATTTTAATTTTCCCTTTTTCAGCATAGTCTAGTGCTTTTTGAACTGAATCATTATGGGCTCTAAATTGCTCACTTCTGTGAACAAGAGAGACAGATTTAGCATTGTTTTCAGCAAAATACAATGCCCAATCTAAGGCACTGTCTCCTCCTCCGGAAATAACTAAATTTTGATTTTCAAAAATTGAAGGATCTTTAACAATATAATAGATGCTTTTATTTTCAAATTTATGGAGGTCTGGAACTGGTGGTTTGCGAGGAGTAAAAACCCCTAACCCTCCAGCAATAGCAACTACTGGCGCTTGGTGTTTGGTTCCTTGATGAGTAGTTACAATAAAATTACCATCAGTATCTTTTTCAATGGTTTGTGCTGATTCACCAAGGGTAAATCCAGGTTTAAAAGGTTTGATTTGTTCCATTAAATTATCAACCAAACTGGATGCTAAAATACTGGGATATCCAGGAATGTCATAAATAGGTTTTTTTGGGTAAATCTCTGTACATTGACCCCCAGGTTGTGGTAATGAATCGATCAGGTGACAATTTAATTTAAGTAATCCAGCTTCAAAAACTGTGAATAATCCAACTGGACCTGCTCCAATAATTATGATATCGGTTTTAATCATTTTAAAGATGCTTTAAATAGTTGATTTGCTATAATTCATCATTTGATTTAAGGACTTTTTCTTTCAAATTTTCCTTGTATGATTTTAATTTTTCAGCGATTTGATTATCTGCTGAGCCAATGATTTGAGCTGCAAGAATACCTGCGTTTTGCCCCCCATCTAATGCTACGGTGGCAACAGGAACTCCACCTGGCATTTGTAAAATTGATAGAATTGAATCCCAACCATCAATCGAGTTTCTTGATTTGATTGGAACACCAATTACAGGAAGTGTGGTAATTGAGGCAACCATTCCTGGAAGGTGAGCTGCTCCTCCTGCTCCTGCAATAATGACCTTAATTCCATATCCCCTTGCATTTTTAGCATATTCATACATTAAATCTGGTGTTCTGTGAGCAGAAACTATTTTAACCTCGTTTTCAACACCTAACTCATTCAAAATATCAATGGCATTTTGCATGACGGGTAAGTCACTTTTACTTCCCATTATAATTCCAACTTGTTTCATAGTTATGCAGTTACTTTTACAATATTTTTAATTTCTTTTCCAATTTTTATGGCATTTTCAATTTTATTGTCAACTATGGTGATATGTCCCATTTTTCGATTAAGTCTTGATTTTTTCTTGCCATAAAGGTGAGTAGATATTCCAGGAATACTTAATATTTTTTCTATATTTTGATATATTACATCACCTTCAGTTTTATTTTCTCCAACTAAATTTACCATGATACCTGGTATTTTAATATCAGTGCTACCCAATGGTAAATCAAGAATACTTCTTAAGTGTTGATCAAATTGGGAGGTGAAGCAGCACTCAATGGTATGGTGTCCTGAATTGTGTGGACGGGGTGCAACTTCGTTAATCAATATTTCATTTTCAATAGTTAAAAATAGCTCAACCGCTAGTAATCCAACACTATTAAATTTTTGAGCTGTTTTAATAGCAATTTCATAGGCCTTTTGTTGCACATCTTTTGAAACATCAGCTGGACACATGATGTATTCAACTAGGTTTGAATCAGGGTTAAATTCCATCTCAACAACAGGGAAACAAGATTCATTATTACTTTGATTTCTTGCAACAATTACAGAAAGTTCTTTTTTAATATTGACTTTTTCTTCAATAAGACACTCTACATTAGGAAGCTTTTTAATATCCTCTAAATTTTTGATTATTTTTACTCCTTTGCCATCGTATCCAAATTTAGCACTTTTCCATACTGCTGGTAAATCAATATCTTGTGTATGATAAGCTTCAATTACTTGTTTTAATCCTTTATAGTTCTTGTGTTTTGATGTAGGGAGTTGGTGTTTTTTATAAAAATCTTTTTGTTCTGATTTATTTTGTATAGTTCTTAGGGTTTTCGAGGAAGGGAAAACTTTTTTACCATTTTTTTCTAGAAATTCTAGAGCATCAGTATTGACATTTTCTATTTCAACAGTTAAGACATCAATATCTTTGGAAAAATTAATCACATCCTCATAATTTGTTAAATCTCCAATTATAAATTCGTCAGAAAGTTTACTTGCTGGTGCATTTTGGTTGGGGTCCATTACTTTAGTAAAGATGTCATATCTTTTACAGTCGTATAAAAGCATTTTTCCTAGCTGTCCGCCTCCTAAAATCCCTAATTTAAAATTTGAACTGAAAAATTGCATACTACTCATTTAGTAAAATGTGTGTACAAAGGTAACTGAGGATTTTAAACTAACAATTATTTTTTGCTGAAATGAAATTATTACATTTGAATATTGAACAAAAAATGAATAAAGTTACACTTGGAGATAAGAATTTCAGAACATTTATTAATTCTAATGAACTGATTAAAGCAATTGATTCATTAGCTGAAAAAATTAATATTGAATATGCTAACAAATCTCCAGTTTTTATATGTGTTTTAAATGGTTCATTTATGTTTGCTGCTGAACTTACCAAAAGGTTCAATTACGAGTGTACAATTACTTTCATTAAGCTTTCTTCTTATGATGGTGTAAAATCATCTGGATCAGTACATAACTTGATTGGACTCAGTGAAAATATAACCGAAAAAGATGTTATAATTGTAGAAGATATTGTTGATTCTGGATTAACTGTTGAATCTTTATCAGAAGACATTTTAAAATTAAATCCTAGAAGCTTAGAAATAGCTACATTATTATTCAAACCCAAGGCTTACAAAAAAGAAATGAGAATTAAATATCCTGCAATTGAAGTAGGAAATGAGTTTTTAGTTGGTTTTGGTTTAGATTACAATGGATTGGGAAGGAATCTAAAAGAAATTTATATAATCGAATAAAAAAAAGAAATGTTAAATATTGTATTATTCGGTCCTCCGGGTGCAGGCAAAGGAACTCAAGCCGAAAAAATTAAAAAGCATTATAATTTGACTCATCTTTCTACAGGTGATATTTTTAGAAAAAATATAAAAGCTTCAACCGATCTTGGTTTGTTGGCAAAAAGTTACATGGATAAGGGAGATCTTGTGCCTGATGAAGTAACAATAAAGATGCTTGAGACAGAAGTTGCAAAACACGCTGATTCTTCAGGTTTTATTTTTGATGGATTTCCTAGAACTAAAGACCAAGCAATTGCATTAGATACTTTTTTAAGTACTAAAGGTTCTGAAATAAATAAAATGATTGCTTTAGATGTTTCAGAAAAAGAACTAGTAAATAGATTATTGGAAAGAGGAAAAGATAGCGGACGTGCAGATGATCAAGATGAAAATATTATTTCAAATCGAATAAAAGTCTATAAAAAAAAGACGGCTATTTTAGCCGAATATTATAACCAACAAAATAAATTAGCTGCAGTTAACGGTTCTGGTTCAATTGACGAAATAACAGAAAGAATTTATTTTGTAATAGATAATTAATTATGTCTGGAAGTAATTTTGTTGATTATGTAAAGGTTTGTTGCAGGTCTGGTAAAGGAGGCGGAGGATCGAGACATTTTCATAGAGACAGAACTACTGCTAAAGGTGGTCCAGATGGAGGTGATGGAGGGAGAGGTGGCCATATAATATTAAGAGGAAGCCAACAAATATGGACATTATTAAATCTCAAATATCGTAAACATATTATTGCGGAGCCAGGTGAGTCTGGAGGAGCCAACTTATGTTCAGGTAAAAGTGGTAAAGATGAAATTATTAATGTTCCTTTAGGTACAGTAGCAAGAGATGCTGAAACTGGAGATTTTTTATTTGAAATTACTGATGATGGCGAAGAAAAAGTATTGCTAAGAGGAGGAAAGGGAGGTCTAGGAAACGATCATTTTAAATCATCTACTAATCAATCTCCAAAATATGCTCAGCCTGGAGAACCGGGAAAGGAAGAATGGAAAATTCTTGAATTAAAAGTGTTGGCTGATGTTGGATTAGTTGGGTTTCCAAATGCTGGGAAATCTACTCTTCTTTCTGTAGTTTCAGCAGCAAAACCAGAAATTGCTAATTATCCTTTTACTACAATTGTTCCCAATTTGGGAATTGTTGCATATAGAGACCACCGCTCATTTATCATGGCTGATATTCCTGGAATCATAGAGGGTGCTCACAAGGGTAAAGGTTTAGGACATAGGTTTTTAAGACATATTGAGAGAAATGCAGTTTTACTTTTTATGATACCAGCTGATTCAGCTGATTTACAAAAAGAGTATACCATTTTAATTAATGAACTTAAGCAATACAATCCTGAACTATTAGATAAGGAAAGGCTATTAGCCATTACAAAATGTGATTTACTTGATCAAGAACTAATGGATGAATTAAAAGAGGAGTTTCCTGAAGATGTAAAAACAATATGCATATCCTCTGTTTCTCAATCTGGATTAATATCTTTAAAAGATGAAATCTGGAAAATGATTCATCATGGATTGGATAGTTAATATAGAAAGTTGGGATCAGAAAATAATTCTTTTTATTAATGGATTAAATCATCCTGTTTTAGATCAATTCATGTGGGCGGTAAGTGATTCATTGTTTGGTGTCCCTTTTTACCTGATTTTTATATTTTATATTTTTCAAACTTACTCTTTAAAGAAAACGATTTATTTGGTACTTATACTATTAGTTTTAGTGGGTTTGGCAGATTTTATAGCTCATAATTTATTTAAAGAAACAATTCAAAGGTATCGACCAAGCCATCATTTAATCCTTAAAGATCAACTTCATTTTTATTTAAAATCAAATGGAGATTTTTATATCGGTGGTAAATATGGTTTTGTTTCCAACCATGCAGCAAATATGGCCGCTTTGGGTTGGGGAGTATATTTATTGCTTAAAAAGAACTATCCTAATAGCTGGAAGTATTTATTTTCCTTTGTTTTATTAATTTCGTTTAGTAGGATGTATTTAGGGGTACATTATATGACAGATATTGTTGGAGGTTGGTTGCTTGGAATTACATTAGCACAAATTTCTTTTTTTACATTTAAAAAATATTTATAAATGGGTGCTGTGTTTGCAGTTTTTATTGGTGGAGGGCTTGGAGCAGTTTCTAGATTTCTTATTGGAAAACTTGCTGTGTTTGTATATGGTGGGATATTCCCATTAGGTACTTTTTTTGCTAATTTGACTTCTTGTATTATACTAGGATTAATTTTATTTGCTTTTAATGATTCAAAAATATTAACTGATCAAAGTAAGTTGTTTTTGATAGTAGGTCTTTGTGGGGGGCTAAGTACGTTTTCCACTTTTAGTATTGAAACATTTGAATTAATTAAAAGCGGTCATTTATTTTGGGCAATATTTAATGTTGTAATAAGTGTTGCTTTATGTTTGCTGGTGGTATTTCTTATTTCAAAAAAGGGAAATCTTGTTTAGTCGTTATTTTTACAAGCCTCAAAAATTTCAATAAATTCCTCTTCATTCTGCATGGCATTTTCAAAAGAGCTGTATTTAACTATGATTTTATCAAGACTACAATCACAAAATGTAGAATCTAATTTTGCTCGCTGACATTCTAGTAAATACTTTTTCCTATCCCTTTCAGTCCATCCATTACAGGAGGATAAAAATAAACAAACAAATATTGAAAGTATGATTTTTGATTTAAAGTATTTCATTTCCATTTTTTGTGGTGTCAGCTATTTTATTAGTGAATTGTTCAAGAGAATAGTTTCCCAATTTATCTTGGTTATTTTTAAAATAATAAACAATACTGTCACGAGTTGGTTTAGTAAAGTTAAAACTTTCGTTTATGTCAATTGAATTAAACTTAGGATATTTTTTAAGTATGTTAATCATTGAATCACTATTTATTTCATAATATTCTTCAGTTTCATCATGAGAAATTTTAATTTGAGAATTTTCCAGGGAGTCTCTTAAGTCTCTAATCAAGCTGTCTAAAAAAGCTGGCTTACTTGTGTAAAATTTTATGGCTTGAGAAAGATCATTTTTACTATACCCTTTCTTATTTAGGATTTCTAATGTTGCATGACCAATGCTATCTTTAGGTAAAAGTGTATGCTTTTTATTATTATAAATATGTGCATTCATGAGCCATATTTCCTTAATTAAGTATTGAAATTCTTTTGGAGAAATCGATGTTTTTGATGATGATAATGTTGGGTTTTCATCAATGCAAGCCGTTAAAAAAGTAAAGCAAATAAAAGACAGAATTAATTTCTTCATCTATTAAAAGTTAATCTTTTTCCATTTTGTTTTTCGTTAAAGTTTCCTTTATGAAAAACTCTATTTCCGTTAATAAAAGTTGACTCCACAGAACTACTGAATTTAAATCCTTCAAATGGGGACCATCCACATTTATAGAGAATATTTTCTTTATTTACTAAAAGGTTTTTTTGTTTATTGATTAGAACGAGATCAGCAAAATACCCTGATCTAAGATAGCCTCTATTTTTAATCTTAAAGCAATCAGCTACGTCATGAGAAGTTTTTTTAACAATTTGTTTTAAATCCATTTCCTTGTTTTTTTCAAGCTCTAACAGCGCTAGAAGTGCATGCTGAACGAGCGGACCACCTGAAGGGGCATTAAAATAGGTATTGTTTTTTTCATCAATAGTGTGAGGTGCATGATCTGTTGCAATTACATCAATAATATTATCATTTATAGCATTGATAAGCTGTATTCTGTCTGCTTCTTTTTTAACAGCAGGATTCCATTTAATAAGACTTCCTTTTTCTTTATAGTGAGTGTCATTAAACCAAAGGTGATGGATACAACATTCAGCAGTAATTCTTTTTTCTTGGATAGTCAAATCATTATTAAAAAGTTCCAGTTCTTTTGCAGTTGAAATATGTAATATGTGAAGCCTGCTTTTATATTTTTCAGCCAATTCTACAGCTAAAGAGGAGGATAAGTAACATGCTTCCTCAGATCTTATTTGAGGATGCATTTCAAAAGGGACATCATCGCCATATTTTGCTTTGAATATTGCTGTGTTTGTTCTAATTGTCGCCTCGTCTTCACAATGAGTAGCAATTAATAATGGACTATTTTTAAAAATTTGAGAAAGTGTTTGTTTGTTATCTACCAACATATTTCCAGTAGATGAACCCATAAAAACTTTAATTCCACATACATTTTCTCCATTTGTTTTTAGTACCTCATCCAAGTTTTCGTTATTGGCACCCATAAAAAAGGAATAGTTAGCTAAAGAATTTTGTGCGGCCGTATTGTACTTATCTTCCAAAGCATTTTGAGTAACTGTATTTGGAACTGTATTGGGCATTTCCATGAAGCTTGTGATCCCTCCTGCAACAGCTGCCCTTGATTCAGTAAAAATATTTGCTTTGTGGGTTAATCCAGGTTCTCTAAAATGAACTTGATCGTCAATCATTCCAGGGATAGCAATGAGACTAGACGCATCAAATTCATTATCAAAAGAACCACTTATTGAGCCTGCTTTGATTTCAGTAATATAGCTATCTTCAATGGATATATCTCCGATAAACTGCTGATTTTCATTAATTATTTCAGCATTTCTTATGATTGACTTATTTTTCAAATTTCTTAGATCTTAATTTAATAACTCCTAAGAAAGCTTCTCTAAAAATACCAATATTCATTTTGGAGTTTCCAAGTTCTCGGTCTTTAAAAAATATTGGAATTTCTTTAACATTGAATCCAAGTTTTATTGCGCTGTACTTCATTTCAATTTGAAATGCGTATCCTACAAACCAAATATTATCAAGATCAATTGCTTCTAGGACTCTTTTGGTGTAACATTTGAATCCTGCAGTAGTATCTTTAATTTTTATTCCTAAAATAAAGCGCACGTATAGTGAGGCATAAAATGACAACCAGTACCTGCTTTTGGGCCAGTTAATAATTTTTCCACCAGGCACATATCGTGAACCTACACAAACATCAGCTCCATGTTTAGCACATGTGTAAAGTAATCTTGGAAGGTCATCTGGGTCGTGTGAAAAATCAGCATCCATCTCAAAAATAAATTCATAATCGTTTTTAATTGCCCACTTAAATCCATGAATATAAGCTGTGCCTAAACCAGATTTTTTAGTTCGTTCTTCTATAAAAAGTCGATCAGTATTTGAAGCCATTATTTCCTTCACTTTTTCGGAAGTTCCATCAGGAGATTGATCATCGACCACCAATACATGAAAACCATCTTTTTTTTCTAATACTGCATTTAAAATATTAGCAATGTTTTCAATTTCATTGTATGTAGGAATGATTACTAGACTTTTCATCAGAGTACTAATATAATAGATAAGTTGATTATGCTTGCAAGAAAACAATCCATAATCAATTAATTTCAACTACAATTAACTATTGTTAACTTTGTCATTGTGAAAAGGATTGTTTACATCTTAATTTTTTCTCAAATATTTCTAACCGCTCAGAGCGAAAATCTTCTTTTACTAGACCATTGGACAAAAGATAGTTTACCTTTTTGTTACGATGGAGAATCAATCTTCAATGAGGTTTGGGGAGTTAATATTAATGGTTCCGATTATGGGATTTTAGGATCTACAGCAGGTGCTCATTTTTTTAAAATTGAAAACGATCAACTTTTTGAAGTTGCTTTCGTGGAGGGTAAGTACGTTGGTAGACAGGCTGTTCATAGAGATTATCATGATTACAACGGATACTTGTATGCAGTCTGCGATGAGAATTTTAGTTCTCTTCAAATTATGGATTTGCACTATTTACCGGATAGTGTTCCTGTTTTATATGACAGCGATTCACTTATTATCAGGGCTCATAATTTGTTTATTGATACTTCAACTGCTAAATTATATGCCTGTGCAGTAGCAACTAACTCTGGATTTAATGCTATGGATGTTTACGATATTTCTTCTCCACTTGAACCAATTTTATTATATAGCTACAATGATGTTGGACATGTTCATGATGCCTATGTATATAACGATACTGCTTTTTTAAATTGTGGAAGTGAAGGTCTTAAAGTAATAAAATCGTCAAGTAATAATATTGCTATTCAGCTTGGTGAGTTAAATGTTTATTTAGATAAAGATTACAATCATTCAGGTTGGCTAAATGAATCCAAAACTACTTACATCATGTGTGACGAAGCTCCTGGTAAAGATGTCAAGGTGGTGGATGTTTCTGATCTGAATGACATTAAAGTCAGCTCATTTTTTAATTCAAGCATGGGTGATGATGAAAATTCTATTCCCCATAATGTTATTGTAAGAAACGATATTGCTTATTTGAGTTATTATCACGATGGCTTGCAGATTTTTGATATTAGTGATCCCATTCAGCCAAAAAAATTGGCATATTACGATACTTACATTGGTAGTCCCAATGTGTCGTGGGCCGGTTCTTGGGGAGTGTACCCCTTTAGAAATGGTGATAGAATTATAGCATCTGATAGAGCTAACGGGTTATTTCTATTGGGGTTTAATCCACCGCCCTCTGTTGTAGAAAACTCATTTTCAATTTTTCCTAATCCAGTTGAGGATTATCTTTATTTTTATCGTGAACATTTTGCTGAGGCAGATTATAATTTAGTAATTCATGATTTAATTGGAAAAAAAATTGAGACTTTTCATGTCGTAAACGATTATTTTAAAATCGAAAATCTATCCAGACTCAAAACTGGTATCTACTTTTTAACTTATTCTTCAAATTTGGATTCCACTGTATTGACATTGAAATTTTTTATTCTCTAAATTATTAAGTGGAAAGTTTTTTTCAAAATGTTTATCAGGTTGTTAATTTAATCCCAAAGGGGAGAGTAACAACTTATGGTGCAATTGCTAAATATTTAGGATCACCAAAAAGTGCCAGAATGGTGGGTTGGGCTTTAAATAAAGTTGCTATTGGTTCTAAAATTCCTGCTCATAGAGTAGTAAATAGAAAGGGTATATTAACAGGAAAAAAGCATTTTTCAGCTCTCAGTGAAATGGCCAATAAATTGACTAGTGAAAAAATTGAGATAATTGAAGACCAGGTTATTGACTTTGAAAAATATTTTTGGGATCCAATAAAAGAGTTAACAGTTTATTAGAAAACAAATAATCTACTTACTTTTGTTTTAATGGAAATAAATGAATCTGATATTTTAGCAGCATTAAAAAAAGTAATTGAACCAGATTTAGGTAAAGATATAGTTTCACTTGGTTTAGTTTCAGATTTGTCTATGAAGGGCAACATTATTAGCTTCTCATTGCAAATGAAAAATGCAGCAATGCACGCAAGAAAAAGAATGCAAGAGGCTTGTGAGTTTGCAATTGAACGTTCTCTTGGTAAAAATTTCAAACTGGAAATTTCTATAACTGCTCTCAAGCAAACCGAAGCTGCTCAAAATACACTTACCAATATTAAAAACATCATTGCAGTAGTTTCTGGAAAAGGCGGTGTTGGGAAATCAACTGTTGCTTCTAATATTGCGGTAGGTTTAGCTCAAAAGGGATTAAAAGTTGGGATTGTCGATGCTGATATATATGGCCCCTCATTACCTATGATGTTTGATGTTCAACATTATCGTCCACTTTCAAGAAAAATCAATAATAAAGAGTTTATTGTTCCTGCAGAAAACTATGGAATTAAAGTATTATCAATTGGTTTTTTTGCTGAGTTAGATCAAGCAGTAGTATGGAGAGGGCCAATGGCTGTAAAAGCCCTGAAGCAATTAATTTTTGATGCAGATTGGGGCGATTTAGATTATTTAATTATTGATACACCTCCCGGAACTGGTGATGTACATTTATCAATTGTTCAATCTCTTCCGATTACTGGAGTTGCTGTTGTTACCACCCCACAACCAGTGGCATTGGCCGACGCAAAAAAAGCAATTGCCATGTTCAGTTTAGATAATATTAATGTCCCAGTTTTGGGAATAATTGAAAACATGTCTTGGTTTACTCCAAAAGAGCATCCCGAAGAAAAGTATTTTATTTTTGGCAAAAATGGAGGTTCTGATCTTTGTGATTCTTTAGGATTAAATTTACTTGGTCAAATTCCAATGGTACAAAGTATAAGAGAAAGTGGTGATGTTGGAAGACCAGCTGTCCTTCAACAAGAAACAATTGTTCAAACTTATTATACCAATGTTTGTAATAATATTTTAGATAGCATACATTTAAGAAACGAAAATTTAGAAAAAACCAAGGTAGTACCAGTTGAATACGGTGCGCCAAAGTGTTCATCCTAGTGATTATGAAAGATACTAAAGCAATAGTTTTAAAAGCAATTGATAACCTAAGACCTTACTTACACAACGATGGTGGAGATATGGAATTGGTAGAAATCACCAATGAAAATAAGGTTGTTGTAAAGCTTTTGGGTGCATGTCAAACCTGTTCAGTAAGTTCTGTTACTATAAAAGCTGGATTAGAAGAAAATCTCAAAATTTTAGCTCCTGAAATTATTGGTGTTGAAGCAATTGATAAATAATCAAAATTCAAATTGAAGCCCTATTGAGGGAAGTACTGTTCCAGAAACATTAGAAATGTATTTGAGTCGATACCTTGAGTCTGGGTATGATATTATACTTCCATCTTGGTTAGTTTCAGCAATTAGACTTGGCGGAGTTTCTGCTTGAAAGTTATAAGCATTTTGAATATCCATATAAATATTCAATGTTACTTTTTTCCAAAACCATTTTTTATCTACTCTTATATCAAGTCCATGATTTGATGGTAATCTTTGACTGTTTAGTTTGTTGTAGTCAAATACTCCAAATGAATTAACATCCCAGACAGATGAGTAGGAAGATGTTAAAGTATCGTATGGTGTGTAAGGTGATCCACCTGAGTATCGAAATCGCATTCCTATCTCCCAATTTCCTTTAAGTTTAACACCTCCAGTCATGCTTATTATGTGTTGATTATCCCATGCAGAAGGAATATAGTTGTTATTCTTATCCTTGAACTCACTTCTTACCCATGTATAGGCAAGAATTCCATAAAATGATTTATTTAATTTTTTTTGTGCCAGTAATTCAACACCATAAGATCTACCTTCTGAAGAACTTTCAACAGGCTCGTTTCCGATTACTCCAAAGTCACCTCCTAAGTTTGCAAGAGATATACTATCACCAATCAAGAAAGGATAGTTGTCATATTTTTTATAGAATCCTTCAATGGTAAGCTTACTGAAGTTTCCAGAGTTGGTTTCTAATCCTAAAACAATGTGTTTGTTATTGATATACTTTAGTTCGTTTTCTTTGTTGATAAGATTATTGTTATTGTCTCTATAACCCATTACCGTATATGCTGGCAATTGAAAATATTTACCAATATTAAAATTTATGCTTGATTGGTCATTAAGTGCATAAGCAATACTTAATCTTGGTGAAAGTTGTTTAAGTGGGTTGTTCATTTCTTTGGAATAATTATTTTGATCAGTCCTCAATCCAAATGAAGCAATTAATTTGTTGTTAAATGCTTTTTTACTGACTTGTCCAAAAACACTTGTTTTTAAAATCTCTAATTTAGAATCTACATTTAGTGAATCAACGGTTCCCTGATAAATGAATTTTTGAAAAGTTTGGTTGGTGTAAGTAGCATATTCCAGTCCAGTTCCAAAGTTAACTTTCCAACCATTTTTTCTAAATGTATTTTCGAATCTGAATTTATTTTCAATTTCTTGAGACAAGTAGTCTTGTAACCTTCCTTCATCTTCGTTGTTGTTTCTGTATTTAAGTGATCTATTGTTCAAATGATTTCTTGAAAAAACAAAATTTTGGAAGCTATTTTCTTTAAAGTGTGTCCAATTGGCACCAACTGCATAATTCCACTGTGTGGTTACTGGCAGGTAGCCAAGGATGTAATTGTTTCTTTCTTTTTGTTCGATGTCAGTTTCATCATCATTTATTGTTGTGTTTAATTCAAAGTCATCAATTGCACCAAGACCAATTATAGTTACTTGATTTTTATCATTAATTTTTGTTTTTGTTTTGAACTGAAAGTCATTGTAGGTTGGTAAAAATGGTAAGCCAATGGCTTTAAATAAAAACTGTAAATAAGACCTCCTTGCAGAAAATACAAAACTTGTTTTTTCGCCAAAGGGTCCATCTAAGGTTATTCCAAAATCACTTGATCCAATGGTCAATGTTTTTGCAATTCTATCTGGATTTCCATCCATTTGTTTAAATTCCATTACAGAACTAAGCGAGTTTCCTCTATTTGCTGGAAATGCTCCAGAATACAAATCAACCTCTCTAATAAAGTTGACATTAATCATTCCAACAGGCCCACCTGAAGATCCTTGTGTTGCGAAATGATTAATATTTGGGACTTCTATACCATCCAAATAAAATCTGTTTCGTTTGGGGCCCCTCCTCTAATAATTATATCATTTCTAAAAGAAACAGTTGAAGCAACACCTGGCAAAGATTGAATCACTTTAGAAATATCCCGATTTCCGCCTGGGTTTCTATAAATTTCAGATGCATTAATACTTCTTTTACTTACTGGACTCTCTTCACTTTTTTGAAAAGGAGATGCTTTAATCTCCACTACATCTAAAGACATGGATGAAGTTACTAACTGAATATCCAAAATAGTTGGCTTATTGGGATTTACAATTACTTCAGCAAATGATTTTGTTTCATAACCTATAAAAGAACATGTTATGTTATATAAACCTGGTTTTAATTTAGTTAGTTGATAGTTTCCATCTAAATCTGTAGCTACACCAATTTGGAGTTGATCGAGGTAAATATTAGCAAATGGTATGGTTTCGTTATTGGTTGCATCTCTGACTGTTCCTTTGATAATACTTGTTTGACTTGTTAAATGAATTGAAATCAAAAATAACAGTAGGGTTGTTAATTTATAATGCATTTTGTTTATAATTTCTTTCACAATATTAAACAAAATTGACCAAAACGCTTGTAAATAATAAAATGTTTAACTAATTTAGCTAAAAATTAAACAAATGCAGACTTACTCCATAGCAGATCTTGAAAAGCTTTCAGGAATTAAATCCCACACCATAAGAATTTGGGAAAAAAGATATAATATAGTTAGCCCAGAAAGATCTGATACTAATATTCGCGCCTACAATGACGACCAGTTAAAGAAAATATTAAATGTTTCTTTTCTTATTAATAATGGCCTAAAAATTAGCAAAATTGCTTCATTAAGTCTCGATGAGCTTTCCGAAAAAGTTATTAATTTAACTTCCCATTGCGAGGGTTTTGAAGCTCAAATCAATGATTTTGTTATTTGTTCTCTCCAATTTGATGAACCATTATTTGAAAAAACTTATAATAATCTCATAAAAAAATATGACCTGGCATTTATTTATGAAAACATTTTTATTGCTACTTTAAGAAGAATTGGAGCACTTTGGTCTTCAGGAGAATTGTTTCCTTCTCAAGAACATTTTTTGTCAAATTTAATTAAGCAAAAGTTTTACCATGCAATTGAGGTAGCTAACTCAGCCGCT
>MDTC01236102.1_pt1 | contig 30853 bp, 25 predicted proteins | sample 811181 | NCBI WGS metagenome assembly MDTC01 (sample SAMN05326644, study PRJNA326480) | marine metagenome | isolation source: seawater | place: Pacific Ocean: North | collected 2011 | reverse complement strand
TTAATCTAAACGACACTAGATCAAGGAAGAATTCCCTGTTGCTGGATTTGCTCAAACAAAAATCTGTTTCGCTAGAACCGGAATCTAATTTTCATACTGATGATCAAATATTTGCTTTAGCTGAGACCGGAAATTATGCCGTTTTAACTATTGACAAAGTTTTGAAGAAACGCCTCTACCAGCGAGGAATAGACGTTATTGAGGTGTCAAAAAACCAACACCTCAGATTGGTAGAAGGTCTATAGAAAGGTTACGGTAGAGTGAACAATTCATCATCACCGTGGCCATCTAATAGCTGCAATTTTACGCCAGCATCAATCCATGCATGAGCATAGTTGATTGCCCCAAATGCTCTAATGTAGTCACCATTTTTCATGAAATACTGTGCATCGTTCGCATAATCATCGGCCATTCTTAGCAGTATCGACAACATGTTGCCTTCCTTTGATTCTGGTTGATATATTGGCGTGGCTTTTTCCCTCGCTGCATTTGTTAGGGCTAGATAATGCTCGAGCTTTTCTCGAGAAATTCGATCGTTGATTTGCTTCACTCGCCACCCTCCTTTTGACGATGCAGCAATCGTTTAACATCCTCTAAACGACCAAGGGTTTGATACAATTCCACTGCGAGTGATAGCCTGCCTTCATCCTCAGCCTGCCTAGCTCTGTCAAATATCGACTTTCTTTCGTCCCAGTTTCTCGCTAAGGCTGCATCAGCAGCAGCCTTGAAACGACTTTCCCGCTCTGAATCAGCCAAGTGTGGTGCTTTCCACATTCGAACTAAACCATCCCTAGTCGCAGTAACCATGCTATCCGCTGTAACCTTCTGCAGCAGATCTCCAAGATTCATATTTTGCCCCAGAACATTAGCGCCATCATCATTTGATCCCGAGAGATGATACAGTAATCCTTCGATTCCAAGAATCCACCAACCATCTCCGCATCTAATGCCCTCCATTGGCTCTAGCGAGTCGGATTGCAACTTTTCGATATAGTCCCAACCATATGGGTGAGGCACCCCCTCCCAAACTTCTCCTGAACTAGTCTGTAACAATATGCGTCCATAATCGATTCTTGAGACCCAACTCCAAATTCTATCTTCTAAGCAGCGCTTCGAATAATTATTGCCTAGCCTACCACACCATAATTTACCATCATCGGATTGCCAGAGGATATGTTCCCTATCGAGCCATCCAACCAATCTTCTAACCTTACCAGTGGTAAAGCGCTTAATTCCAATTCCCTCGTGCGAAAATAAGTGCAATTGACCTTCTTTCCCGGATAATATCCAGCCACCTCCGGGCCTTGGAACAACGTCATTGAATCCTCCATAAGTTGACCTACCTTCATGCAACATACTACCATCGGTTGTTGACATGACATAGAATCCGTGTGCTGCTAACACAGCGAGGACGCCATTTTGATAACTTATCGAGTGCACCTTAAACGGAGTTTTGACACTCCACCTAATCTCTCCATTAGATTCGATTAGAACTAATCGCAAACCATTACTGATTACCACTCCGCCCTCTACTGCGGCAATCGAAGAGATTCGCTGCTCTGCCTGCCATGACCATGAAATACTCCAAGACATTACTCATCACCCTCCATTATACCCCATGCTATTAGTTGGGCTTTGGCTGACTGGGTTAGTTCATAATAGCGGCTACGGCCCCTCATTCTAGCGTTTAATATACCTGCCTTCAGTAGTTTGTTACTTATTTGAGATAGTCTAGGACGCTTTATTCCTAGGTGTGCAAGTATTTGCTTATCGCTAGGTGAGTACTTTCTTATTTTAGCAACAGAAATTATGTAAGACTCACTTGCTGTTAAACAAGATAACACCGTAGGATTTAACGGAAAATCAATTTTTTCTGCATATGGCGTTTTGCTGAAACTTAGCATGTTGGCGAGGAAATTGTCATCGATGTTGCCGTGCTTTTGCATCGAATTAAGATAATTTGACAGGAGCAGCATTATCTGATTCAAGGCTAGATTATCGCTAGTTAAACCTGGCAATTTAGCTGATTCTTCAACCTCGTGATCGGGCAGTGGTTCAAATTGATCATCATTATGTTCTGTTTCTTGTAGACCGACTTCATCGTAGATTAGCTCCGCTGAGTTCTGCTCGGTGAAGTCAATGGTTTCCTGTACGTCTATCATCTCTTTTGAGACCCAAAGCTCGGTTCCGTGATTATTTGACTGATTTACCATCTCTTCTTGCTCGGTTTTCTCCATCTCGTCGAAGTCACGGGTTCTTCCAAGCAAACCCCCAAATGCACCAGCATCGATGTGAGGTTTCGGTCTAGCGTCAGCAATAATCACTTCCTCTGTATCGGGGCTTGCTGAATAGGCAAATTCCTCGACCGGCGCATCTAACTGTTGTGATTCGGATAGACCGTGTAAATCCAAATCAAAGTCAAAAAGATTGGGCGATGAATCGATGGTCAAATCATCTATCTCGGAATCTCTTTCATCCCACGGTATTGATGCATCAATAATCTCAGATGATTGACTATCTGGCTTGTTATCTTGTGGCGCAACTCCGATATTCATCGGCTCAACGTCAGTAGATTCTACCGGTGGTGGTTTAGGCACCGATGTGAGGTAATCAACACCAGATGAGTGGTAGTTGTCTATGGCATCACGCATGAACTTTACCACCGCTAAAGGTAGACCGTCGGACTGGTTATGAATTGTCTCAGCATGCTGAAAATCAAGATTGAAGCTTTCTTTACTAACTGATGATATGCGTTTCTCAACAAGAGCCTGTACTTCATCCACCGATAGTGGCGATAATGTTTCGACGCTGTCAAAACTATGCAATACATTTTGCTTAATGTTAACACGATGTTTTGATTCTACCACGACAACAATGACTGCTTGAAGTCGCTCAAGCGATGGTAAAACATCCCTCAGTGCAACAAACAATACGCTATCTTCTACGTTTGGTGTATCGATTACGATCAATGGTAGACTTCCAGTAAAGGTTTGGGAAAAATCAACCATGCGATTAACCAGTTCGACTGTATTCACTGGGAATTGATAATCCACTAACTCGGAATACATTCTTTGGAGCAAACTCTCATGGGGGTTTGAGGCAGAGATATGGTCGATGTGCACCGATACTGGCGCTTCCAATGCTGCACATCGAAGCAGTGATGTACGCCCGCTTCCTAAGTCCCCGACCATCAATATCCTCCTGGTAGATCTAAATTTGATGTGTTGTGCAAGGCGTCTCCTGATATCTAATCTACCGACATATAAGTCTGACTTATCACCTTCGAGAGGAATCGCCGAAAATGGATTTGAACTCAACTCTGGCAACTCAAATCCTAGACCATCTGCACGCATGAGAGCGACATCACTCAATGAGGTATTTGATGTTTAACCTGCTTGACCATCGAAATAAGCCGTTATTTTGTGTTAATCGCTAGATTCAAACATGGTTAAGTTAGAAATTAACGCTTGCTTAACGCTAAATTAACGCGTTAATATTTACGTTAAACCCGTTAATAAAGCGGCAAATGAACCTATTACTTATTTGCCAACTACTCATGCATAGCCTTGGTGAGAGCGTGCCGGTAGAGAATAGCCGACTGAGTGGTTTCTTCAAACTATCAGTGACTGAACGAAGAAAATTGGTTCAGAAACTATCAGGAATCACTCAAGAGCATGTTGATGCGTTAGCTGATAATGGTGAATTGTCTGATGAAGCGGCTGACCGAATGATTGAGAATGTTATTGGAACAATGTCGTTGCCAGTAGGCATTGCCACCAATTTTGTTGTTGACGGCAAGCATTACTTGATCCCGTTCTGTTTAGAGGAATCAAGTGTAGTTGCTGCTGCGTCTAATATGGCGAAAAGATGTTTACAGCATGGCGGATTTCACAGTCAAAATGACGGACCACTGATGATTGGTCAACTACAAATTCTTGATGTCCCTGACGTTGAGGAAGCATTGTCACAACTTAATCAATCAAGGGACCAAATAATTGCCTTGTGCAATAGTCTACCTTCGACTATGATTAAGCTTGGTGGCGGCTGCAAACGCATCGAAACTAGGGTAATTGAATCATTATCTGGACCGATGTTAATTCTACACATAATTGTCGATTGCAGAGATGCGATGGGAGCAAATGCGGTCAACACCATGGCTGAGTTGATTGCGCCTGAAGTTGAGAGATTAACCAAAGGAAGAGTGCATTTGAAGATTCTATCCAATTTAGCAGCCTACAGATTAGCTAGAATAGAGGCAACTTTTACCCCTGAAGAACTATCAAATGATGGCAGTTTTGAAAATGGACAAGAAGTTATCACCGGCATTATTGAAGCCCATCATTTTGCTGTAGCGGACCCATTTAGAGCCACTACGCACAACAAGGGAGTCATGAATGCAATTAGCAGTGTAGGAGTCGCTTGTGGCCAAGATTGGCGCGCAATCGAGGCTGGATGCCATGCATGGTGTGCTCATGCCAACAACCGCTATACATCAATGACTGATTGGCAAGTCAACGAACAGGGGAATCTAGTTGGCTCAATCGAAACCCCAATGGCAGTTGGAATAGTAGGAGGCGCTTCTAAGGTCCACCCGACCGCCAAAGCTAACCTGGCAATTTTAGGAGTAAATTCAGCAAATGAGCTAGCCAGCATAATGTGTGCTGCTGGCCTAGCACAAAACCTTGGAGCCCTGAGAGCATTAGCAACCAATGGTATCCAGGCTGGCCACATGAAACTGCACGCACGTAATATGGCCGTAAGCGCTGGAGCGATTGGCGATGAAGTAGAGATTGTTGCTTCGAGACTGCAAGCTCATAGCGGACCCAAAACCCAAACGACTGTGAAAGTTATCCTAGAACAGTTAAGATCTGAGTGATTACTCTTCTTCAAACTTGAGAGTTTCTTGGACGGTCCCTTGGTACTCTGTCTCATCCCTCAATACATCACTCGTTTCCAAATCATCTAGCATACCAGTTTTTTGAACTTGTTCTCTAAACCACGCTTTTACTCTTTTGCGGTCGGTATATGGGCATCCAAATGCCTCAGAAAATCTCCTTGTTGTAGTCAACCTTCGAGTATTGCCATTTTTCCTTCTATCAATCATACCGTATTGGGCGAGTTCTCGCACATAATCATACGCTTTTTGACCTAGTAACTCGACTAACCTTGATTGTGACATAGGTTGGTGATAGGCTATCAATGAAGCAGCCTTTAGCAACTTTTTGGGCAACTCTGTCTTAGCCTCCTTAGGTAGATGTTCTGCAATGTCTGGTTTTACCTCAATTGCCCAACGATCTCCAACCTCTGCAATTTGCAGTGCTCCACCTCGTCTTCGCTTCAAAGTTGACCGTAGTGAATACAAACAGTCGAGCATCTCATCTTCATCATAACCAAGTGACTGACATAGTTCTGTAACCGACATCGATCTTCCAGCACCAAACAGTGTTGCTTCTAATAAAGTATCAAGTTGTAATTCCGACATGTGATCAAATCCTCACTCTACTAACCACTCGTGTGACTCAAGAGTCTCATTATCTTGTTCAGTAATTTCTCGCGCTTTTTGTGCTCGCTCTTTCTCTTCCTTCAAACGTAATTTTTCCGCTCTTTTTTTCGCAAATTGAACAGATCCTGTATCCTCTAAACTAGCGGAATTCGATTGCAAACGCTTTTTTTCCTCAATCCTTTGATTGACTTGCTCAAAGTCAGAAATATCAGGCCACAGGTCTTCTAACATGATGTCGCCGTAGGGTACTTCGTCTTGACTAATCAGCGCAAAACCTCTGTGCGTCAAGAATAAACTAGCAATGAATGATGCAACTTTTGCCTCCTCGCCGTAATCCTCTGAAAGTTCTCCCCCCTCCGCTTGGAGAATGCTTCCTAACTGGTTTACAACATCGATTACTTTGACCTTTGATGAGCCATGGTTTTTGCAGGTTTTACGCAACGCAGTCCAACAGCGAAATATGTCACCTTCTAGGTCTTCATTATGCATTCTGCCTCCAACATTACTCAAATATTTACCCAATTCGGCTTGATGAGCAAGACGATTTTCTTCCCTTATCCTCAACTCCTCGGCATCTTCCGCTGCGTCTTTGAATGCAGATAACAGTTCACCTAAAGTTACTGGCCGGCCCTCTTCACGCCTAATTCTCTCATCAAATAATGAGGGGAGAATATCATCTACTTCGCCATCGAGAATTGAGGTAGTGAACAAATAATCTTGGTCGTCATAGTCAGACTCCCAACCAAAATCGATTTCATCTTCCCAATCATCCTCATTATCCATATTTTGAACTCTGTCAAAAAGCACCATAGCTTGTTGATTTAGAACCTCCCAAGACATCCTAATCAACCGTCCGCAAGCAGGTAGGTTGAGCTTATCAGATTCCAGCCTTACCCGTTTAGTAAACACTTTCAAGAAAGTCGACAAGTCAACATCCCATGGATTTAGTTCCTGATCTTTGACGAGCGACAATACCAGTGCCACAGAGCGATCAAATGGATCCTCTAATGACTGATATTCTGATTCCTCAGCCTCAACCACGGGCATTATCCGCTCAGCGAACTGTAACGCAGACTCAGATTCCTCACCAGATTCTAGAAGTTGATTAATGATATCTTGCCTAAGAAACCATTTGTCTAACACTGATTGTTTAGTCGTCAAACTACCACCTTTAGATTTCTTCCTCAATTTGCTCGGTTTGTGATAAATCTTCTAAGGCAGCAGAATCTTTCTCTATAGAGTCTATCGCTGCAACAATATCCTTTCTTTCTTGAATATCCTCAGTCATTTCATTGGCCCGTTCAATAAGTCCTGAAATTGTTGTTTCATCATCGCTCTGCTCTTCAGAAAAATTAAGCAGACCGCCTAAACTCTTAGGGGGTGGCAGTGGTTCTGGTACAGTCGGCATATCGATGTCTGCCTCCTGTTGCTTCTCAAGCGCAATGGCGCTAATTCTCTCATCAAGTGGATTGTTCTTTGCCGACTCTGTCTCGCTTAATTCAATTGCTCGTTCACGGTCGAAATCAACGATTCTTCGACTACATCCATCTCCACCGTGCGTGATTCCTATGTGGTGATCTGCTAAACGCAGTGAAACTTTGCGCAGAGTAACCATGAGGAACTGTGCTTGCTTGCTGCGCTTACGGCACATTTCTGCAATCCTTTCGGCATTTATTGCATCAAGGTTTTGATCTACCTCATCAAAGTAGTAAAATGGGCTTGGATCGTAATCTTGAATGGCAAAAATGAGCGCTAAAGCCGCCATTGACTGCTCTCCACCAGATAGTTGTAGTCGGTTTACCTTCGATGATTTGCCCTTTGGTTTGGCCCACAATTCAAGCCCACCTTTGAATGGTTCATCTGGGTTTTCAAGATACAGCTCTCCCTTTCCTCCATCACTCAAAATTTCATATGATTTCTTGAAATTTTCGTTGACCTTGGTTAGAACATTCAATAATTTCTCTTTGCGCTGTGACTCTAATTTTTCGGTTATTTCGACTAAATTCGTTCTTCGTGTCTGCAATTGTTTGAATTCAACCTTCATTGAATCTAACCTTTCTTCGCATTCAGCATACTGTTCTATAGCAAGCATGTTTACTGGACCATGCTTTTCCATGGCTCTTTCTAGAGACCTTACGCGCTTCTCCGCATCACCGACTGAGGGTAAATTGACCTCCGTTTCTGCTGGCTCAATATTGTTATTTTGCATGTCTGATAACAAATCATTGATAGCCAACTCCTTGCTGATAATCGAACGACTCAATTCGTCGCTTAGACGACGCCTTGATTGAGCGTCAGTTGACTTCTGAGTCAGTTCTGTTCTAAGACTTGCTCGTTCATCTACTAGCGCTATTCTCTCGTCCTCTAGGCCCTTATTTTCTTCAAGCAGTTGTGTTCTTTCTTCTTCTCTGTCCTTCAATTCTATCGAGTCGGTTGCAATCGCTGCTTGCAGATTATCAATCATTTCGCTACGAGCGATTATTCCATTGTCTAGTCCGGTAATCCGAGAAGATAGATCATTGACTCTCTCTTGGAGAAGGTTCTCATGTTCACTACCACTGTCGAGAGATGCTAAGGCTTGGGCCATGACTCCCTCTGCGTCCAAACGCTTCATCTGTGCAGCGTGCAGCCTATCCTTTAGGTGTGCAGGACTAGCTGCTTCCATAGTTTCACGCGTAGATGCAACACTTACTTTTAGGTCAGCAACTTGAGATTGTTTTTCATCCAGTGTATCTATTTGTTGGGCTGCGAGGTCCTCTAATAAGTTTAATTTTGATTCCAATTCTGCAATCTCACCCAGTGATTTATGGTAAGTTGATTTTGCTTGCTTCATTTCAGAGCGCCATTCTTGTAACTTGACTGCTTGGTCACTGTCAGTTAATTGATTAATTTGGGTGCGCAATTGTTGTTGCTCACGTCTGGCTTGGTGAAGTGCCCCATTAACTGTCTCGCTCATTAACTGTAATTTTTCAATCTCGTTAGATAGACGTTCGATTTCGCTAGCACCTTTGATTCCACCACCAAAAGATACTGACATCTTACGCTTTGAGCCCCCAATCATGGCACCACCGGCTTCGGTAACATCACCACGCAAAGTAACTAGCCTAACACCGCCCATGTAATTTCTCGCAGTCGATAGTGAATCTACAATCAACGTGTTCCGCAGAACAAATTTTATCGCAATATCTATTTTTGGGTCGTAGTCAAGTAACTCATGAGCAAAACCAACAACCCCAGGCTTCTTGGAAACCATCAACGCCTTACCAGCAGCTCGGTTATTGGTCAACTTGTTTAATGGAAGAAAAGTAGCTCGCCCTGCCCTTCGCTCAGCGAGCCACTTGATTGCTTTGGCGGCAATTTCATCACTTTCCACAACTATAGAAGTCATCCCTCCACCTATTGCGGTTGCTAAGGCGCTTTCATGACTTGCATCAATAGGCGCACACAATTCAGCAATTGTCCCTATTATTCCCGTTAACTCGCCACTATCACGGGCGGAAATTACTGCTGCTGCCCCCCCAGCCATGCCTCTGGAACCAGACGAATTTTCCATTTCTGACCGAAGGCGTTCTCTTGACCGTTCAGCCTCTCTTAGTTTGCCTTCAATCAGTTGTGATTCCTCAACAAGTTTCTCCTCACTTCTTTGGGCATTTATTAGGTCCTTTGATAACTTACTTCGATCTACTCCAGAACCTTCTCCAGTGAGTTCTTCACCCTGTAATTCTAGTTCCCCGAGTGATAAGCGATTATCTTCTGCTACCTCTTGTGCCTTTGCTAATTGTTCGGAAATTACCTCTGCCTGTACTGCAGTCTTATTGACCTCGTTTTGAGCCCCCTCTAGCGCTTCTGTCGCCAATTCCAGTTCGCCCAATAATTTGGTTAATTGCTGCGAAAGTTTTGAGGTTTCATCGCCTGATGACTCCATTATTTCTTGTACAGCAGATTCCTCTGACTGGGCTTCTTGCAGAGATATTTTCGAACCTGCTAAATCTGCCTTAGCAGATGCTAAATTGTCGACGAATTCTTGCAGTGCAATCTGCGCACTAGCCAAATGCTTGGTCAACTCCTCTAGCTCTGCTTTATCCTCTAAGTCCTTTGATTCTGCATCGGCTATCTTGTCCTTATTGGTGTCAATTTTAAGATGAAGATCGAATATAGTCTTGTTTAGGCCTTCACTATTGCCGCCAGTCAACATCTCAATCTGCTTTTGAAGTTCGCCAATTTTATCATCGAGTGAAAGTAGAATTTTCGAACCCTCGCGCACTTGTGTATCAAGATTATTGGCTTCCTCAAGGTATCTTGCTTGTTCATTTACTTGGTACTGTTTTTCCGCTAGTTGACTAGCGTAGCTTGCTTGGAAGGATATTACCCTTGCCGCACTTAATTCTTCAACTAAGTGCTTTACTTTTACCGCTAAGTCTTTCTGTTTCTTTAATTCCTTCAGACGGGATTTTTGGTTGTCCTCTAATAATTTGATTCTTTCAATATAGTCGTCAACACTATCCTTTTGTCGGTCTGCTTTTCTTATCTCATCATCATACAAAGTAACCCCAGCGACGCTATCTAGAACTTTTCTTCGCTCTTTAGCAGTCATCTTAGCTAAACTTGTTACATCCCCCTGCAAAACAATGTTATAGCCGTCAGGACGAGCATTCGCAGCACCTAGAATCCTGTGAAATGATTTTTGGGTAGATTCCTCTCCATTTAATTCATAATTAGTCACCACATTTCCACTCTTTGTTAAGCGAATTGAGCGGGACATCCGTACTTCATCCATATTTATTGGTAGCCTTCTTCTTCCATTGTCTAATGTTGGATTGGCGAATACAAGAGTGACGTTACAAGAGCGAGCAGCATTGTGGTTATTGCCACCATTAAAGATCAAGTCTTTCGAATTCTGCGCCCTGATTGTCTTGTTTGATCTTGGCCCCAGAACAAATTGAATTGCATCGCCACAGTTCGACTTCCCAGACCCGTTCGGACCTGTTATTGCGGTAAAGCCTCGCTCTAGAGGGATGGTTACATCACCTCTAAACGATTTAAAATTAGAAACTTCAAGTGCTTTTAGATACATCCCAATCCCTCAAGCGGAAAATAAATCCAACCTTAATCTCTATAGCGGGTCTCTAGAGGTAATAAAGTATACTAGTCTTGAGCACTCAATACTGCGTTTTTGTAGGGCCAGAAGTTTCACCGAAATACTCTAAATGGAACCGGTAAAATTACACTTTTCACAGCCTGCTCCGTCGCAATATGGGCAAGTTGCGTGAACCTTTACCGACGAGTTACCTTGCATCGTTAGTTTGGAATCCCTATGCATCAATGCCGAGCGGGCGACGCGTTGCTGTTTCCCATGCAGTTGAGGTAGTGGTTTCGCAACCGTTCCGTATTTAGACCGGAATTTATCAGCTACAACTCGCCGCTTCTCTAGTCTTTTATTGGTCAAATCAACGGCTTCCGAGTCCCAATATTTTGGACCCCGCATCATGTAAGCACCAATAATGGCCATCCCCAACTGAACTGCCAGTGGCGATACCTCAAGTGGCATTAAACTTGCAATACCCTCGGAACTTACTGAGGTTGGCAACAATTCCAAACGATCCATTATCGCCAAACCAAACAGCGTAACTCCGCCAATAAAGGCCATTCTGCGGAATCTCTTAGCCCACCTGCCTTGCTGTGGAAATTTGAATCTCCCGACAAATATCAAGAACATTGCCTCGGCTAAAAGCAATAAGTCAGCACCATTCCAATTGCCTGAATCACCAAGACAAAAGCTGTCATTGCCTTTGGCTAATTCGTTTTCTATTTCAGCTATGGCACAGTGTGGCTCAAGCATTTTCAGTAAATCGATCTTAGAGTTGCCTGCACCATCGATTAACTGCGGTGCTACCATTCCGAACTGGACATTGACTATGACGAAAATTGCCATTAACCCACCGATAATGGTTGCAAGGTTACGACGTATGCCTGCCATGCCTTGACCACATGGAATAAGTTTGATAGTGCTGTCGCTCAAATAGTTCAAAAGAGAAGCATATTTCGGATTATACATCCACTATGTCCAAAATTGCAATAATTGGCAGCGGCATCGCTGGTTTATTCTCTGCTATCAAGTTGGCCAACAGCAATCATGAGGTAGTCATTATCACCAAGCAAAGAATCAAAGATTCATCAACAAATTGGGCTCAGGGTGGTATTGCTGGAATACTCGACAAGACCAACTCTAACGGTAAGTCAGCACATATTGCCGACACCTTACAATCCGGCGATGGTTTGTGTGATGAGACAGTCGTACGCGAAGTAATTGAGCATGCTGCTGATTGTATCAATGAATTAGTCAACATAGGTGTTCAGTTCGAAAGGGACCACGAAGGAGGTTTCAAACTTGCCAAGGAAGGTGGCCATTCAGAGCGTCGCATATTGCATGCCAAAGATGCGACTGGGCGGGAGATTGAACGAGCACTCAGCGATTCAGCAAAGCAACACCAAAATATCACTTTAATGAAAAATACTCTGGCGGTAGATTTGATTCAACGAGAGCATGGTGACCCTAGTAAGGGTGTATGTGGTGTTTGGTGTTATGATCAAAGCACCAAACAGGTAGTGACTCTTGCCGCTGATGCAGTGATAATTGCCACTGGCGGAGTGGGGCAACTTTGGGCCAAGACCACCAACCCAAGTGTGGCTACTGGCGACGGCATTGCGATGGCCTTTCGTTGTGGTGCGGCAGTCAAAGACATGGCCTTTATTCAGTTTCATCCTACTGCATTGTCAATTGAGGATGGGCGCCCATTTTTGATCACTGAAGCACTTAGAGGCGAAGGCGGTGTGATACTGGACGAAATAGGAATTAACTCTTGGCGAGCAGAGTGTAAGCAGAGACTTACAAGCAACCTACCCCCACCAAACCCAGAAAAGTATTCCTTTACTCGTAAATTTTCAGACCTCGGCTCGATGGCAACTCGAGACATTGTCGCTAGAGCGATTGATGAAAACTTAAAACAGACGGGTAACAAGCAAGCATACCTCATAACCTCACACTTAGATAAGGCAATGCTGCAGACCTCATTCCCTAACATTCAAGCCCATTTAGACAAGTATGGATTATCACTTGGGCTCGACGACCTACCTATCTCACCTGCCGCACATTACATCGTCGGTGGTTTGGATGTGGATAAATATGGCAGACCAAGAACAACCATGAAAGATGGCATTATCCCCCATTTGTATGCTATTGGAGAAGTAGCATGCACTGGTATGCATGGTGCAAATCGCTTAGCCTCAAACAGTTTACTCGAGGCAGTAGTGTTTGCTGATAAGGCCGCAAATCACATAGTTAGTAACCCGCCGAATAGTATTTCACATCAGTTGCCACAGTGGCGAGCAGACGGATTGGCAGCATTGAATGAACACGCACCAATCGTCAATGACCTTACCATGCTAAAAGATACCATGTCTAGTGAAGTTGGCATTGTAAGGAATAACCTAAGACTAAACAGAGCCTTGCGAAGAATAAAACTCTTGGATAAAGAAATTGACATAATCTGGAAATCATCGACACCATCAAGAGATATTGTCGAGTTAAGAAACCTCATTTTAGTCGCTAACCTAGTCATCGAGGATGCCATAAACAGGACAGAGAATCGAGGCCTTCACTATAACACAGACTTAGTATGAGGTAAGATCCTCAACTAACTTGCTGAGTAATTGGTTTAGTGGGGTCGATATACCGTATTTTTCTGCCTTGTTGACAATCATTCTATTTAGAAATGCTATTTCTGTTGTCTTCCCGTTCCTCACATCTTGAAGCATGCTACATTTGTTGGCGCTAGTCTGTTGCAGAACTTGTCTCAGACCAGTAATTAATTCATCGTCGACGGGTAAACTTACTCCCTCGAATCGAGCAATTCTTGCACCCTCTAGCATGACCTCTCCACAGGTTTCAAACATCTCAGCCTCCAAAAGATCACCATTAACCCTACCAGTTATTGACGCAATTGGATTAATTGCTATGTTGAGCAAAACCTTTGACCAGATCAATTTGTCACCATCATCAATCCATGTTGGGTTGAGACCTGACTGCTCCAAGGTATCAAACAGTTCAGTAAGTTGTTCTCTAGCTGGGCTATTTTTGGTTTGACCAATATTTACTGCTCCAGCACCAGCCCATGTGACCTTGCCAGGGCCGTTACGCCATGCGCCATGGGTTGTAGTGGCTGGAATTACTCGATGTGAGCCAAACTCATGAGCCGCTGATTCTAAGTGACCAAGACCATTACTCAAAACTAAAATCTTAGTACCTTTATGAGATAGACGTCTTGCGAGTCCAAACAATCCTTTCACATCATATGCTTTAGAACAAATAAATATCACATCAGCTTGACCGTCAAAGCTTGAATTTACTGCTACATCATCAATCGAAAGTTGGAACTTATCCTCACTTACCCATATGTTCTCCAATCCTTCGATAGTTATGCCATTAACAGCCATTACAGCTGCATGTTCGCCCCTGCCGTGGAGAAACACCTCAGCACCCTCAGTGACACTCAGTTTAGCGCCAATGAGTGTTCCAATATTTCCAGCACCAAGTATTGCGATTTTCATTTTATCACTCATGAATAACTGCCTAAATAGATGTATATTTCACCGTCTTCGAACTCAAAATATAACGTCGCAAGAAGGTTACTCGGTGGCGAGAAGTGGAAATTATTTGCTCCAAGGACTAACTGATTTGTAGATTCGATAACCGTCCATTCATCAGCATTGTCTCCGTATGTTGTCTGTACAATGTTTACTCTCGTGGTGTGATTGTTAGGATTGTGTATAACAAATTGAGATAAATTATCCCCTGAAAGTTCACCGTTAGCCGCCGATGCCCAGAGCGATGTCCACATACGGTGATAAATCCCACTGCGCTCAAATATCAATTCAGGACCATATTCTATAGAGAAAACAGTTTCCGGAATTGGATACATATCCTGCGTGCAAACCGAACCTTGATCTGAATCACTAAGGATGAGTAGTATTGAGTCGTTATCTTGAATCGTTGGGATCAGGGAACTACTTCGATAATTGGTATTCCAGACCCACTGCTCAGAGTCATTATTGGGCTTAGTAGGCGTGCTTACTACCGGATTGAGTTGACACTCCTGCTGTGAAACAGATAGTATACTGCTTGTGCTGAAGGATAATTCTGAACCCCATCCCCTAACCTCAGTTGAATCAACAAGAGTACCATTTTCCGGTGATATCAATGTCAGAGGCAATTTAGGTAAACTAGGTTGAAACAAGTATTCTCCTAGCTGTATCACGTTAAGCACATATGACCTCAATAGAATCACCGGGTCCTGACCTTTGATACAAATCTCATTGGTTTCCGATGTTAATTCTGCGTCTAGACCTTGGAAGCCGTCTACCCAGTACATTCGTGTTTGATAATCAAAATCTGAATCCGAGTTGGGGAAGGATAGATTGTATGTAGACTCGCTAGCGGCCGAAAATACCTCAACACAACGCATTACTTCGTCAGAGTCATAATTCATGTACCAAGAGTTGTTGACATAATGTGGTAAGTCTGGCTGCAGGGAGATGGCGGTGACAATTGGTTCTTCATCAATGTAGGTTATCAGGTAAATTTGCTCGGCAACAGGACTAAATTGCAAAGATGTCCAACTTATGTTGAGACTGACACGGGATGCTTTCTGTGGTAGAATCTCATCGCCACAGCCCAGTTCGGTTTCCGATTGTCTCTCATCATCACTACACAACCAGGTAAAATCCCAATTTGGTGACACTACATCATTGGTTTTAGCAAGTTGAATTTGCCAACTTTGGACAATCGATGCTGTGTTGATTATTTCAATGTAAAGACTGCCGTTCCAAGTCTGATTGTCACTAATTATCGTAACGACCTCATCGAATCGGTAGTTTATGTCTTCATTCCAATCTTCATCCATAGCGTATGGTGTTTGTCCAGGCAGACCTAGTAGGAATATCACGAACAGTATTATTCCCATTCGATTAACACTATCTGGATTGACTGCCTTGGGCTCGTCTAAGATTATCGGCACTCTGCGATCTGCACCAAGTAGTAATAACAATGGAAACATGATCCCCAAAATCGGCAACCAGATGTTGAAATTACCAAAGGCATCAAACATCCAAGCAAATGCAAGAATGATGGCAAACAGGAATAATTGGTTGGTGGAATTTCTAGCTTCAGACATACTAGTTCTTGCTATTAACAACCTGCCGCCGGGAAATGTCGGTATCGGCAGCAATGAGACCCAACCAAATAAACACAGCATAGATCCTGCTTTTGATAACGGGTGGGCCCAAACCAGTTTGCTGCTTATTCCGTCAGTTAGTAATGGACTTAGTAGATTGACGATTAAAGGCATATCTGCAACATACTGCATAGAGGTGATTGAAATTAAATCAGGAGTTAACAATAAGCCAATTATCCACAATTTAATTCCAACTATTACCATAACTGATGGGACGATTAAGGCACTCCACCCTAGGACTTCGCGGTTCTTCCATGGCCTCGCATCCATTCTAGGGAGAGATGGAATAATCAGGATACCAAATGGCCATATCAATAATGACTTTGGTAACAATCCAATCGAGAATAAGGCAATTGATGGATCAGGTATTGGAGTTAACTGACCAACTCGCAACCCGTGCTTTTCTGCATGTGCTTTCTGCAGGTATGAGGCGATTAGTATTGTAGCAAAAATTGGTAGAGTATAGCCTAGCATTGCGTCGAAAAATAAGGACTCAGTGAACCATCCTGCGGTTGGTCTGGCATCTTCAATCCACAGCATCCCTGCAATAGTTGCGGTGAACAACGAAAATGTCCAAAATCCGACTGACGTTTTAATCGAGGGAAACTGTCGCTCCGGGCATGGTAAGACTTGTATTAGCCATGGTTCGCCAGGTTGGAGTTTGCCCATCCAGCCGAGATTCTCGAGATGATTATTCAAGTCTTCAAGGGATTTGTGAACATCACTAGATTCTTGTACATCAACTCGCCAAACAGGCCACTTGGTTCCGCCTAGTTCGCTGTTTACGATGAAGTAACGGCTGACTATATTTTGGAGCAGTTCCTTTTGTCCCCATACATCACGTTGGGCTTTCAATTGATTCAGCGGCTCACTCGGAGTTACAACTGATTCACCATCGCTATCACTCAACTGACCACCTCACATTAGGCGGGTGTAGTTCTTTCCTACTTTAATCATCGTTGGCGCGTTTGTAACTCATTTATTCTTGAATCTCTTCAATCTAAATGTTTCTTCACGCTCCATCTCTTCTAATCTCAATTGAATAAACACTTTGGCTTCTTCTAATTCAGGTATCACTTTGAATTCTAGAGCATTGACTCTGCGCTTAGTTGCTTCAATTTCCTCTAACAGACGTTTTAATGTTGCTTCCATCTCTGAAGCGGTCACTATTTTCTCAATCAATTCACTAAATGAGTCACTTGCTTCATCGATATATGGTGATGATCCAATGTATCCAACTCCGCGTTCCTCAAAAGTAGATTTGAGGTTGGTTCCGCTAACGCTTGGAACAACGACTCCCATAATATTCCTTTTTTCTACTTCAACTTCTGGGTGGGCACTATTGGCAATTGCTGCGGCTCTAACAGCTAAACCCCCATCAATCGCATTTGCTAGATCGATTCTTTGCTTAGCAAGCCGGTATGCATCAGTAAGCTCACGTTTGGCTTCTATCATCTTGGATAGTAGTTGTCTGAATTCATGGAACAGTCCGTCTCTCTTCATTTTGAGTAGCTTATACCCATTTTTTGTCTGCTTTATCCGCGCTTTAAGTTTAATCAATTCACTGCGGGTTGGTTTAATGTCCAATGCCATGAATATCGCTCCTAGTTAATTACTTACTTCCCGTACTTCTCAATCCACTTTTGGTCGAGTCTAACGAGATATTTGGTGTCAATCGAAGACATCAGATTCCAACATAGATCTAGAGTTTCTTCGATCGATCTGTCCTCATCTCTAGTTTGTCTTAGGAATTTATCTTCAAAGACCCCAGAAAAGTCGAGCAGTTGCTTGTCTCGCTCATTAAGTGCATCCTCTCCAACAATCGCAACTAACCCTCGTAATTCTCTTCCCTGAGCATATGCTGCATACATTTGGTCTGAGACAGACTTGTGATCTTCTCTCGTGGTTTTTTCGCCAATACACGATCCCATCAGTCTAGACAGGGATGGCAATACGTTGATTGGAGGATATATTCCTTGTTGATGTAATTCTCTAGAAATAACAATCTGGCCTTCGGTAATATAACCAGACAAGTCTGGAATTGGGTGGGTTATATCGTCACCCGGCATTGTTAGAATCGGGAATTGAGTGATTGAACCCTTTTTGCCTTTTACAATACCTGCACGCTCGTATAGCATAGCCAAGTCTGTGTACATGTAACCTGGGTATCCACGGCGCCCGGGAACTTCTTCACGAGCCGCACCGATTTGTCTTAATGCATCACAATAATTTGTCATATCTGTGTAAATAACCAGCACGTGGTAATCTTTCTCAAATGCTAGGTATTCTGCAGCCGTTAGTGCTAAACGCGGGGTAATAATTCTCTCAACTGCTGGGTCATCTGCTAGATTAACGAACAAAACCGCATTCTCAAGCGCACCAGTTCGTTCTAAGTCACTCCTAAAGAAATTATATTCCTCTGCGGTAATTCCCATAGCACAAAATACCACAATAAACTCTTCATCTGAGTCTTTTAATTTGGCTTGACGGGCTATTTGCAGTGCAATGTCATTGTGCGGCAAACCGGATGCTGAGAAAATTGGCAATTTCTGGCCACGCACTAGGGTTGTACAGCAATCGATGGCTGAAATACCGGTCTGGATGAAATCGTGTGGGCTTTGCCTGCTGTAAGGGTTAATTGCCGCACCAATAATATCCGCATTCTCTTCTGCAACAATCGCAGGACCGCCGTCTCTTGGTCGACCTGCACCGTCAAGGATTCTACCAACCAGTTCGGTACTCACTGGAAGCTTGAACACGTCCCCCATGAATGTCACACCAGACTCCCGATTGATGTTAGCAGTTCCTTCGAATACTTGGACGATAACTAATTCATCCGAGGTGTCCAGTACCTGGCCGTTTTTAATCGAGCCATCAGCCAGCCTCAAAGTTACAATTTCGCCAAAAGCAACGGGTTCTGTTTTATTCAAAAAGACCAGTGGGCCTTTTACATCGGTAATTGTTCTGTATTCTTTTCCACTCATGATTATTCCTCCTAGTTACCCTCCACGGTACCCGCAATTTCTGCGGTCATGTTTTTCACCATCTCCTCGATTTCGTCAATGTAGCCTTTCTCAAATCTACCTCTCATCAAATCTGTTCTAGATTGAACGTTGACAACATCATTTAGTTGCGCACCTGAAGCCATTGCAGCCTTAGCAGAGTCTTGGAAAGATAGTATTGCTTTTGCCATCTTGTACTGTAGATTAATGTCACAGTAAGCATCGACTTCGTGGAAGCCGTTCTGCTGGAGGAAAAATTCTCTAATCATTCTCGCAACTTCTAAAGTTAATTGTTGGTCAACAGGGAGTGCATCTGATCCTACCAATTGAACAATCTCCTGCAGTTCTGCTTCTATTTGTAAAAGCCCGCTCACTTGGGTTCTAATTTCAGGGAAGTCTTGCGCAATATTGTCTCTAAACCACTGATCTAAGCTTTGCGGATACAATGAATAGGAATTAAGCCAGTTGATTGCTGGGAAATGTCTCTGCCTTGCAAGACCGGCGTCGAGTCCCCAAAATACCTTGACAATTCGAAGAGTTCCCTGAGAAACCGGCTCGGAAATATCTCCACCCGGGGGTGACACCGCACCAATCACAGTTACAGACCCGTCTTCACCACTCAAGGTCTCAACACGACCTGCACGCTCATAGAACTCAGCAATTCTCGATGATAGATAAGCAGGATAGCCTTCTTCTCCAGGCATCTCTTCTAATCTTGATGAAATTTCACGCATTGCCTCGGCCCATCTCGAGGTTGAATCAGCCATCAGGGCAACATCGTACCCCATATCTCTGAAGTACTCGGCAATGGTGATTCCAGTATAAACCGACGCCTCACGAGCTGCGACAGGCATGTTGGAGGTATTGGCAATCATTACAGTACGGTTCATCAGCGGCTTACCGGTGTTTGGATCGATTAGGTGCGGGAATTCGTCTAGTACCTCTGTCATCTCATTGCCACGCTCGCCACATCCTATGTATACCACTAATTGCGCGTCAGAATACTTGGCAAGTGACTGCTGAGTTACTGTTTTACCTGAACCGAATGGTCCAGGAATTCCTGCTGCACCACCCTTGGCGAGCGGGAAGAGGAAATCAAGGATTCGCATTCCAGTCACTAACGGCGTATCTGGAGCATATTTCTGGCGGAACGGTCTAGGTGACCTAACTGGCCATTTCTGCATCATTTGCAGTTCAGTTCCGTCGTCTAGGGTACAAACGGTTTGTGTGACGTTGAAATCACCAGACTTGATAGATTTAACTTTGCCACTTTTTCCCGGAGGAACCATAATCTTGTGAACAATAGTTTCGGTTTCCTGCACGTGACCAATAACTTGACCGCTGGCGAGATCATCGCCCTTGGCGACGATTGGTTCGAATGTCCACTTCTTCTCAAGGTCGAAAGCATCCGCATCAACCCCTCTAGTGATAAATACGCCCATTACTTCCTCGAGTGTTGCTAACGGTCTTTGGATACCGTCATAAATCTGGGTCAACAAACCTGGACCTAGAGACACAGATAGGGTTTCTTCCGTGTTCAAAACGGGTTCGCCCGGTCTTATGCCCGAGGTGTCTTCGTAAACTTGTATAATTGCCTTGTCACCGTGAAGTTCGATAACTTCACCCATCAGTCCTTCATGTCCTACTCTGACAACGTCATACATAGCTGCGTTCATTCCAGTTGCGGTTACTACAGGACCGGATATTCGATATATTACTCCTTCATTGCTCATATTTTTTCCTCCTTTTTGGAATTCATTTCCATAAGTCGACTCCTATTGCTTTGCGGATTGTGTCCCGCAAAGTAGTGTCCTCCTTGGTACCGATTCCAAGTACCGTGGGAGTAACTGATGCCGAGAGTTGGTCTCGCAATCTCTCTGGCAAGGTTGACATTATTGCAGAGTCGATGACAATAATTCCAACCTCTCTTGAATTAAGTAGTGATTTTAGTTGTGAGGCCATTTCCTCATCACTTGTAGGATTGAAGGTGCTTGAAATACCAGCCAGCTGGAACCCTAGAGTGAATTCATGTGAGCCTACTACTGCTAATTCCATATTTACACCTCATAGTATGTGCGCCTCTAGCACTTCTGCCGGCAAGCCAGCAAATCTTCCTCTGACAATTATTCTCAGGTCTGCAACTTCTTGTACCTTCATTGCAACATAGTAAACTATTGGCAGTGCGGAAATGGGATGGAGATAACTCATTTTTTTCATGAACTTATGTTCCCTTTCCTTGAACCATGTTACTATGGAATCTAAGCTTCTAGATTTTGTGACCTCTTCTAACAGCCCCTCAAAGTGCCCCATGTCAAATTTAGACGACGTTCTAAGCACATCCATTAATGCTGACCTACCACCAGCAGCAATCGTTGAAAATGCTCTAGATGGTAGTATTTTACCACCCGCAATTAACAGTTTAGCCATTTCATCGGATGATATACCAATCGAATCCGATTCAAGTATATTCATTATGTTTCGGTGGTCAATTTCCATTGCTAAGTAGTCTTTCAAGTACTTCGTCGCTGGATTGTTTGCGTTGAGTGATTTGGTAGCCGACTTGAAGTAATGCCTGTCTAGGGCATCCTCGTATTCAGATAATCTCGCATCCTCGGGCAGCGCCTTGAGGTCTGCTCCGAAGGATTTACGCCGCATCTGCAAGACTGCGGATCGCAAGTCATCTGCAGTTTCGATAATTTTCAACCATGGCGTATTGATATCGTTCAAATCTGGTAGTATCGAATTTGAAACTTTATCTAAAGCAACTTCATTCACAACAGATCGGAGCACGACTTTGGCATTTTGATATTCAAACCGTGAGGTGTAGATATCGACTACGTCTCTAATTTTACCATTGCACATTTTGAGTATCTCTGATAATTCTGCTTCAAGGTTGTGTGTTAATGCTGCCTCAACCAAATCTGCGCCAGTCAATTTCCCGGCGTACAAGTTAATTTCGTCAGCATAACCCATGTTACTTACAGATGCTGTTAATTGATCGGTTGATTGATTGATAAGCTGCCGCATCCTTGCTAAGTCTGCAAGTTTCTTCCTTCGAGATTTGGCTCTCGAAGCAACGTAAGCAGTATTACCAGCCAATCATTTCACCTCAACCAAACAATATTCTGTTAACTTCCGATAGGGACTGTCCCCACGCTGTATCTAGCAGAGTATCAAATCTCATATCATAAGATACAGACCCATCAGCGGCCTCTAGGATAAATCCTCCAAGACCATCGACAGTTGTGCCTAGTTTTCGCTTACCTTTCAAATCACTAAGTGCTTTCTTATCCACTTCTACTGGCCTGATAACGAAATCTGCTGATGCAACTTTGTCGGCTTTTGCCATCAATGATTTTAACATACTGGCACGACCCTTGAAGCCAGGGTCAGCAAGTTGCTCTTTAACAGCAGCATGGGTATTATCCATGGCTTCCCGTTTCGCAATCAATATCGATTTTTGATTCGCTTGTCTAGCACTAGCAACTACTTCACGGGATATTTGAGCGGCTTCTCGCTCAGCCCTTGAGTTAGCTTCATCAGTTATACCGGATGCTTTGTTTTTGGCTTCTTCCAATATTTCCTTGGCTTCAGACTTGGCTTCGTCGATCAGCGCTTTGACATCTGCTTCTGCAGATGCAGCGATATCTTTAGCCAATGTTTCGAGCGTCATTTTTATTCCTCCATATACTCCAACAGTCTTCTAGACCGTCAAAGGTAAATGTTCACTGTAGGAACAATGGCAGAGCGCCCAAGATAACGATAGACTCTGGCAGAGCTGTGAAGATTAGTGCGTAACCGAACTTGCTGCCGTCTTCGGCAAGCATGCCGACTGCAGCGCTACCTATTGCGGCTTGTGAGTAACCAGCACCTAGTCCGGCTAATCCTAGCGCAATACCAACACCGAGGTTACCGATGTTTCCTACGTTCGTATCTTCTCCCGTTTCTTCTCCTTCTGCTGCAACACCTTGTGCTACAAGGGTCAATGCCAGCAAGACGATCAGGGTTCTCAGGCTCATTTTCAGGGTATTCTTGTTCATTTTTGCTACCTCCTTTATTTGTCCAATGGACTATGATTTACCCTCCACATGAAGGGTTCTACCGCCAAGTGGCGCGAATGCTTTGCCACTGCCGTCGTAAAACTTACCCATCCATTCTACAAAGTGTAGACGGATAGCGTGAATTGAAGGTGATAAAATTCCAAGAGCAATCGCAAACAATTGCACTAAGACAAATAGAACGATACCGAGGACTAGGCCAATGATGTCTCCTGCGTCCATTGCAGGTCCGATTTTTTCCCAGCCCATGCTGATGGAAATTTCTGCGATTTTTACGCCCGCAACGCCAACTCCCATTATTCTAAGATAGGAAAGAGTATTAGCCAGCAATCCAAAGATTTCTATCGGGCCCATGACCAAACCGCCAACCCAACCAAACTTCTCGTAGACGGCTAATCCGATGACTAAGCATACTAGACCCACAGCTATGAACACTGTCCAGATCTGGAATTCGAATAACTCATTGAATCCCATGACCATGTTTCTTGCCTGCATGGTGCCGCCAGTCATAATCAGTATCCAGGAACCTTTTTCGAAGAATGCTGCGGCTGCACCGTGAGCATTCCATACTGTGTATAGTCCAATGAATAGACCGACAAATATGTGGAGAACACCAACATAGACAGACAGAACAACGTACTCTTGTAGGCCACCGCCTGGACTGGCACGATGGAATGGTACATGCAAGCCACCCATTGCTAGCAGGTCAGCGAGGGTTCCTGGAACGTGGACGTTAGCGTAAGTCCAGTCATAAATGAAATCAAACGGAGAGGAATTGCCCATTTGTCCTGTATCATCCCAAACGAAACCGAAACCTTCAGCGAAAATTAAGCCCCAAATAATACACCATATCCCCATCCAGCGTAGAATTGTCAAGCCATTTTGGGCAAGCGGATCAGCAGCAAATGGTTTCGTGCCGAAGTATGCTGCAATAGCGCACAATACAAGACCGTAGCCCCAATCACCGAGTATCATACCATAGAAAATAGGGAAGGTAAAGGTCATAAGTAGCGTCGGGTCAAATGTTCCATATTTCGGCCTGCCAACTAAATCTACCAACAGCTCGAATGGCTCTGAGAATTCTCCGTTATCGAATTTAATCGGCGGTTGAGCATCATCATGGTACTCTTTTGTGTGATAGGTACCATTTCTTATGGCCCCAATCGCTAAATCTAGCTCAGGGAGGTTAATTTTCCCGTCACGATTGAGGTCTATGGCCGCAAGGAATCTAGCCATATTTAGGGGTGGCATGTCTGGTATATCTGCTGCTTGCATTGCTGACTCAATCTCAGCAAACTCAAGCGCCCCGGAATCGTCTAAATCCATACTTCTAAAGAACTCGAATACTGATTGATTTTTACTGGATAAATAATCGGATAACATCTCTAATTCTTTTGGAACTTCTTGTTTGTCCGTATGATCATCATGGTGTTCGTCGCCGTGACCGTGGTGATTGTCTACGTATTGTTCTATAGAAATGTGTGAGGCTGCGCTGGATAATGCTGACTCAACTTTGTCTTGTTCCTCAGTTGGAATCCAACCGTCGAGGACAAATGCCTGATTGCTAACAGCTAGCAAGGTAGGAGCCGTGTATATCGATTCCTCACGCTCTAGGTGTTCAAGAATAATAACCAAATCTCGCCCGTTGGCGTTTGACCACTGTTTCAAGGACTTCTCAGCACTGCTTATTTTCGACTCGAGTGACTCAATCTTGGCTTGTGCGTCGGCAATCATTTCGTCGGCAGAACCCTCACCTGATGGAATCTGGATTGGTTTAGCCCCGAGCGCACTTAGTCCAATTTGTACAGCAGCACTATCCGATGGTCGACAAGCAATCGCAATAATGCCGTTTGCGGCTTGTAATTCAATATCTGCGAGAAGGTCAGAAAACTCTGCACGCGCTTTAGACGCCTTCGAGGTCTCCGCAATGAAAAGTTCGACACCGTCGAAACCCGCCATCAATTCTAATGGAATGCCAAGAGGAGCGACTCTCTGAAGCGCTTTTATTCGCTCGGCGAGGGAGGTAATTTCGGAATTTGCATCTCTTGATTCATCCAGCAATACTAATGCTTGATCGATTTTATCTCCCATGGTGTCGACTAGTTGTTTAACTTCTGCCGTCGATTTAGGCCCAGCAGTATTAACTGCATTCAGTTCTGCTTGCAGTGCCCTTCCTTTAGTCAGTAATTGACTAATGAGAGCAGATTCATCAGATGAAATAGATTTACCGACTCCAATGCCGTCTTCAAAATTGCCGTACTCCTCGATATGCACACAGCCTAAATCTGCACAGATTCTCAATACTGCTTCCATTTTGTCAACTGGAGATGCCACAGTTAGACGGGACATTTCAGCAGTTTCAAACATCGAAAACACCTACAATGATGACATAGTCTTCAAGATATGATCAACTGCTTTAGAGACATTCTTGTTAGCAGTTGTATTAATCGAAGTAACTGATTTAGCCCCTTCCTTGTGAACTTTTTCTGCCGATTTGGCAGCCTCTTCACGGGCCGAATCGAGGATTGACTGAGTGTTGGACACAGAATCGTCTGATGCTTGTGAAATTATCTCTGCTGATTTTTTACGGGCGTCTGAGACAATCTTTGACGCTTCGTCTTTTGCTGCAGACAACTGTCGTGCAGCCTCTCTTTCGGTTTGTTTGATTTTTCGCAGGACATCAGCCATTGTCAAAGTCATCACCTGATAAATTTGCCAGATATAGGGGGTTTATGAGTGTAATGATTTTTCTCATGACGTAAATTCGTGAGATATCCTATTGAAAAATCAATTATCAGGTTTGTGTCCCCTGAATCTGCTAGCCATTCCGAATGGCATCAGCAGTCTTCCCTGAACATTTTCAAAACCAACTTCTCTCATCAACCTTCGATAATAACCGTTGGTGCCATAATGGGAATATGTTTTGGCAAGCCCTTTCCAGGGGTGGTCTTTTTTCTTAGTGACGTATCTTGCAATCCATTGTACGACTGTAGACATCCATATCCTTCCGGCCAAGCCGTGAACCCAGTTAGCCTTGCCAGCATCACAAATCACTAACTGGCCACCCGGTTTGAGAACTCTAAGTATTTCTTCTAATCCTTTCTTCTTATCTTGGAAATCACGGAAGGAGAATAAGCAGAATACGCGGTCAAAAGTGTTGTCTGGCAGTGGTATTGATTCGGCGATAGCAAGGACATAATCTGCCGGCGGCTCACCACGCAATTGACGAGCATCATTTACCCTAACTTTAGCGACTTTCAACATCTCTTCTGATGGGTCTAAGCAAGTCAAGTCAACACTTTCGATATCTTCGGCAAATGAGCCGGGGCCGCATCCTACTTCCAATACTTTCATTCCAGGTTGCGCATGACTCCGAACATTTTTTCGCCATACCGCATCTTGACCAAATGTCATCAAACGATTAACTCGATCGTAATTTGGTATCGATTCTTCCAGCTGAGATTCTAATAATTCCCACTCATCGATGTCGATACCTGACGGGTCATAACCACCAGTTGCGCTTCGACCTGCCATGGTTATCTGTCAAGCCCGCCCTCTTTGGACATATCGTTTCAGTTTCAAGCAATACGTTCGACGGTTTCCGGGGTAATACCTTCTTCGGGGGTCACTCTAAACACTAATATCTTCAAATTTTCTGGCGCATTTCTAAATTTTGATACCATCATCGAGGTTTCGAAATCTGTTCCGATAGTTCGCACTTGAAACGACAACACCATGTCAGCAATGGACGCTAATTCTTGCTTGATGCTAGGTGAGAGGCCGTCTGTGGATACCGTGAGAAACAGTAAACCACGGTACATTTGAGCGTGAGCTTGCAGCATCCTAACCATAGCCACAACCCGCGCTGGGTCGTCTCTTTGCAGGAAGAAATCCAAACTGTCAACAACGGCCCTAAAATACGGCCCTAAAGCCATAACTTCATTGGTTACTTCAGTGAGGTAATCTTGATTATTTTCATCGACGAATCGCGTTTGTGCAAGCCTTTGGATATCCTCAAGACGGAAGCCTTCTAGCCTATATCTGCTAGCAAGCAACTCTTTTTCCAATACGTTCGAGTTATACTCCTCACCAATTGTTCTCACATTGATGTCCAGCGGCCAATCGTATTTCTGGAAAATTCGCACAATCTCTGCTTGACCCTCGTTGGTTGAGATGTAGATGGTGTTTTCAGCCTCTTCTGCTGGTGAAACAAACTGCTTGGCGAACAGTTCGCTACCTGAACCGGTATCGGTAAAGGCAATCATAGTAAATCCTCTTGGCACACCACCGCGCATTTCATTATCGAATTTGGGTACACCGAATGAGCCAACTTTACCAAAGAACTCCTCATCCTCTGCTTCAAACTGAATCTCCTTCGCCATCTGACTACCTCCTTTAATGGATGACAACTTGACCTCTGTCGACTAAATCAGTACAGTAGAGATCTAGGTTTGACAGAACTAACGGCGGCGTCTGGTCAGGCACATTGAGAATTACCGATAGCACATCTTGTTGCCTGAATGTATTGATGAAAGTGTGGAGGTACTCCGCAAGCATTCTGTCGTCATTGTAAATCGCCAGTGCGTTAACGCTATCAACAAACACGAAATTTCTTTCTGATTGATTAGTTTGCAATATGTACAATGTCCGAAGTAGTATCGATTCTAGCATTATCGGACTATCAACAAAATGAACATTGTTGTATGGTATATTGGTGCCACCAAGAATACCTGAAGAGACTAAGTCAATAAACTGGATTTGAGAAACGTCAATGCCGACCGACTCAAATGCCTGAATTACTTCTGCAGCGCCACGGCTAGCGGAAATGTAAACACCTTTCATCTCGAACATCTGCAGTAACGGAATTAGGGTGCTTGCCGTTACCATGAACGAATTTGAGTTGCCGCATCTTACTTGCACTGAGCTGTTGAGGGATACTTCGGTTAATTGATCGGCAATTCCCTGGTCTAATTCAAACACTTCAAGACCCCCAACGATTGACATTATCACTTATTGCGCCCCATTTGAGCATGGGAGTTAGCATGACTCCTAGGGGCGTCAATTCAATTGCATGTTTGGCTCTGCTATGAGAGGTCCCGCGCATTTTTACCACTTGGAGAAATCGCAACAAATGACCCATTCTTTCAATGTCGCCAAGTACAATGATGCCATCACAGATTGCCTCTTCTACTCCAAATGAGGACCAGTGAGCATTTTCAGTAGCTGAGGTGATTTCCGCAATTAGAATTGTTGTACACCCTAATGTTGCTAGTTTTTTACCCAAGGTGAAAAGAAAATCTCTAATCAACTGTTCTGACTTAATCTTGTAACACAAGGTTGTGACCGAATCGATCACTAATCTTGTCACACCGATTGTGTTGACAATATCAACAATCGACTTTATCAGCGAGTGGACGTCATCTAGGTCAAACGTTGATTTTTCAAGCCCCAACCAAGAGTATAAGACATCCATATCAAATACATTTATCAAGCCAGTGTCGACCATTTTCATATCAAAAAAAGCAAATTGTCGGATGTTCTCCAACAATTTTACTGATGGTTCTGTAGCTGTAAAGTGCGCACAAGCCTCACCCGCATTCGCACCTCTGACAAGAAATTCCATTCCCAGTGTTGTTTTACCTGAACCGCAAGTACCGGCGGCAAGTACGGTTGATCCATATGGTATTCCACCTCGCAAAATTTCGTCTAGACCGTGAACTCCTGTCACACATCTATCACGGGAATACATACCTGCAGGCTGCATGGGAACATCAGTGCTAATACTCACAGGTTCATGAAGCATCCGATTATCTAGAAAAATAAATACCAACTTAAGCCTAGTTGATTATCCCGGGACTTGGGTTACTAGATACTTCCCAATCATCCTCTGTAGGAGGAAAATTGTTGCCTAGATTTACCAATGACTGGCTGGGCGTTAGGAAATAACCGGTATCCCCTCCCCATGCCACACGCATTACCTCAAATGGTTGATATTCACTTAATTGGGTATACGAAAGAATGACTACACCACCCCCATCATCCAGTAAATTGAGCTCACCAACACCAAGGAAACCTTCGCTACCTAAGTCAATGATGTGGTCAGCATCACCAGTATCTTGACTGCTTGGGTCTCCAGTAATTATACTAACAGAATTTCCCGAAATTACCCCTCCTCTCAACAAAATGTTAGTGTTGTGGTTCGGAGAAATATGCGACAAACTCCAACCGTTGAGGTCGATGGCAAAGTTGTTTGGATTGTACAACTCAATCCATTCTGGTGCACCGGATACTGAGCGTGGGCTAATCTCTGTGATGTGCAAATTATCTGCTTTCCTACCGCCGTTGTGAACTTCGAGTATTATCAGGAACTTTTCCGCACCAACTTGAATTTCTTTGAACGATGAGGAGGAGGCCTGCGCTGTACCGCGCTCAGTACCACCGGTAAACAACACCAAACCATGGCGTTCGAGGATATTTGATTCTGTTATTTTAATTTCAAGATTTAGGCTGTATTTTTCCCCTAACCCAAGGCCTCTTGCTAAATTATCCTCAGTAATGTTTCCAAGCGCAGAAATACGGTCGAAATCTAGATTATTAGCGCCCATTAATCCAGCCAATACAATTCCCTGATTTACCTCTGTAATCGGTTGAAGATGCCATTCAGAAGTTGAATTCGCATAATCAAGGGAGCCATCAGAAAATGCGGGCACATACCAACCGCCGTCAGAGGTCATACGGTCCAGTCCTTGTGCCGCAGCTCGGTCAAGCCTATCAACGGAGGTATCGTTCGAACCCATCTCTAACTGGGCTAGTGATAAGAAGGCCGTTAGGATCATGAGAAAAAGGGTAAATGCGGAGAGAAACTCGATTACCGCGGTCATGGCGTTCTCATCTCTGTTCAAAGAAACATGAACTGGGTCCATGATTATCCCAGTACCAGCCAACTCAAGAGTCTACCGATGGAACAACGTAATTATCGCAAAATTCAGCAGATATGGTGAATTCTCGCCGATGAGTCTTTGAATGTCAATTGTTAGCGAACCATATGAGTGTGGCGTCAAAGCAATTGGGGAATCAAAGGTTTTCCTGCGTTTTCGTTGTTTTTCTGATGCTCTTTTCTACACTCGCAAGCATCAGTGTAGTTGATAATGCAGAAGCATCTACTCAAGGCAATCTGTCAATAATAGGCTCGACACCAACTGAATATGACTACATTCCTGCTTATGAGCCAACCTACTTTACTGTTGAACTGACCAACTCAGACTCTACTGCATCAGACCCAAGAACAATGTCTTGGTATGTTTGTCTTGGAGAACAAGTTACCAATGTATGCATCTCGCAAAGAATCGATGATGGTACATTTCTCATTCCACCAATTAATCCCGGCGCAAGCAACAATTTCACTTCAACTAACGGATTTTATCCAAATGGGATAAATGAGACTATTACCGTAATTTATCAGTTTGACGAGATGGATATGAATCCAACTGACGATATCTTAAATTTCAAAATAAATTCTACCCTAGAGTATACCGATTTCAAGATTGAGACCAATGACGATATTGTGTCAGGTCTACCTAACCTAGCCAACTACGCTGGCAATGATTTACTATCCAGAGACACACAGTATAACATGACTTTTTCAGCTTTTGCAAACTTGTGTGCAACTTGTCAACTGAACGCTTCTATTGGGTGGCAACTATGGAACGAAAATAAATCTGCTATGTTGAGCGAAAATTACGAATTCACCGAAAATTTCCCAAAATTTTCATTCTATAAATCGTTCCAGATGGGGTTACCAACGTTTGAGTACAATCAAGATGGAGTATACACATTAGTTTACGGTCTATTTGATTCCACTGGCGCACCGTATCATGACTTAAAAGATGACAATAACCTGAATGAAATAACCATATATATTGACACTGAACTTGACTTATCAATAAATAATATGTTCCCAAGCCACAACCCGTCTGAACAGAGTTACCTATTCGGTTTTGA
>MDTC01044502.1_pt1 | contig 30865 bp, 44 predicted proteins | sample 811181 | NCBI WGS metagenome assembly MDTC01 (sample SAMN05326644, study PRJNA326480) | marine metagenome | isolation source: seawater | place: Pacific Ocean: North | collected 2011 | reverse complement strand
CCGTTAATGACGGCGGGTGAAGTGATTTCATTGGCATTCACAAATCAAAACACCGATCCAACATTGATTTCAAGGAATTTAATTCAAATGTCAGAATTAGCACATTTGAAATTGCCATTGGGTGACGATTTTTATTTGCATTTAAAAGAATTATACAACACCGGTTCAACGGGAACACCAACAACCGCCGAGGACGATTTTATGTCACAATGGTTAAAACCTTGTTTTGCGTGGTTTGTTAGATTTGAAGTCATAAACGAAATTCAAGACAATTCAACGTCGTCGGGAATAGTTTCGGCAATTCCGGATTTTTCAAAAGTGGTGACACCAAAAGAATTGAACGTTTATAAACAAGACACATATCGTCGTGGAAATGTTGTGTTGGAACAAATGGTGAAATTTTTAAAAGACAATCCAACGGATTTTCCGAAATATAAAAACGACGTGGACGGGACGTGTAACGGATCACAAAATTTAGTCAGTAAACAACACGGAATGATAATTTATTAAATATGCCATTGCCAACACCAAATAAAGAGGAAACAAAAGACGGATTCGTTTCACGTTGTATTGAAAACGACGTTATGAATGACGAATTTCCGAATTTAACACAACGAATTGCGGTGTGTGTTTCACAATGGGATAATAAAGACAAAAAACAAACAAACAAAAAGAAATAATTATGGCGTCTAATTTACATAAAGATTTAAGCGATTCACAATTGCATTATCCAAAAGGATTTTCAACCGCGTCCAATTCAACACAATTAACCAAAAACGCGTCCGGAAATTTAGAATGGGCGACGGCAACGGCGGGTGGTGTGACACAAATTGTCGCGGGATCAAATATCACCATTTCACCGAGTGGGGGAACGGGTGCGGTAACAATCAATTCAACGGCGTCGGGTGAATCGTGTGGTTTAATGAAAAAAATTGATATGGGTTATTTTGGGAATGGAATTCAATTTGGTCGCATTCCATATCAAGCAACATTGAATTTGGCAAATTGTTCGGGTGTTGTTGGAACATCATATGAATTGGAAATTGGTGTGGCATATACGACAAAAGGTGGTTTGACAGACGCACAAATTGGTGACGTGTGGTGTGCGGTTGAAGGTGACACCGGTCAAATTATAACGCAATCAATTAATTCATTGGGAACACAACCGCGTGAATGTGGTTCGTGTGCAGAAAAAACGGGTGTTTGTTATATGTATGGGTTTTGGAAAGTTTTATTTCCCGTGACATCAAATCCGATAACCGCGTTGAAAATAATTTTGGGTTCGGGTTGTGAGGATTACGAAATTGCACGTTCATCAGTAACACAAGCGTCATATATCAGTTTAAAAGAATTTTGTTCAACATTATCACCGCAAACGTTTAGTGGCAAAGGTGGTGACGAAGCAAAAAAATCATAAAATTATGGAAAAAGTCATTGCATTATGCGAAAAAATATGTCCACAAACGTTGACAATTAACGCAATTGCAATTGGCGTTTCGGTTTCAGACGTGGAAATTGCATTAAAATTATTATCATATGCCGTTGCAATTATTTGGACATCAATTAAAGTGATTAAAGAATTAAAAGAATGGAATAATAATGGCAAAAAATAACACGTTTTCCCATATAACAAAACCAAAAGTTAATCGCAAAGGTGTCCACGCAAAATCAAAAACGTCAAAATCAAAGACGTCCAAAAACTACAAAAAGAAATATCGCGGTCAAGGTCGTTAACCATTAATTGCGACAATAAGTCAAAACACATATTTAATTTTGTCAAATGTCAAAGGATTACACACATTTGATAATTCATTGTTCCGCAACATATGAAGGTGTTGATATTAGACCGGAAACAATCAAGAAATGGCATATGGGAAAAACCGGACGCGGGTGGTCGCGTGTGGGTTATTCGGACATCATAACGATTGACGGTGATTTACACAATATGCATTTCGCAGACGGAACAAATCCATATGACGATAAAATTGAACACGCGGAAATGACGTGGGGTGTCCGTGGAATGAATCAATATGCAAAACACGTGTGTTATATTGGTGGAATGCAAAAGAATCCAAAGAAACCAAAAAACACATTGACAAAAGAACAAAAAGAAACGTTGACAATCTATATCAAACACGAAATTTTAAGACACAAGAACATATTAATCGCGGGACATAATCAGTTTTCAAACAAGGCGTGTCCATCTTTTGACGTTCCAAATTTTTGTTGTGAAATTGGATTGCCAATGAAAAACGTTTATTATAAATAAAAATTAAAAAAATGAAAAATATATTAGTGAAAATAACATTGGGTTTTTTCCAATTCATAAACAATATAATTGATTTAATCAATTCTTTTTTTGGCGTGTTTAAGTCAAAACGCGCATTAATGACAATGATTATCACGATTGCGTGGTTTGTTTTCGGTTATATGGGAATCAAGGGTGGTCATAATATGGCAGATTTTTCCGCATATTTTGTGGCATTATCACCATTTGTGATCGGTTACATATATGGCGAAACCAAACGTCCGTCGGGTAGTTGTAACAAAAACGAATGTGGTAAGTGTAAAGAATAACATACTATTTTATTTATTATTGGTTTTCCTTTTTTCCGGTTGTTGTGCGTTAAAATCACCGGTTAAACGATACGAATGCAGAAAAGCCAAAGCCGAGGAAAAAATTATTGTTTTGACACGTAAGTTTCCGGAATTAATTCAAACACCGGACACATTAAAGATATTGGACACAATAAGAGTTCCACACGTTGAGGTTGACACATCATTTGTTTTCACACCGGTGAATTTTAACGACACAATCATTATTGAAAAAGAAAGAATTAAAATCAAATATGTTCGCAAAGATTCATTGGTTTATATTTCCGGTGAATGTATAGAGGACACAATTTATATTGACCGTGAAATTCCGGTTGAAAAAATAGTTATCAAAGAAACACCGATTATCCAAAAGGCAAAGGATTGGTTTTGGATTATATTAATTGCAATTATTGGTGGTTTGTTTACACGGAAATTGATTAAACGTTATTTGTGGTGAAGGATAAAAAAATTTTTCGTCCATATTTTGACAAAGAAATGCAACCATTGGTGACGGCATTTCAAAGATTTCCAAAACACATTCAAAAACATTATTTAGAAAACGCAATTCAAAACGGTGTTAATGAAACCACGTTTGACGAAACAAAAAAGGGTGCAACCATAACGTCAAAAAAATCAAACAGAATTAAAACCATTGACGATTTAATTGAACATTGTCAAATTGATTTGGACGTTTGGGAAATTGACCGATATGTTGTCAATAAATGGGAAGTTGGATCAACGGTTGACGGACAAATTGTTGTTGAACCTTTATTTCAAATAAAAGCGTGGTTGAAAAAAAACAAAGACGTTTTTGAATTAAAAAAAATTCGGGAACAATTAATTAAAGACGTCAAAGAATTTTCGCCAAAATATCCATTAATTTCATATGACCATATTCCACAAGGACAAATGTTGGAAATCACAATTTTTGATCTACATTTCGGAAAATTATGTTGGGGTTTGGAAACGGGGGACAATTACGACACGAAAATTGCGCGTAAACGGTTTTTAAGTGCCATTTCCGGTATTTTAGCACGTGCGGAAGGTTATGACATCAAAAAGATTTTATTTCCCATTGGATCGGATTTTTTTAATTCGGACAATTTGAATAATCAAACAACGGCGGGAACACCACAAGACGAGGACGTGCGGTGGCAAAAAACATTTCGTGCGGGACGAAAATTATTAATTGACGGAATTGATTTATTGTCCGCGATTGCACCGGTTGACGTTGTTGTGGTTCAAGGAAATCACGATTGGGAAAGGTCTTTTTATGTTGGTGACGTTTTGGAATGTTGGTATCATAACAATAAAAACGTCAATGTCAATAATAATCCAACACCACGGAAACATTATAAATTCGGGAATTGTTTAATTAGTTACACGCACGGAAATAATGAAAAAGTTGCGGATTTGCCGTTATTAGTAGCAACGGAAGTTCCAAAATTGTGGGCGTCAACACAATTCCGTGAAATCCACATTGGTCATTTACATCACAAAAAAGAAATTAAATATATGTCCACGCAAGAACACAAAGGAATCGTTGTCCGATATATGCGATCATTGTCCGGAACGGACGCGTGGCACAATACAAAAGGTTATAAAGGCGCAAATCAATCGTGTGAGGGGTTTATTTGGGACGAAAACGAGGGTTTAATTTGCCAATTTCAACACAATATCGTTAAATAAAAAACTTTTTTATATCAGATAAATCAAATTTTTTTGCATATTTATTGAAAATAAGTTGCACGGAATGAAAATTTGTTTTACTTTTACACCATAGTTAAGGCACGAAGCCATAACAAAACCGAAAAAACCAAAATTAAAATGTCAAATTCAAAAGCAACAAAAAGAACATTCAACAAATTAATCAAAGAAAACAATTTATTCATTAACGTTAAGTCCGCATTCAATGGAATGATTGACGGGTGTGAAACTTTTAATAATGGATTTGAAAAAGTTGAACAAACGGATCATTGTATTAACAACACGTATGGAATAAATGGTGCGTGGTTGGTTAATGGTGGACGTGATTATTTCACACATTATGAAAACGAAACATTAATTGGTGTTGAAGTTTACAACGCGTGTGGATCATTTGTATTAGCGACAACAAAATAAATTGATAACGGGACGGGTGGAATTCCCGTCCCATTAAAAAAAACAAAATGAAAAAATTATTTAAAATCATCATCAATATGTTCAACCGATTTGAAGTGGTTGACACAATTAAATTATCAACCGGATTAACGTGCATTCACACATTGGATAAATGGAATGACATAATCACAATATCAATTGACAATGGCAAATAAAAATTGGACGGGAAATGAACAATCAACGTTTTCCACATTAGGCGCGTCAAGTCATTCAAAAGACGAAAGACAAACACACGATTATTATGCAACCGATCCATATGCCGTTGACATATTATTTGAGGACGAATTATTTAATCCGTCAATTGACAAATCAACCGGAATTTCAATTTGGAAAAACATTTGGGAATGCGCGTGTGGTGAAGGACATTTGTCAAAACGAATGAAAGATTTGTTTCGCGTGGACGTTTATTCGTCCGACATTGTTGATCGCGGTTATGGTGACGTTAAGGATTTTTTATGTCCAACAAATCAAAAATGGGACGGTTGTATTATTACAAATCCGCCATATAAATATGCAAAAGAATTTGTTCAAAAAAGTTTGGACATCATTCCGGACGGCAAATGGGTTGCAATGTTTTTGAAATTGCAATTTTTAGAAGGCAAGGCGCGAAAACAATTGTTTCGTGTTGCACCGCCACGTTTCATTTATGTTTCAAGTTCACGAATTAAGTGTGGAAAAAATGGTGATTTTTACGCAATTAAATCGTCGGCGGTTGCATATGCGTGGTTTATATGGCAAAAAGGATTTAAAGGAAATCCACAAATCAAATGGTTTAATTAAAAATTTTAAATATGGATCAGAATAAAAAAATGGTTTACAAAAACAAAAAAGAACGTCCGTCAAGATTTGGCGGAACAATGTATTATTTATTTTTTAATGACGGTGAAAAATCTTTTCGCACGTGTATTGACACCACATATCGTAATTATGCAAGGTGGAAAAAATTCATTAAGAACGCACAACGTGGTGACGTTGTTTTGGGTTTGGTGGTTAAATCAAAAGGTTTGATTGACGCCGATTCAACACCGCGTTATGGTGGGAACATTTATCAAGAAAATGAAAAATAATTTCACCAAATCAAAATTTATTATTAATTTAGCATTATAAAAACAAACAAAAAGTTATGGGAAAAGAATTCCAAGAAGTAAAATTGGACACAAAGCGTGAACGATTAAAAGAAATGTATTTAAAATACGAATTGCACGAACAAGACATATTTAATTTAACAATGGGAAAAAAGAAAATCCCAATTATCACAAGAACCGGCATTGAAAAAATAATGGCAAAAGACAACATTGTTTTGAATTACGACGTGGTGCGTTGTGAACCGGAATTTTGCGCAATTAAATGCGTCGCAACAAAAGGTGATCGCATTCATTCAAATAAAGAAATTACAATTGAAACATTTGCCACGGCGGGAAAACTAAATTGTAAAAGCAATTATTATTTGGAAATGGCGGAAAAACGTTCAAAAGCACGTGCGGTTTTGCAGATAACCGAATTTTATTCATTAGGTGTTTATGGTGAAGTTGAAGCCGACGAATTCAAACGTGAAGGTTTTAAAAATGAACAAACCGATTAATGGATATTTATTTAAACGCAAAATATATTGTCAAAGACGATTCGGATTTTATCATTGATAAATATGGTCGGAATCCGTCGTTTATATTAGATGACACCGCCAATGCAGTTTTGGGAAAAAAATGGTTGGGTGATTTTCCGGACAAATGGAATTTTGACCGCCGACCAATTGTGTTGAATTTTTTGGCACGTATGTCAAACCGTGAATTAAATGATTTAAAAAATTACATTATTGTTTATGGTAAGGTTGTCCCAAAAAATCAAGAAAAACATTATTTTGGATTGGCGGAATTATTTTTATTCCGTGATTTGGAATTGGAATATGATATTAAAGAATTTAGACGTTTAATCAAAAAAAATCAAATAAAAATCAAAACATTATGAAAATTATTTTAATTATTATCGGAATTATTGGTGGTGTGTTTACAATTGCAATGGCATATATTAGTGGTGTCATACGTGGTTTTAAACTAATGTCCCAACGAAATGTTAAACAAAACAATTGGGAAAAAAATATATTGTCAACGTATTATTCAAAAAACAAAAACGTTGATCCATTCGTGAAAAACAGATTTGTCCGTGAACAATTGGATTTGCAAAAATCAGATCGTGACAAAAAAGTTAATGAAATGAATGAAGCAAGAAAACGCCAATCCGTATTGAATGAAACAATTGCAAAAGCGATTGAGGAAAAAACAAAAACAAAGGCAAAAGCAAAGTCAAAAAAGAAAAAAGCAAAAAAGAATGTCAAAAAATAAAGATCGCGAAAAATTTATTGACGATTTATTGGACGATATGGACAATCCAATTGTTTCGGAAACCGGTGCATATAATTATTTGGGGTTTGTTGAATCTTTAATAATGAGTTCAAACGAAAATTGCACGGATAAAGAACGATTGGTGAATTCATTGGACACAATGCGAAAAAACGAAATGGACGCGTTGGTGGTGCATTTAAAGGATAATCAAATTTATCGTGATTGTAGGGATCAATTTAAACAAATGTGTCGTCAAGGCGTTTTTAAATAATACTTAAAAAAATAATTTATGGCAAAGAATGAAAACAAGTTTATCAAAACATTAAGATTTCACGGATTATCCAAACGTGAATTGGGAACGGAATTAAATTTATCACAACCGACAATTAAAAGTTATTGTGAAAATCCAACACGATTCAGATTGGAACATTTGAAATCAATTGGAAAAATGACGGATTTGACGTTGAACCAAATGGACGAATTAATAAATGGCAAGTCGGAAAAGAAATAAAAAGTGGAAACAATTCAAGGATTTGACGGAACAAGAAAAAGACACAATTTTGCATTGGATCACAAATTTGAATCGTCCCATAAAAGACGCAACAAAACATTTCAATTTGTCATTAGCGACAATAAACAAAATTTATGAAACACGATATTCGTGCGAAAACAAAAAAGAAATTATTAATCAAAACGAAAAAAGAAAATTATTATGAGTGAAAAAATTTATATCAACGGGATTTTTATTAGAGAAAAAGAATTTGAAAACGGTGGTTCAATTATGAAAGTTGACATTCCAAACGTTTCAGAATTTACCGATCAATTAATTAATTTGGCAAAATCAGACGGCAAAATTAGTTTGGACATTAAAACGCGAATGAATAAAGGTGAAAACGGTTTGACGCATTATTGTCAATTGAACACGTTTGTTCCAAAAGAACAATCACAAAATGGTCAAAATGTTAATAATGGATTTGAAACCGGCGACGACGTTCCGTTTTAATTATTAATTTTGTAAAATGGAAAATAAACAAACAAACGAAAAACGTCAATTTTTAGGGATTTGGATTCCACGCGATATTTATTTGAATAAAAAATTATCGTGGACGGACAAAATTTTATTGGTTGAAATTGAATCATTAGACAACGAACGCGGTTGTTTTGCGTCCAATGATTATTTCGCCGAATTTTTGAGTTGCACAACCACAACCATTTCAACGTCAATATCTAAATTAAAAAAATTGGGTTATGTCAAACAAGTTTCTTTTGACGGACGCACAAGAGTTTTAAAAGCAGAATTTAAAAAGGTTGAAAAGCAGACATTAAAAAAACCTAAAAGCAGACAACCGGAAATTTTAAAGCATAATAAACAAGATAATAAACAAGATAATAAAACACTTAAAAAAGAAAAAATAATTAAAAAAGATTTTTTGGATTTAGATTTAAAAGACAAAAAGAAAATAAACGATATTCAAAACGGATCATTATGCATTGACGTAAAGGATTTAAAAAACGAACAAATTTGGTTGGAACATTGTTCGCGATATTTAAAATTGGCTCAACATTTCACAAATGAATTATTGAAACAATTTATTGACGAACAAATTTTAAAAGACGATTCATTTAAAAGCATAAAAGAAACCAAATCACACTTTTTAAATTGGGCGAAAATTGAAGTTGCAAAAAACCGAAAATTCGGAAATGACCAATGGGGACGATCAACGCCAAATTATGTTCAATCCACAAAACCAAAACGTGATCTTGAACCAATCACAAAACAATTATCAGAAAAAGAAAAAAAGGATTTACATTTAAAATTTATCAAATCAAATTTATTGATTCCATATGAACAATTTGTTGAATCCGGATCGTTAAGAATTACAAATTTTGGTGGATTAGTTTTTAAAGAATTACAAAAATTCGGTTTGTTGTGTAAAGACAAAAAAAAGATTTCCGTTATTGTCAAAAAAATTGAAAAAGAAAAAGAACAAAAACAAAACGGAAAAGGAAGGTTGCGACGTGCATTTGCACACACTCAAGGAATGGGCGGTGAAACAAATTTGGATTTGGAAATAATAAAATTGTCAATGCACCAAATGAAAAATGATAATGTTAATTTAAAACAAATTATTTTGAATGGCACAAAATGAATTGAAGGTTCAAATTGCCGTTGTCAATTGGATCAAATATAATTTTCCGGAAATGTTATATTGCGCAAGTGCGGGTGGAATGCGAACAACATTATCAGTTGCAAAGAAAATGAAGGCGTCCGGATATGTCAAAGGCGTTCCGGATTTACAATTAATGCAACCAACAAACAAACACCACGGAATGTTCATTGAATTAAAGGCGGATAAAAAATCATATGCCACCAAAGAACAAAAAGAATGGATTGAAAAATTGAATAATCGCGGTTATTATGCGGTCATTTGCAAAGGATTTGACCACGCAATTGAGGAAATAACACGTTATTTGAACGAGGATTTTTGATTGTTTATATCAGATAAAACAAAAAAAACACGAAAAAAGTGAAAAAAAGTTTGATTTATTTGGTCAGAATAAAAAAAAGTTTTATTTTTACATTATAATTGAAACGGCGATATTGCCAAAACCGAAAAAACCAAACCAAGATGAAAAATTATTTAAACACTTTAATTGAGGAAAAAGGATTAAACATTAACACAACGATTGACGTTGAAGGAAAAAGCGGATTAAACATTATTCCATTGGGTGTTGTTGTTGAGCATATTTTAATTGCACCAACAAACCAACAAAACCAAATCAAAAACACTTTAATTAAAATTGATTTTCACAATGGCGACATTATGCATTTCTTTTCATATTTAGCACAAGCGATCGCACGATAATATAAAAATAAAATGGCGGGGGAAATTCCCGCCGTTATTTAAAACCGAAAAAAACCAATGGGAATAATTAACGAAACATATAATTCAATTTTGGACACAAGTTGGACAATTGAATGCGAGGACATAACAATTCAAGATCACAAAAAGTGGTGGATTTATTATGACGATTCCGACAACATCATTGTTGCATTATGGAATGATTTTCACGACGACATTGAAATGGTTATTGACACGTCAAATTTTGAATCATTTCAAGACACACGCGATTTGGAAACATTTCGTGACGAATGGGATTATGCAACGGAATCCGTTTATCAAGTTTATTCAAAAATGGATTGGGACGATTACATTGCAGAATATGGACACGACGAATTGATTGAACACGTTTCAAGCGAAATCAATGCAAAGGGTTCAAAGATTTACAAACGTCCATTAAATCAACGCATATGGCGTTTAATGGTTGAATGGAAATGGGAAATAAAAAATTATTTTAAAACGATATTAAAATGAACACGACGGATTTTATAACAAGCACATCAGATAATCCAAATTTGGATATTAATTTATTGGGAATTGAAAAATTTTTAAGACAAAACAAATCAAAATGGCAAGATCAAGAAATTGAACAAGTCATTCCATATATGAGAATTCATTGGCAATTTTACATTGAAATGCGATCGTGGGGTGTCAAATCGTTTGGTGCGTATGGAACAAAGGTTGAATTGGAAACAACGGTTGAACATTATGTTGGTGATTCATTAAGTGACGAAACGGACGAAATTGAATTTGATTTAACAAAAGACATCAAAGATTTTGAAATTGACACCGAACACTTTCCAAAAAATGCATATGAATCACGTGATATGTTTTGCATTGAAAGTGTGGACGTTGATTTTGACGAAAAAAAAATAACTATATTCTTTTAAATTATGGAATTAACACAACCGGAATATCGGAAAAATATATTATCAAATTGTTGTGGTGCAAACGTATATGACAACACCGACGAATGCCGTGCGTGTTTGGAACATTGTTCGTTTATTATTGCCGAACCAACCGCATTTCATCAATGGTTGTTGGTGACATCAGATCACGACGCAAAAAAATTGATTGAGTTATTAAGAAAAGAAATCATTGAACATCAAAATCAACAAGTGTTTGAATTAATGGATTTGGTTGATATGGGTGAAAAAACATATAATTCCGAAACATTGGAACGCGTTGTGAATTTATTAATGGACACAAAGTTTCAACACACAACAAGTTTGGACGACGAAACATTTATTATTGAACAAGACAAAAAACAAATTGAATATAAACATAAAACAAAAAAGAATGGAAAATAAATTATCACCGCGCGACGAAATGTTGCACATTATGAAGGTTATTTGGGGATCACGAACACAAGATATGTTGGACGCGTGTCGCAATATGATTAACACGTTTGAACAAAAACACGGTTCGGACAATATCGGTTTGACATTGTTTGAAATAGAAATGACACGTCAAGAACGATTGAATGAATTATTTAAACGGACAATTCCCAAAATTGGGGACGAATTGAAAAAGACGGCGGAAAATATCGTTGAGCAAAAGAAAAACAAAAAATAATTTAATTCTTTTAATTTCATAAACATATTAAATAAACAAACGTATTTTTGTAATTCAATTATTCCTTTGCACGTTTTCCGTTTGTTTTCGTGCATTGGTTTTTTCGGTGAATGGGACGCGTGGTTGTGTCCCATTCTTTTTTTATAAAACAATTATATATGAAACACGAATTTGATAAATATGCGCCAAAGGATAATTTCAAAAAATATGAATCATTAAATGATTATTTGGATCAAGACAAAAGCGAATTAAACAAGCCGGAAAAATTTGACAAAGTAATAACATTAAAAGTGTCAAAAGAAACATTTGAAATGTGGGAACAATTATGTGAAAATTGGGGTGAGGTGTTAGGATATGAAAACAAATCAAAGGTTTTTGAATTTGCAATGGTTGAATGTCTTAATGTTCCAATTGCGTCATTGGGGGGTTATAATCACGAAGGGTGGGACATTAAAGGTGAGGAATAAAAATTTCCTTCATTGTGTGAAAAATAAATGAAATAATTTTATATTTTTGTAATTATGGCAAAACATAAGGTTGTGAAAGAAGTCAAAGAATCTTATTATCACAAAATGATTAATTCAGATTTGAAACGGTTTTTTGATTTCCACATTATTAATGAAAAACATTATATGATCGCAACAAACAATGTTTGGTTAATGTATGGTTAAAATGAAACAAAATGGGACAATCTAAAAAAAAGGAACAAAAACGCACATCAATAACAAAGGACACGTTATTAAAACATTTGGAACAAAATATGGGAAACGTCACGTTGGCGTGTCATTTCGGTAAATGTTCACGATCCACGTTTTATCGTTATTATCAAGACGACGAACAATTTGCGAAATCGGTTGACGACATCACCGAGGTTGCAATTGACATTTGTGAATCCGAATTATGGAAACAAATAAAAGACGGGAACGTTCCGTGTATTTTATTTTATTTAAAAACAAAAGGAAAATCACGTGGTTATGTTGAACGTCAAGAATTGACCGGTATGGACGGGAAACCAATTAATTGGATTGAAACCAAAACATATGCGGAAAATGGAATTATCAATAAAACAAACGACGGCGATTGATTTTTTAGAGGACGACACAACCAACGTCATATTATATGGTGGTGGCGCGGGTGGTGGCAAATCTTTATTGGGGTGTTATTGGGTTTTAAAACAATGTTTGAAATATCCAAACACACGTTATGTCATTGCACGATCACGATTAAAAAATTTAAAAGAAACAACATTAAAATCATTGTTTGAAGTTTGCGCAATGCAAGGATTAAACGCAAATGTTGATTTCACATATAACGAAACAAAATCGGTGATTACAATTCACCAAAGCAAATCCGAAATTTTATTAAAAGATTTATTTCATTATCCAAGTGATCCAAATTTTGATTCATTGGGTTCAATGGAAATAACCGGTGCGTTTATTGACGAATCAACCGAGATCACACCAATGGCATATAATGTGATTCAATCACGAATGCGTTTCAATTTAGATAAACACAATTTAATTCCAAAGACATTGTTGACTTGCAATCCGTCAAAGGGTTGGATTTATTCGCAATTTTACAAGCCATATAAACAAAATGAATTGCCAAACAATCACAAGTTTGTTCAATCATTAGTCACGGACAATCCAAACATTTCAAAACATTACATTGAACAATTAAAACGTTTGGACGTATTAAATCAAAAAAGATTATTATTTGGTGATTGGGAATATAGCGACGACGATTCACAATTATTTTCAATTGACGCATTGAATGATTTATTCACCAATGAACACGTTCCAACAACAAATCAAAAATTTATTTCCGTTGACGTTGCACGATATGGACGGGACAAATCGGTGATATGTTTATGGAATGGTTGGCGTTGTGAAATGATTAAAACATTTGATAAAAACACAATTGACGAATTGGTTGAGTATGTCAAAAAGATTGCCAACGAAAACAATGTTCAACGATCACATATTATCGCGGATTCGGACGGTGTTGGTGGTGGTTTTGTTGATATGCTAAAATGCAAATCGTTTGTCAATAATTCAAAAGCAATGGACAATGAGAATTTTCGTAATTTGAAAACACAATGTTATTATCGGTTCGCGCAAATGGTTATGAATGGTGAAGTGTTTATTAAAACAAATGATAATGAATTAAAAAATAAAATCATTATGGAATTTGAAATGGTGAAACAACACAATGTTGACAAAGACAATAAATTGGAAATCACACCAAAGGATAAAATCAAACAATTATTGGGACATTCACCGGATATTGCGGACGCATTAATTATGCGTTTTTATTTTGAATTAAACAAACAACGGATCGTTTATTTTGGATAACTTAAAATTGCGACACGTTAATAAAAGAATTTTTTAGTTTTGCAAAATATGGAATTGAAGTCAATAAATAAAGAACACGAAAAGATTTTGGAAATCTTTACAAAAGAAATTGAGGGTTTTATTTATAGGATTACGGATAATGAACATTATCAAAGTTTTTCCAATTTCAAACCGGTTATTAAAAACGCACAAACGTTGCACAATAACATTGGCAAAGAATTGGAACAATATAAAATCGCGGAATCCGAATGGGTGTTTATGTTTCCGAATTATTTGTTATTTGCCGGAATTGGTTTTGCGTCGGCAATTAAAGACAAAGAAAACGAGGATTATATTAATGACGAAACCGAGGAATTATTTGAAATGATCCACGACACCATTAATGATTTGGAATCAATGTTGACCAAACGAAAATTTTTAATTGAAAAGGGTGAAATGTTAAAAAAGAAAACAATAATAAAAAAACAAACAAATGATTAATTTAAAAGTTGGCGAACATAATTGTCACCTTCCGGAACAATGGAAGGAAATAAAATTAAAAGATTACGCGAAGGTTTACGCCGTGATTATTGGAAATGAATTCGTTGAACCGGACGAACAACCAATTAACAAAGACGCGTTGGAAGTGTTGGACAAGGAACGAGAATTGCACAATGTCCGAACGAATCGCAAAGTGTTTTCACAATTAACCGGATTGTCCGAACAAGTGGTTAATCAAACCGATATTAAACAAATGAATGAAACGATCACGTTAATGACGAATTTTTTAAATAATTCAACGGGCGAATATACGGATTTGGACGAAGCGTTTTCCTTTAGATATAAAAACAAAGAATATGTTTTTCCATTTATCAATATGGAAACAAACACGTTTGGCGATTATATTGAAACGGCGCAATTGGATATGGTTGCACAAAAACAAGACGCAAAAAAAATGTCGGTGATTGGTGAACAAATGGCAATTTTGTGTCGTGAAAAAAATGAAGTTTATGACGAACAATTAATTCAAAAGAAAACAAAAATGTTTCAAGAATTAACAATGGACATTGTGTGGAAATTCGTTTTTTTTTTGACCAAACAAATAAACATATGCAATCAAAATTTCCAAACATATTCAAAGACGGAAACCGAATTGAAAACAGACACGCAACAAAACATTGGGAAATTATGAAACCATACGGGTGGTTAAACACATTATATGACGTTGCAAAAACGGGTTTGTTTACTAAAAATCCGGACAATGCAATTGATTCAGTAAGGAACACAAATTTATATGTTGTGTTAACTTATTTGAGTTGGAAAAGTGCAAACAATGAATATAATGACGCGGTGCGAACATCAATGGACGAGGAACAAAAAATGAAAGCAAACGCAAGACGAAACAATAAAAGATAAATAAATTATGGCGCAAAATGTAAAGACAAATAAAATCGTGGACAATATGACCGCAACGTGGTTGGGATCAACCGGTGGTTCATTCTATTTTGGAAATCCACAAGAAGTTGACAACATACACAATAAGAATTTGCCGTTAATGGTTATGAACACACCACAAGTCACAATACAAACGGACGCGTGGAATAAAAACACATTATCCAATGACACAAATTGGACGTTTACAGTTTACAACATATTGCCGTCACAATATAACATCACCGACAATCAAGCGATTTTGGAATTTTGGGACACGATTGAGGATCAAATTTTAAATTGGTTTTATCAATGGTGGTATTATTATGAAGCACAAGGACACGATTTTATTATGAAGTCACCAATTCAGATCACAAGATTAAAAGAAGCGTCAAACGACCGTTTGTTAGCGTTGAAAGTGACGTTTGGTTTTAACTTTTATCGTTATTGTAAAGAAATATAAATTATGAATTTAGAATTTGCAAACAGTATTGGACACGAAATCAATGTGATATTGGGATTGAAATTAATCGCATTGCAACGAAATGCGTCCGGTCGTTTGATAAATTCATTGACACACGATTTATTGCCACAAGGCGAATTTAATTTTGTCTTAAAAATCAAAGGTGATTATTATTGGCGATATGTTGAATATGGTGTGACGGGTGCAAACATTCCATATGACGCAAGTGTTCGCACGGGTGCGGGAAATTCCAAATACATTGAAGGATTAATGAATTGGATTAAAATAAAAGGAATCGCAAGTGACAATGACGTTGTTCGTGGAATTGCGTTTGCAATAGCAAGAAAACAAACGGCAAAAGGTGGTGAAGGTTTGGGAAATCCAATGGATAAAAATAAATTGGGATTTGTTTCAAAATCTAAAATCCAAATTGACAAAGAAGTGAATAAATTGGCAACCATTTATCAATCAGAAGTTCAACGAATAGTGGCGAACGCGTTGCCGGAAAACATATTAATAACAATATAAAATTATGCCAACAACAGTAACAAATCAACCGCAATCAAACAAATTATGTTCAACATTAGTCCCGTTGACAATCACCGTTGTTGACACGGTTGCCGACACAACAAACATAATCGCAAAATGTTATTATGAGGACACCGGCGGGACGGACGTTCAAATTGGTGGTGAATATAGATTAGCACCAAATTTAGATTTTCCGGATTATTTTTATTTTGATTCAAGTGAAATTTTTAACACGTTGACAAAATACACATTGGCGGATATGCCGGGAATGACGATTGGAAATTGGTCGGGTGGAATGGTGAACACAATCCGAGTTTGGGACGACATTGCAACGTGGAAAGTTCGTGTTATGTTCCAACGTGAATTCATTAATTCGCAAGGATTGGTTGAAATTGATCCAACACCATATTATTCAAATTATTTTTATATTCACGAAGGTTGTCCACCACGAAAATGGTTGGGTTCATTGGTTTCAAACAATGGTTTGAATAATACAATTTTCAAATACTATATGTTAAACTATAATCAATATGAGAATGGGAAACATTATTTGACGAATTATCCGATTGAAGGCGTAGGATCAAGAATGTCATACAATGTAAACATAAGACCAACGGAATCATTTATGGTTGCGTGGTATAGTCCACCGGCAAATCCACAAGGTTATCAATTCCAAATTTCAACATATGACGAAGGGTATAACACAAATTTCAACAACCACACCGTTCCCGTAAACACTAACCGTGCAATGCAAACGGGAATGATTGGAATGCGTGACGTGATTGACGGATTAACACCAAACGGATCAGAGGGTGCGGATTTTATCAATGTCGTTAATTATCGCGTCCGAATGTTATGTTGCACAAACAATTCCGCACCTTGCACATATGGAACAAGCGCAATTGATTGGAAATTTAAAGTTGACCGAACGTGTGTTGGAAAAGGATATTTGCGTTTTGCGTTTAAAAATATGTTGGGCGGTTATGATCTTGTTTCATCAACGGGTGCATATCAAGTGAAGGTTAAAAACAAATTTTCAGATTTTCAGAAATCACAAGGTTACACAAAGTGGGCAAATCAAATGTCATTTGGTGAACAAAATTGGGCGAATGAAAACATTGAAGTTTTTACAGTAACAACACAACCAATGAAAAGAAAATTCGCCGATCATTTCGCGGAAATGTTTTCGTCGGTTGACGTTTATTTGCGTGACAATAATGATTCATATTTACAAATTGCCGATCCGGATCAATCAGAAAGGGCGCGTGAACAACCATATTATTTCAATCCAATTAAAATAAAAGGTGCAACGATTGAAAAGTGGAGAACAACAAACAATATGGTGAAAATGAAATTCACATTTGAACGTTCAATTAACCAAAGAAATCCAAGATATTAAAAACAAGTTATGGCGCAATACATTCCAAATATAGTTTTTCAAATTGTGGACACCGGAACAATGAATGTGACGGGTGAATTAGAAATTGAAAGCGCAACGGATTTTCCGTTGGCATTAACTTATTCAATCAAAGACGTTCAAGATCCGCAATCGTCAAAAGGTTCGTTTTCAAAAACATTCAAAATTCCGGCAACAAAAAATAATAATCGGATTTTAAAAAATTTATATTCCGATTCACTTTATAATTCATTCCAATATATTGAGGATCAAGACGCGCGAATTTTTATTGACGGATTGTTGGTGTTGGCGGGTAAGTTTCAAATAAAGGGAACAACATATAAAGGCATTCCACAATCTTATGAATGCAATGTTTTTGGTGACAATTATCGGTGGGTTAATCGTATGTCCGAATTGAATTTGTGTGACATTGATTTTTCCGCCGGTGATTTATTTCCGAATGCGCCGGAAGTTATTAATTACAATCGTGACGCAATTGAATTAACGTGGCAATTTGGATTGGCGGGTGAAACATTAACACAAGGCGGACAACCAACACAAACACACGTGGTTTATCCGTTAGTAAATACGGGAAAATGGGTTGAGGGAAATTTTGTTTCAACACACGATATGCAACCGGCGTTTTATTTATACAACGTTTTGAAATTAATCTTTGCACAACAAGGTTATAATTTGGTTTCAAACTTTTTTGAAACGGATTGGTTCAGACGATTAACGTCATTAATTCCAAAAGGTGATATTACAAACACCGTTGCAACATTGGACGATTTCGCATTTGAATATGAACAAGGCGACGTGACGGCGTGGAAAATTCCAATCAATTATCAAAACACAAGTGGAACGCCAAACAGTTGCGCGGGTGTGGTTGGGAACACATTTCACGGTGGTTTGCAAAATATGAATATGGTCAATGATCCGTCCGGATTAATCACAAATCAAAACGTTCCAATGGTTATGGTTGACGTTCAAACACCGTCAAACATTATTGCGGGACAAAACACCAACATTCCTTGTTTTTCGGGTTGGTGGTGGGACATTTATTCAACATCATACACAATGGGTGGTCGTAGTCCGGGCATTGACAATTCCATTTGCACCGGTCAAGCGGTTATTGTGGGTGGTGATTATTCTTGTGTTCCTTGTGATATTCCAAACGGTTCAACAACAACACAAAACATTCCATTCAATTGCGACGCATTCCAAACAAATTTTTTGGGTGTGTTTGAATTCGGTGGCAAAGCGGTCGTTGAAATGAACAATGATTATGCATTGAATGATCCCGTTTCACAATACGGGGACACCGTTTCAATTTGGGGTGGTGGATATTTTGAAGGAACGGGCGCGGGTGGTGACGGAAACGGTTTATTTAGTGGAAATAATAATGCACCGAATTCGTGGGATTATGAAGGATTTTATAATGGACAAAGGTTGGTTGCGAATATGTTTTTAATGCATTATAAATATGACACCGACACAACACACGCAATTGTTGTTGATTCAAAACGATTATATGCGGGTGCAAATCAAAATCCAACACCACCGTCGGGAATGTGGACACAAGGAACGGGCGGACAAATGCAACCGTCGTCAAGTGGAAATTATGAATGGGAATTAGAATTTTCCGGTGTTCAAGTTGCGGTTGAACATCAAAACGATCGTGTTTGGATTTATACCGAGGTGACCGCAGAATTTTGGCAATACGAGGAAACGAATTGGTCAATTGCCGGTGACGTGTTAGCATTAACACAAATGCAATATCGTGTCAAAAATGCGAAATTTTATGGTGGATTAACGGCAACAACAATTGAAAACGGTTCATTTAATTTGTCAAATTTATTGCCGTGTGATATTTCACAATTGGATTATGTTAATGGATTAACGGGAATGTTCAATTTAATGTGGCAATCAGATGAAAATTCAAAAACGGTTTATTGTGAACCGCGAAACGGATTTTTTGACACACCGGCAAATGCAATTGATTGGACGGACAAATTGGATAAATCCGAAAACGAAAACAACAAATATATTTATGACGCATTAAAACGAAATCTTTGTTTCACATATGAGAATGACGGCGACGACGGATTTGTTGAGGAACGAAATATGTTGAAAAACCAAACGTGTGAATTAGGAACACACGCAATGAATTTGGGTGATCTATACGAGGACGACGACCAAAAAATTGGTTCGGATTTTTATGCGCCAACATATATGTTTTATGATAAAACAATTTCAACAAATTTGGGTGCATATAAACAACCATTCATTCCGGTGATTCACGGTGAATATACCGCGATATGGTCGGTGACGAATCCAAATGATTTGCCGGATAAATTAACAGAATGGACACCGCGAATTTTGGTGTGGTATGGATTACAACCATTAAATCAGATTGACGGCGGAACAAATTCAAACCGTTGGAAATGGGGTTATTCCGGAAATACATCACCATATCAATTAAAACAATACTATCCATTTGGCGGTGTTTATTGCGATCAAGACGGAACAATTGGTGGTTCGTTTGCATTTGGTGGTTTCACATATGATTCGCCGTCATTGTATTTTGAGAATTCCGATATTAATGCAGTTCCAACAAATCCACCATATGCACAAACAAGTGGATTATATGAAATGTTTTGGGAATTTAACATATTGACATTATTGGATCGTCCAAAAATTAAAAGTGCATATTTTAAATTGTCACCATATGACATTGCAAATTTAGATTATCAAAAATTAATCTTTATCCGTTCCGAACAATCGGACACATATTGGATTTTAAATAAAATTCAAGATTATAAAGGTTCAAAGAATGTTTTGACAAAGGTTGAATTGTTTGAATATCACAATGTTCAACCATTAAAATCTAAATTCAACGGGATCAATGAAGGTTTTGGAATTAATTTGACACCAACGTTTTCCGATTACACACCAATTCCAATTGCACCAAATGGAACAACAAAAATTCCAATCAAATATATTAATAATGATTTGGGGATTTTTTCAGAATATCCGGTGGGAAATGAAACGCCAATTAAAACAACGTCATATCTACCGCAAAACATTCCGTTTAATTCGGACAATCCAACAAAAGGTTTCACGGGTGGAAAAAATTATTTCGCCGGTGGTCAACGTGTTCCGGTGACGGGTAATTTAGGAAACGGATTGTCAATTGGTGGAAACAATAAAGTGGTCAACAATGGTGGAACGGCAATTGGTGACGGATTGGAAGTATATCACAAAGGACAAATTGTTATTGGGAACAAAAATAATCCGGCGTCAAATCGTCCAATTGAATTCACACAAAATGGAAAAACGGCAATGTGTGTGACAAACAATGGAATTTTTATGGAAGGCGGTGGCGGTGTGGTTTATTACGAGGACACAACAACCGGTGAATTAAAAGAAGTTATGACGGGAATTCCGCAAACATCAAAATTAAAAAGACAAACAACACATTATTACACGCGTGTTGTTAAAGGAAACGAGGACATTATTTAATAAAATACAATTATGGCAACATTAGACACGATTTTAAATATAGAGGTTAAAGGAACGGATTCAATGGTTAAATTGAAATCCGCGATTGACCAAACCGCACAAGAATTAAAAGATTTAAAAAAAGAAGGTGTTCAAGCGGGACAAACACAAGATCAATTTAATGCCAAAGTTGTAACGGCGGAAACGAAATTAAAAGGATTACGCGGTGAAATGACGAAATCCAAAACGGAATTGGTGAAAAATGCAAAAGCGTTGGGCGATAATTCCAAATCATACGATTCGTTGGTTAAACAAAACGCAAAATTGTCACAAGAATTGCGAAAATTGGGTGATCCATTGGGCGCAAACAAAAAAAAGTTTCAAGAATTATCGGGACAAATGAAAAAGAACACCGATCAATTGAAGGAAATGGACGCGCAAATGGGACGTCAACAAAGAAATGTCGGAAATTATGGTTCGGCATTAAGTGGATTAAAAACATCATTCGGTGCGGTTGCAACGGCGGTGACGGGTGCAATTTTAGTTTTCAAAACATTCCAACGTGGAATTCAAGAATTTACGGATTTCCAATTTCAAATTAAACAAGTTGGTGTTATTTCGGGTGCGTCCGCCGAGGAAATGGATATGTTGACCGAAAGCGCAAAAGAGTTGGGACGAACAACAAGTTTCACGGCGGGTGAGGTTGCCGGATTACAAGTTGAATTGGCAAAATTAGGTTTTGATCCAACGGAAATTGAAAATATGACGGCGTCCGCATTGGATTTGGCGTTTGTGTTTGATACGGATTTGGCAACGGCGGGTGAAACAATTGGTGGAATTTTGAATTCGTTTAATTTGGACGCGTCCGAAACCGCACGTGTGACCGACGTTTTATCAACGGCGTTTTCTAATTCCGCATTAGATATGACAAAATTCACAACGGCATTTCCAAAAGTGGGTGCGGTTGCGAACACGGTTGGTTTTTCATTAGAGGACGTAACGTCATTAATGGGTGTTTTGGCGGACAAAAGTTTGGACGCAAGTGTTATTGGAACGTCGTTGAGAAATATATTTTTGAAAATGGCGGACGCGTCGTCACCATTGGCAAAAGCATTGGGCGATTCAGTTACAAGCGTTGACGATTTAATTCCGGCATTACAACAATTACAAGCGGACGGAATCAATGTGACGGAAATGTTAGAATTAACGGATCAACGTTCGGTTACGGCATTCGCGTCATTATTGGACGGTTCGTCAAAGATTGACGCATTGAATTCAAAATTAAAAGATTCAAAGGGTTCGTTGTCCACATTCGCAAAAGAAATGCGGGATTCATTAAAAGGATCAATTGACGCAACCACATCATCAATGTCGGGATTTGTGATTGAAATGGTTGAAAGTGTTGAACCGGCGTTGCGATTGTTGGTGGACGGTGTTGGATTATTATTCACCGGTTTAACTAAATTAATTGAAAACATTCAATATATTTTAATTCCATTGGGTGCATATAAAACCGTAATGTTGGCAATGAGAATTCAACAAGTTGGATTTACAACGGCATTAGGATTTTCAAAAACCGCAATGAAAGGTTTTGGAATTTCAATAAAAGGCGGAACAATATCAATGAAAGCATTCAACAAAGCAATTAAATTGAATCCAATTGGTTTGTTGGTTAGTGGTTTGACATTTGGAATTGTTGCATTGTCCGATTGGATATTTGGAACGGACGACGCAACCGATTCAACGGACGAATTAACCAAGGCAATGGAGGAGGAAAACAAAGAATTGACACGTCAAGAACAATTGCAAAAAGACATCACGGATTCCAAAAAGAAATTTGTTCAATCACAAAACGAGGAAATCGCAAAGGCAAAACAATTGGTTGAAACAATAAAGAACACGAACATTGCACAAAAAGATCGTGAAAAAGCATTGGAAAATTTTAACAAATTAGCGGGAACAAACATTTCCAATCTATTATCCGAAAAAGAAATTATTGAACAAGTTGAAAATTCATATCAAGGTTTGGTTAATGCCATAAAAGAACGGATTATTATTCAAGCAAGTGAAAAAGAAATTGAATTATTAATTCAACGTCAATTGGAATTGTCGTCACAATTAAAAGACAACAACAAAGAATTGACAAAAGTGAATTCGGAATTGACATTGGGTGAAATAGAACGTGCGAATAAAGGCGTCCGAAACACCGCGACATTAATTGAGGACGGAAACCGATTAAAAAATAATAATCGTGAAGTGTTGGACGGAATCCACGACACCAACGACGCGTTGGACGACACGAAATTGATTTTGCCACAATTGTCCACCGATACGCAAACATACACGGACGATTTAACAAAATTCAATGATATCCAAAGTGACGTCAACATTGCCACGGGTGACCGTTTAGGAAATTCACACGCATTAACGTTGCAATTGAAAAAAGAGGGGGTGGAAATGGTTCACAATTTGGAAACCGAAAAAACAAATGCCGAGGATTCAATGTTATCAATGAATGCAAGAAGTGACGTAATGATTCAAAACGCACAACGTGAAGGTGAATTGACGAAAGAAAATATCGTTTTAAACACGGAAATGACAGATTTGGAACGACAAATTAAAGATTCATTTGACGAACGTGTTGAAGCGTTGGACGGATTAACCATATCAACACGATCGTTTTCAAGCGCGTCAACAGAATCCATTAATTTAATGCGTGATTTTAAAAATGAAGTGGCAAACCAAGAACGTGAATTAAAGAATTTAATCGTTACACGTGAACAAAAGAAACAAGCGTTTTTGAATAGCGCAGAAGCGGAAAAAATGTCCGAGGAACAAAAAGAGGAACGAATTAAACAAATTAATTTGGAATCAAGCGAAGCAATTGAAACCGCAACAAATAATTTAAAAAAATCTAAAAAAGATTTGGCGGACGTTGAAGGAACATTGGTGAAGGTTGCAAAAGAATATAATGTGGTTGTTGACGATCAAGGAAAAACAATTGACCAACAAATTGCAGATAATGACAAAATTGTTGACGGGTTGAAATTGCAAGAAAAAGTTTTGGACGATTTAAGCAAAGCAAACGCAAAGGTCGGAAAAGAACGAATTCAAATGTCATTGAAAGTTGCACAAGCGGAATTGAAATCCGCATTATTAGTGGCACAAGCAACCGGCGACACGTCAAAAGATACAATTGACAAAATTAACACTTTACAAGATAACATTGCAAAGTTTCAAAATCAATTGTCCAATATGGGTGGCGACAACAAAGGATTTTTGCAAAGTGCGGTATTTGGACACGATCCGGAAAATGGCGAACCATTAACGGGTGAACAATTAATTGACGGAATAAACGTCACATTGGATTCCGTGTCATCAACATTGGACGCATTTAATCAATTGCAACAAGAACAATTGAACACCAAATTGCAAGGAATTCAAACAGAAAAAGATCAAGAAATAAAAGCATTTGAGGAAACGGCGGAATATGAAATTATGACCGACGAGGAACGGGCGACAAAGATTGAAGCCATTGAAAAAAAGCACGACGACGAAATGTTAAAGTTGAAAATTGAGCAATGGAAAAAAGACAAAGCGTTGGCAAAGACACAAGCAATCATTGGTGGCGCACAAGCCATAATGAACATATTGAGTGCAACGGCAACCGGAAACGCAATTGCGGACGCAATAATTAAAGGAATTATGATTGCGGGAACAATAGCAATGACCGGAATTCAGATCGCAACAATTAACGCACAAGCACCACCGACGGCGGAATTGGGTGGAATAATGGACGATTCGTTTTTTGCAAAAGGCGGAATGGTTGTTGGAAAATCACACGCACAAGGTGGTGAAAAATTTGCGGTTGGTGGACGTGTTGCCGAATTAGAGGGTGGCGAAGCGGTTATTAATAAACGTTCAACACAAATGTTCAAACCTATATTATCACAAATGAATGTTGCCGGTGGTGGACGAAAGTTCGCGGACGGTGGAATTGTTATGGAAACCGATACGTTATCAACCGAATCAACATTGGCGGAAACATTAATTGGTGAAATAAACAATCAACAAGTGTTGTTGGTTGAAGCGGACGTGACGAATTCACAAAAAAGCGTCAAAAACATTGAATCAAGAATTAGTTTTTAATTATTATATTTATAAAATATATGTTTACAGTTAATGCAGAAACAAAGAAAAAAAGATTAAAAATTTGTCGTGATTGCGAACACCGATCAAACAAGTTTTTATGGTTGTTTAATCGTGATTCGTGTTCACTTTGTAAATGTTTATTAAGTGCAAAAACAAGTGTCACCAAAGAATTTGACGGAAAATGTCCGATAAATAAATGGTGAAATAAACATTGATATGTTGAAAAAAAACTATATTTAATGACAATTCCAATCACAAAAAAAACGATTTTTGATAAAATGGGAACAAACAAACACATTGAAATCGCAAAGCGCATTCAAGATAACGCGCCGGACGATAAAAAAGAAATCCAAAGAATTATGAAATTGTTCGCGCGAAGTCGTGACGCACGTGGTCGGTGGTCGGTTAATGAATCGGTTGGTCGTGAATTATTAGTGTATTTTAGGAAATACGTTGACGGAACGGCGTCAAACAATTTATTTGGTTGTGGTGGTTGCGCACAAAAAATGGTTTCATATATGAATCAAATAAATAATGTATGGCGAAACCAAATAAAATAACGTTTGTTATTGATTTCATTGAAATCGTTTGGAATGAAGTTCAAACAAGGTTCGGTGAATTCGCCACACCAAAAGACGTTGTTTATCATTTGGTTGAAAACGGTTTGTGTGAACCAACACGTGTCCGGAATTATTTAATCATTCACGATTTTGATATTATGTTGCGTGAAAACAAAGGTCACGTGACGCACACATTTATGGATTTATCAATTAAATATGATTTGAGTGACCGACAAATTCAAGGGATCGTTTATAAATACCGTCCAAAATTCACAAAGAATGAAACGATATTGGGTGAATATAAAATAAAGGTCAAAGAACAAAACAAATTGAAACGCAAAGAAAAAAAGAAATCAGTTTTGACCGATTATTAATTAACACCGATTTTCATTGGTGTTTTTTTATTCCAATAATTTCATAAAATAAATTTTTACGTTTTTTATTTTTGTCCAATGGGAAAATGGTTTGATATTCAGAACAAAGCAAAAGACACCGCCGACGTTTATATTTATTCGGAAGTTGGTGGTTATGACGTTAATGCCAAATCGTTCATTGACGAATTAAAAGAAATCAAAGACAAAGACATAAACGTTCATATTAATTCATTGGGCGGTTCGGTTTTTGACGGTCTTGCCATTTACAATGCATTAAAAAATCACGCACACAAAGTAACGACAAAAGTTGAGGGCATTTGCGCGTCAATTTCGTCGGTTATCGCAATGGCGGGGGATTCAATTGAAATGGCGGAAAATTCATTATTAATGATCCACAATCCATTTGCAATGTCCGGTGGTGACGCGAATGAATTAAGAAAAACGGCAACCATATTGGACAAAATCCGTGACGAAATCGCGGGAATATATGCAAGTAAATCAAAACACGACGCGGAACATTATGTTAATCTTATGGACGTGGAATCGTGGTTTAATTCAAAAGAATCGTTGGAATTGGGATTGATAAACGGGATCACACAACCAATTGCAATAAAAAACAATTACGATATTTCAAATTTCACAAATATCACAAACGATAAAATCAATTCAGTAATTAATCATAAAAATAATTTAGTTATGGCGGAAAATACGCAAAATGAAGTTGTTGAAAACAACAATGACAATCCAACGAATGACGCAAGTTTAATTGGAAAAATCAAATCAATGTTAGGTGTTACAAACGAACACGAGGAAGGACACGACGAAAGTGTTGCCGAGGAAACGGATTGGGCGAAAACATATGAGGAAATGAAAGACAAAGTTGACAATTTAGAAAAAGCGGTTCACGAAATTGAAGTTCAATTGGGAATGAAAGAGGACGAAATTGAAAACAAGTCAAAGGAATTGGAACAAGCAAATGCGGAAATCCAAAATAAGTCGGACGAAATCGCAAAATTAAAAGCGACAAAAACCGACGTTATTGCAAACGAGGAAACAAAAATTGGTTCAGAAAAAACAGTTGATCCAAACCTTGCTTTCTTTAATGCAATGGTGAAGTCAATTCAAAGAATAGCATAATAAAAAAAAGTAATTAATAAAAAAAAGGAATAAATTATGAGTGTAGCAAAAGACAACATTACGGCAACATATTCGGGTGCGAATTTTAATGAATTGTTTTTAGAGCCGATTTTTAGGGATTCGGATTTAATGCAATTTAGAGTGATACCAAACGTTAAACACGTTATGAACCTATACACGGCGGACGCATTATCGTGTATCGTTAAAAAATACACAGATTGTTCGGATAGTGATTCGGGTGAATTCAATGTAAATGACAAAGTAATAACGGCGGGACGAATGAGAGTTGCCGTATCACAATGTCAAAAAGAATTTTTTGGGACGTATTTAGAGGAATCATTTAGAAGTGGAATCAACGTTTTCAATTTAGAAGGAACGGCGTTAATGGACACGATATTACAAAATGTAAGAAACGGAATATCAAAAGACGTTGTTAGATTAGCGTGGTGGGGTGATACAAGTGAAGCGGGTGACAAAGCAAGTTGTTACAATTCAACCGACGGTTGGTGGAAATTGTTAATTGCGGACACGGTTGTTGACGGTAACAAAGTTACAATTCCAAATTCGGGTGCATTTGCAACGGGTGACGGTTTAACGGCATTACGTTCAATGTGGGCGAGTTCACCAAGTGCATTGCAAGGTGTTGACAATAGGGACAAAGCGTTTTATGTTTCAAGAGAAATTTACGACGATTATTTAACATCAATTGAGGATTTAGGAAATGCGGAAGGATTTTCACAATTAGTTGACGGATCAATTAAAATCTATTTTAGAGGTGTTGAGGTTATTCCAATGTATGATTGGTCAGTTGCAACGACACAAGTTGGTGCGACGGACGACGTTCGTGCGTGTTATGTAGCAAAACAAAATCTTGCAGTTGGAACGGACACAAACGATATGGAAGGCGAAATGAAAATGTTTTACGACGATCTAACGGAAAAAGTATATGTTAGAGCATACTTTAAATTGGGCGTTCAGTTTTTACACGATTCATTGGTTCAAATAGGTTATTAATAAATTAAAAAAGAATAAGATATGGCAATTACATCAGGACATACGGTCGTTTGTTGCGACAGAAACAGACGTGGCGGTTTAAAATCAATATATTTAGCGAACACCGATCAAATTGCGTCGTTTTCAATTCCGGGGACGGGTTGTCAACACGCATATGACGACGTGACAATGGCAACACCGGGAACAGACGTTTTTTACAAATGGGAATTTGAAAGAGGAACGGCGGGATTCACGGCAAGTGCAACACGTGAAAACGGTTCAACAATGATTGAAATTAGTTTGGAATTCTACATTCCAAAGGTAACGTGCGAAGTGAATGCGGATTTAATGGAATTGGTTACGAGTTGTGGAATCACGGCGATTGTGGAAACATACGCGGACGATTGTGCAGATCCGTCAGTTACATATAAGTTCGTTTTAGGTTGGGATCAAATTTTTGAGGAAACGGCATATATGGAATTCACAACGGGTGAACAAACAACGGGTGTTGCATTGCAAGACGCAAATGGAACGGCGATCACGTTGACAACGCAACAAGGTGAATATCCACGTGAATGGGACAACACAATTGCGAACATACCGGTTTAATCCGAACGTTCATATTAGTTTGTTTTAAAATGACCGTTTCACGCGGAATCGGTTATTAACATTGAGTTGGGGACATTCATTAAGGGTGTCCCCAATTTTTGTTTAAAAAATTAGTATTTTAGTAAAAAAAATTTCATTATGGCAAAATATAAATTATTAAAAAAAGTCGCAAATTCAACGTCATTTCGTTATGGTGGTCAAAAGTATGAAACACAAAGCGTGATTGACAACCAAGGATTATTGAAGTCATTACACAAGGACGGTTGTTGGTTCATTAGTGAAATAAAAGACAGTAAAAAAACAACCAAAAAAACAATTGTAAATGACACGGAAAAAGAAAACGACAACGCAAACGATTAATCAAGTTGCGAAAAAAATTGGGTTTACTAAATTTGACGTTTTCAATGTTGGTGTGAATCCAAAGATTCGCGAAAATGTTAATTTAAAAACTATCCGCACACCATTCATTCCGTTTGGTGACGATAATTTATTTCCACAATATCTTGCAGAAATCAAAAGACAATCGCCAACACACCGTGCGATTTTAGGGCAAAAAAAGATATTGAGTATTGGAAAACAATTCCATTCCGAGGACGAAGGGGTTCAAAGATTTATCAATGACGTGAATTCGGAAGGTGAATCAATGCGTGAAGTTTATGGACGTTTAATGGACGATTATTATTCGTTTGGAAACGCATATTTGCAAATTGTTAAATATGAAGGTGGAATTAATTTGTTTCACATAGACGCAACCAAATGTCGTGTTTCAAAAGATCAACAACACATTTATATTCATTCGGATTGGGCGAAATATGGAACAACAAAACAAGACACCGTTATTGTTCCAACATATCCACGTTTTGAAAAAAACACATCAATCATTCATTTCAAAGATTACGAACCAACGTTTAATTATTACGGATTGCCGGATTTTGTTGGCGCATTGGAAGGTTGGTTGCAAATTGATTGGGAATTACAAACATATAATCATTCCAAATTCAAAAATAATTTCACACCAAGTGCAATCGTTGAAATTAATGGTGATATGGGTGAAGCCGAAGCGGAAAAATTGGTTAAGGACGCACAACAAAAATGGACGGGCAAAGGCAACAATTCAAAGATTTTGTTTTTGGTTAAAAATGGTGACACGTCACCGGCAAATGTCACCGTATTATCGGACAATTCGGACGGTTCATTTATGGATTTACAAAAATTGACGTCACAAAACATAATCACCGCACACCGTTGGCAACCGGCAATGTCCGGAATTGTAAGTGCGGGAAAACTAACCAACACCGGAAATGAAATCCGTGTGGCGTGGGAAATGGTTATGGGAACAATCATTAAAGACGTTGAGGAATTATTATTTAACAAGATCACATTAATAATAAAAGAATTGACACCTTTGCATATTGACGATTTTCAAATTATATATGAACCACCGGTTTCAATGGTTTCCGATATTATTCCAAATCAAGTTTTGACAATAAACGAACAACGTGAATTGTTAGGATATGAAGCAACGGAAAACGGGGATTCAATGATAACGAATAAAAAAACAATTTAATATGGCGGTAAAAAATAATTATTTAGGATATGATCCGTTAATGACGGCGGGTGAAGTGATTTCATTGGCATTCACAAATCAAAACACCGATCCAACATTGATTTCAAATAATTTAATTCAAATGTCCGAATTGGCACATATGAAATTGCCATTGGGTGACGATTTTTATTTGCATTTAAAAGAAATTTACGACGCCAATTCAACAACCACACCAACAACCGCCGAGGACGATTTTATGTCACAATGGTT
>MDTC01088619.1_pt1 | contig 30869 bp, 27 predicted proteins | sample 811181 | NCBI WGS metagenome assembly MDTC01 (sample SAMN05326644, study PRJNA326480) | marine metagenome | isolation source: seawater | place: Pacific Ocean: North | collected 2011 | reverse complement strand
CCTAGTATTAATTGGTTCTTCCCTTACAAGGAAGAAGTCACAGGTTCAAATCCTGTAGCGCCCACAAGGGTTTTTCAGAAATACAAAGAGAAAAAACCTGTTCACACCTACAGAACACCCACATTTTTGGGATAATTATCCTGTGAAAATCAAAAGATTTATATTTTTTGGATTGATAATTTTATCTTTTCTTGTCATGTTTAACTTAGAAAGTACGTCTAATACTCAGAGTCTTGAAGATTTGATAGACAATAATGAATGTAACAGTTTTGCTTATGAAGTAGATTACATCAAAAATACTACAGCTTATACCTCACAATTTTCAACAACTTGGCAAATTATGTCCGACCAATCCTATAGAAATACCACATTCAAACCACTGTATTTAGATTCATTTGAGGCTGGATTGAACTGTTTAGGAAAAGTTTTTTTACAATCTAACGATGGATCTGATATTTATATTGGGGTTAACAAGCCACAACTTGAAATATATAAACTTATTGTTTTTTTAATTAATTTTTTTATTTTATTTCAATTAAAACATTTAAATGTTTACACGCTTTCTGTTTTAAACTTGATTTCGGCACATTATATTAATTTACTATTTAACTTTGATTACTCTTTTAATACTAATTACAAATTTTACTCACCATATTTTGAATTAATCGATTCAATAGTAATTTCATTTGTTTTAGTAGGAATACTTAAAAGAAATTTTCATAAAAAAATAAGTATTAATTTATCTTATAAAGTTTTTTTAATTTACTTTGTTTTATATATTTCTAGATTAATTTACATACTTTTAAGTAACTTTCAATTTAACGCGGTAGTAGAAGAGTGGTATATCAATTATAATTATGGATTTATTAGAAGAGGATTTTTTGGTTCCATACTCTATTCTTTTTCTAGTATCTACAATTTTGATATATATATTTTATTTATTTTGCTAATTATTTCGCTTAATTCAATTTTATTTTATTTTATATACAAAATTTTTAAAGATAGGAATGTTGGTTTTATAGAAATACTTATATTTTTAAGTCCCGTTTTTTTAAATTATAATTTGTTTTGGAAAAGCACTATTACATTGCCTAAAGAAATCCTAGGCCTAATAACTTTTGTATTCTTTCTGGCCCATCAGGAAAAATTAAAAAATGATATCTTAAATTTATCAATATTTACATTTTTATTTAATATTTCAATTTATTCACATGAAATAAATTTATGGTTTGGTGTAGGAATAATTCTGATTCTATTATCAAAAAATCAGATGAGATCCTTTAATATTTTATTTTTAATTTTGATTGTTTCCATGCTTTTATTGGTAGCTTTATTTTATTTTAATTCGAATAATTATAATTTTGTTTCTGAAAAACTCTGTGACGAAGTTTATTTAGAAATATTGAAGGGTTCTAATTGCTATAAATCAGGTGTTCTTAAATCAAACGTATCTGAAAATTTAGAGTTTACAAGGATGTTTATTAGTCTAAATATAAAATATTATTTAATTTCTTATATTTTCTATTTCTTTATTAGCTTTATTCCATTATTTATTTTCAAAAGTGATAAAGCTAATAACATCATTTTATTTAGCTTATTACTTAGTTTTTTACCATTATTTGTTGTAGCTGTTGATTGGGGCAGGTGGATTAATATTTTCTTTACAATAATTTATTTGTTTTACTTAAGCAACGTAAATGAAAATAAAAATATTACACAATATTTGGACTTCAACCCAAATCTTCAAATTGCAGTCTTAATTATGTACGCTTCTTTTTGGAGTATACCTCAGTGTTGTGTGACTGAGTATTCATTTAAGTATTTAGTAAATTTCAATATCTACAATTTAACTATTTACTTTGCAATATTTTTAGTTGCATTTGGGGGTTTTGGGTCAAAATACAAATCTTTAAATGAATAGAAATTATTTATGTAAATTAAAAATCTTAGGAATCGTATTCAAAATTATACAATCGACTCATTAGTTTATTTATGAATAAATAAGTTTTTATATTTTCAGAGAGAATATATTTTCCTTCTTTAGATTCCAGGTAGCCTGTGTAAAGTTGTTCTTCAATTCGTTTATCTGTAAATTGCTCAGTAGATGTTATTTTTAAGATTTCTCTTGTGATGTCCTGTTCAGAAAATTCCTGAGTTTCTGAATATTCAGACAAATTATTTAATAAACCTACTGAAACTGATCTTTCAAAACTTACAGGGAACAGAACAAAAAATCCAAAATTTATTGAAAACACTGAAATTACTATCAATAAAATGTTTTTTACTTTGTTTCTAAATAATAAGTAAACCATCAAGCATATAAAAATTAAGATATATATGCCATCAAAAAAGTATATATTTGATATTCTTAAAAAATTCAATTGCATAAAAAGCATAAATAATATTGAGATTGAAAAAAGTATTTTAAAAAAAGACTTCATAGAAAATTATAAACAAAATGTTATTTACAAATAGTTGTTAAATCTTTTTTATTTAAAAGCCTGTAATACTCTGCCATTCGTACCCTCATGTCTGTCAAAGCTTCTTCTTCACAGGTAAGTAACTCTTTATTAATTCCAACACCCCAATCTATTGTTGATTTATTTTCTAAATTAAGAAACAAATTTAAAGATAGAAAAATTGAAAATAAAACGGAAAGATAATTAAAAAATTTTGGATATAAATTAAATTGATTTTCAAACGAAAAAACAAAAGTTAGTAAGAAAGGTGGCAAAAGAGGTATTAATAGTCTTTGGATAGGAAAGGGTTTTTCAAAAATAATTGGTAAGGTAAATAAAAAAAATAAAGAAAGTACTGTTACTAAATACAGATTCTTAAATTCAGATGGCATAGATGAGAACATAAACAGCGGAAAGAGGAATAAAATATAAACTACGACCAGAGAAAAAATATTTTCCGTTTGGAACAGTTCGACAAAACCAAAAACATTTTTTAATAAACTAATAAAGGTAGTTGACTCAGCTCCAAATAAAGGTCGGCCAGGCTGACTAATAATAAAAGTCCAAGTTGTTACATAGTATCCAAAAAATATCGATAATAGAATTGAAATTAAAAAGCCCCGTTTATTATAAAAATATTCATTTTTTGCATTTAGTAACACAAACAATCCGGCAAATACTATATAAATATGTATCGATAGAGACGATAATAAAAATGCAGTCGTAGAGATCAAAAAAGAATATTTGTACCTTTTTAAAACATAAAAATTAAAACAACCAAAGAAAATCAAAAAAGAAGAAATTCCATATCCCCTAGCTAAAGTGAAATATTCAATTAAATAAACTGGTGAGGTCAAAACAACTACTGTTAAAATTTTAAATTGATTATTTTGAGAAATAACTAAAACTGTCAGTAAATAACCTAAGCCTGCAACTACGTTTGGTAATCGTAAAAATATTTCTGTTTCACCTAAAAAAGTAGTTAAAAACATGGAAAATGTATTCAAAATATGATTATTTGCAACACCAATATTGAAAACATCTCCTGTGTATACGTACTCTAAATAAGTGTAAGCCTCGTCAGTGGTAATTGAATTTACATAGGCTTTATAAACTATATGAAAAGATAATATTGCTATATAGAGTCGGCAAAACCGTGCACTTATTTTATAATTCATTATTAAATTAAACTTAACATTAGCTAAAAAAACTTAAAAAATATGCAAGACAATAATATTTTTGACGAAATAATCATTGGAGCAGGGCCTGCTGGCCTAACAGCTGCTTACGAACTTTTGCAATCAGGTAAAGAAAACGTATTGATTTTGGAAAAAAATGATAAAGTAGGTGGTCTTGCTTCTACTAAAGTTTTCGGAGAATACAGTTATGATATTGGTCCTCATAGATTTTTTACTAAAAATGAAGAAATTAATGAATTGTTTCTAAAAATGCTTGGCAAAGATGCTGTAAAGGTAAATAGGTTAACAAGAATTTACTATAAGAAAAAATATTTCAACTATCCATTAACACCTGTAAATGCCCTCTTCGGACTTGGTCCTTTAAATGCAATATCTATTATCTCCTCATATATTTATTCAAGAATTAAATTTTATTTCAAAGTATCTGAGATTAATAATTTTGAAGATTGGGTAATTGATAAGTTCGGAAGAAAACTTTATAGTACTTTTTTTAAAAATTATACAGAAAAAGTATGGGGCATAGATTGTAGTTTAATTGGTAAAGATTGGGCAGCCCAAAGAATAAAAGGATTGAGCCTATCATCTGCAATTAAGAATGCTTTCTTTCCAAATAATAAAAACAAACCGAAGTCATTAATTGACAGTTTTTACTACCCAAAACATGGTGCTGGGATGCTTTGGGAAAAATTTGAAGACTATGTGGTAAGTAAAAATATTCCAACACTAAAAGACTCTGAAGTTGTAAAAATAACTGAAATTAATAATTTAGTAGAGTTAACTGTAAAAGATATAAATAACAATTACAAAAATTACAAATGTAAAAAATTGTTTTTTAGCAATCCTCTACTTCAATTTGTAAATATATATGAAAATGAGGGAAACGTCCCTCAAAAAGTAATTGAGGCTGCTAGTAGTTTAGAATATAGGCATCACATAAGCGTTCATATTGGAATAGATACAAAATTATTTGATGATAATTGGATTTATATACATTCACCCGATATAAAAGCTGCAAGGATTGCTGATTTTACAAATTTTTCTGAAGAGATGGCACCAAGAGATAGCTTTACTATCACTCTAGAATATTTCTGCTTTGAGCATGATGAATTGTGGGGTCTTAAGAAAAACGATTTAATTAATTTAGGTATAGATGAATTGGAAAAAATATTTAATAAAAAATTCAAAGTCGTTCATAGCGAAGTTACAAGAAATAAAAATGCTTACCCTGTAATAAATTCAGGATACGAAAAACATATAGAGATTATAAAAGATTGGTTAGTCGAAAAAGAAAATATTTCTGCAATAGGAAGGTCTGGAATGTTCAAATATAACAACCAAGACCATGCGATGGCTACTGCTATTGCAGCCGTAAGACAGTACTTGGGTGACGATAATTATAATCCCTGGGAGGTCAATATTGATGGTGAATATCACGAAATGATTAGCCAATAAAAACAGTTTATTAAAACTAGAATTAAGTGTAATGAATAAAGCAAAATCATGGAATAACTTTCCAAAAGTTAAAAATCAAGAAATAGTTTCTTTAGATGGAGACTTTACTTTTAATGATTTTCAAAAAAATTACTTAGCCTACGGTAATGGAAGAAGTTATGGAGATGTTTGTTTAAATGAAGGCGGAACTTTAGTTGATACAAAAAAATATTCAAAAATTTTAAATTTTAATGAAGTTGACGGTGTTATTACTTGCGAATCAGGAATTACATTTGATGAAATTTTAAACTTTATATCAAAAAAAAATTGGTTTTTACCGGTAGTTCCTGGAACTAGATACATAACTTTAGGTGGAGCTATAGCAAATGATATTCATGGGAAAAACCACCACAATGCAGGAAGCTTTGGAAACTATGTGAATAAATTTGAATTATTAAGATCAAATAATGAAAAATATATCTGTAGTGAAAATGAAAATTCTGATTATTTTTACGCAACAATTGGCGGGATGGGTTTGACAGGTATTATTACATGGGCTGAAATTAAGCTTAAAAAAATTAATAGTGAGTTTCTTAAAACACAAACATTAAGGTTTAACTCATTGGATGAATACGTTGATTTAAATGTAGATCTTGAAAAAAAATGGGATTACACAGTAGCATGGTTTGATCTTTCGTTATCCAAAAAAGACATCAGAGGTGTTTTTCATTCAGGAAATCATCTAGAAAACAATATTGAAAAAAAACATAGAAATTTATCTATTGCTGTACCTTTCACTCCTCCTATTTCATTAGTAAACAATTTTACATCCTCAGTTATAAATGAAGCCTATTATCGTATCAATAAAGAAGAAAAGGATAAGATTCAACATTACAAACCATTTTTCTTTCCTTTGGATGGCATAAAGTGTTGGAATAGAGTTTATGGAATAAAAGGTTTTTTCCAATACCAATTTGTTGTTCCACCGGGTGAGTCCAAAAAAGCCTTAATCAAAGTATTTGATGCAATCAGATTATCTAATCAAAAGCCATTTCTAGGTGTATTAAAGACATTTGGATCAATGCCCCCTAAAGGGTTAATGTCTTTTCCAAGAGAAGGCACAACTTTGGCAATTGATTTTCCAAATAAAGGAAAAAAGACTATTAATTTATTTGATCAGCTCGATGAAATTGTTATTTCCCATAAAGGCAGTATCTATCCAGCAAAAGATTCTAGAATGTCCAAAAATGTATTTGAGAGTAGCTTTGAAAACAAAAATAATTTCAAAAATTATATAGATGAAAAAATAAGTTCAAGCTTTTGGAAAAGGGTCAACTAGAAAAGTGACCATTGCCCTTTTTATTTTTTTTAACCTGACATTACATTTCTTCTTTAGAGGTGTTTTAATATTTTCAAAAAAATTATTTAATTCAAATATTGATGTTGATAGTTATAAATTATTTGAGTTACCTATTTTTATACTATATCCTGTTTTCTCACTTTTTGTTCTAGGAAATATTGCATTAATTTTAAATTTTATAACCCCGATTTCCAACATAAGGCTTGGTATTTATATAATTGTATTTCTTTTTGTGGCTTTTAATTTTTATCAAAAAATAAATTACGATTATAAATTTTCATTTGTTTCTTTTTTATTTATACCTTCAGTACTAGCAATAAGTTCTTATGGAATAAATATCCATTATGATGCAATTGATTACCATCTAAATCATCAATCAATCGTTCTCTATGAAAAAATAATTATTGGAATGCAAAATATACGAATTCAATTCGGTTGGTCAACTATTTATGAATATATTCAGTCCTTACTATTTTTTGAAAACAACTTGTTATATCTTCACTTCGTAAATTTGATCTATCTTAGTTTAATTTTTAGCTTTATTGCTTATTGTTTATTTTTTAATAAAAGTATATTTTATAAAATTGCATCTCTAAATTTAATACTTTTTTCCTTTTTGGATAATTTTGGAGTTAGTGGAGGTGGTAATGCTTTCTTACAAATTCAAATGCTTGGAAAAGTTGATATTGCCTTTGGGGTAATATTTTCATTAACTTATTTATTTTTTCTTTATGACATATTTAACAAGACATATTCTAAAAAAAGCTTCCTACTCTTAAACTTTTTTGTTTTGTACTCAATACAATTAAAAGTTTTTGGCCTTTACTTATTGATGCCCTACAGCTTTTATCTTTATAGGTTGATTAAAGAAAAAATTAAAATATCTGAATTAGTTAAATCTAATTCAATTGCTATTTTGTTGGGAATTTTGTACCTATTTAAAAACTTTATTGTGTCTGGATGCTTTATCTTTCCACTATCAGCTACTTGTGTTCCTAATATTAGCTGGGCAAATATTGATAGGGTTAAGGTTTTTTCTGACGGAGTTAGGTATAGTTATGAAAATAATATTGCTTTTAAGTTTTCTTACAACATTAAAGATTGGTTTGAGATTTGGATAAATCATGCATACAACTACCAAATTCATGTAAACTTTTTAGGTTCTCTTTTAATAATTTATTTGGTATCAAGTTTTCTTACTAAAAAAAATAATCACAATTCTTTTGCTAGAAATTTAAATCTATTTTTTATATTTTTATTAGTTTTAACTTACATACTTACAGGACCTACATTTAGATACGGATTTGGAATTTACTTGATAATTGTCTTCTCTATAAATCTTGGTAAAAATCAGTTGAATTACAAAATTTTGAACAGCAAATATTTTTTATCTACATTATCTTTAATATTCTTTTTGTCAGTTGGCCTCACACCAAGAATTTACTCATATCAACTATTTTTTGAAGAACCATTTAAAATATTTAGTATTTCAAAATTTGATAACCCATATTATTTGGAAAAATTGAATATGGAGTATGACAATTACGACTCCTTAGAGTGCTATATCGAACCTACTTGTATCAAGTTTGAAAAATTTTCTGAAACATCTCTGATAGGATATAGGTTATTTAAAAAATAATTGTTTAGGTTTTAAATCTTTTGTGTTTAAAAGAAGATATTCTTAAAAAAAGTTTGTTTTTTAAATATTTATAAATTGATTTTGGAAGAATAAGCTTAGTTATTTTTCTTAAAAATGAATATATTTTCCAACCAAATTGGTAAATATAGATGAAACCAAGGAATTCAATAATAAAAGATCCAATTTTTCGTATAACTATATGGTTTTTTTTGCTGCTGCACAAGTTGTGAACATACTTTAAAACATGTGACTCAATAAGTCTTGGGTATCCATAATGATTATCGGATCTACACCTATATTGATAATAACCAAGATCTATTTGTTGCTTGTATGGATTGCCATGGATATCAAATCTATCTCCTCCAGTAGGCTTAATGTCTAATTCATTTAATAAAACAGCAAGTCCTACATCGTCCCAATAATCATGATCCCAAGAATGTTGATTTTCTAGAATCAAATCAACACAATTTTTATTTAATATTAAAGAAGAGCCACTTGCAAAATATATTGGCGATCCGTATTTATCATTTGTCTGCTGTATTTTTCCTCCATAGACAACCTCTTTATCTATGTAGTGGTTCAAGATATATTCATTTAAATTTTTAAAATTTATGTAGGAGCTTGGTGTTGGTCTTACAACATAATCGTATTCAACATTTTTGTTCAACCATTCAAATGCAAGCAATGTTTTCCGACCCATATTAAGCGTGTCATCTGGAACATCTAAATATAGATCATTATTTATTAACTTATAACGCTCACCATTTAATTGTTCACTTGATCCTTGCTTGTACCAATAAATATGCTCCCCAGATAATTCTTGATCAAAAAATATTTTTTTTTGTGCACGAACGTTTCGTTCTGAGGGGTAAGTGCTGGAAGAAATTACCAGTGTTGCAACATTAAATTTTTGATTCATCATGAAAGTATAAATTATTAAATATTTTTTTAACAAAAACATAGAAATAATAACAGATTATTAAAAAATATAAGTAAAAACTTAATTTGCTAAAAATAAGAATAAAATTATTAAGATAATTATTTACAAAACCATATCCAATTAAATAATAGGTTGTTTGTAGCAAACAAGTAACAACTAAAAATTCTTTATATTTTTTAAAGTCATATTTGAAAAATATATAAATAATAAAAAAATTGAATATAAATTTATATCCAAAATTTTGAAATAAATTAATAAGCAAAGCTGTAGGAAAAAAAATGATAAATTTATTATTTAAATCGAAACTGGTTAAATTTTTATATGTTAGTTGTTGTAATAAGTTTGGATATTTATACAAAACAGCAAAACTAATTAAAAATAATACGGGTACTATGTATATGATTTCATCTAGTCCGACTACTTCTTTAATTAGTAAATAGTCATGATACAAACCAAAAGTTCGTGTGTAAGAGATTGGTTCAGGCAAAGGTGATCTGTTGACAAACAGATCATAAGCTAAGGAAGCTGTATTAATGAGTAAGATAGCAAATAAAATTAATTTGGATTTTATGCTTGATGTTTTATTAACTAATTGAAAAATAAAAAACCCAAGTAAAAGCGCTACTGGATAAAACTTAAGTTGAATAAGAATTGTTAATACAAACAAGTCAAAATAATTTAAGACGTAATCATTTTTTGAAAAGATATATAAATAAAATAAAAAAACAAAGATATCTGCATTTAAAGAAAAGATTAGAAAGTTAAAACTTGGAGCAATTGCAAAAATTACAAATAGCATTGTGTAGTTAGTAGATCTAAAAATTAGCACCATGATTATAAAAAAGAATGCAAAGAAAAAAATTAGAGTAAAATTCCAAATATCAAAATTTAAAGAAATTAGCCTGCTCAACGGCCCATAGCCAATGGTTTCACCACAAGCTCTCTCCTCATTAATAAATTTATAAACATAAGAGTCTTTAAAATCACAATTAAGAAAATGTAGAAAATTCTGCATATCCCAAAAAATTGATGACACTCGTGGGTTAGCTAAAAATATTGAGCCAATACTATAACCATAAAAGCTAATTGGTATAAATTTAAGTAGTATTTTTTGCAAACTTGAAAGAATTTCAAAATTATTACGATTTAAGAAAAAAACTATAAGGATCGTTAAAACAAACAACTTGTAACTTAAAATATGGGCGATATTTGCTATTAACAAAAAAATTGTAAGCATATTTGTATAAAACTTATTTACATTATTCATTAATATAAAATTTTTCAATACGATTTATTAGGCCTAATGGCAAAATCTTAAGAACATAAGACACAACTCTTATTCCAAACGATGAATACACAACTGCGTTCTTATCAAGATTATTAATTATTACTCTAGCTGCTTGATTTGAACTAATTGTAAAAACTGGATCTGCGTGAGTCTCTGACATCTTTGTTCTTACTTTGCCAAACCTAAATATTGTAATATTTTTTTTATTAAATTCTACAATAGAAGATTCAAGCATTTTTTTGCTTAAACCATAAATATAGTTCTTATACCTAGGCTTTATGGCTGCGACAGTTGAAATATAAATCAATTTTTTATAATTAGCTTTTGAAATAATCTTTTCGGTCAAAATATAAGGTATAACAAAGTTGATATTTATTGTATTATTTATTTCTTCAAGGTCAGGAGATTGTAATGGTCTATTCTCTTTCAAATAACCATTAAAAAATATAATGTATGGATCTTTTATATTGTTGATAAAATCGATAATTTTATCTAAATTTTGTAGATAGTCATCAATATAAAGTGTTTTATCATCAGAAATAGACTTGGAAATTCTAAAAACTTTAAGGTTTTTATCTCTAGACTCATAAATTACCTGTTGAGCTATTTCAGAACTTGCTCCTATTAAAATTAAATTTTTAATCATTTTTTAATATTCATAAAACATTGTTTAGTTTAATAATACATTTAGAACTTTATACAAATTGTTTTAAACAAAGTAATAAATTAAAAAACTAATTCCTAATAACAAAGATATTGCAATCAATTTTATATCTTTAAAAACACCTAAAACAAAATCTTCTAATTTTCCATTATTTGATGATTGGTGAAGCAAAAAGGTAAAAATAGAATATACAATCAAAAATAAAACTAAATATTGAATGTTATTTTGCTCTGAAGATCTATAGTTATCATATCCCCAAACATACAATGCAACATTTGATAAAAACAAACTAATCAAAGAAAGCGAACTTATTTGTAAAACACTGTTTTCTTTTAAAACTATATTGAAGTATCTGTTATTTTCTATACCTTTTGTGTTAAGTATTGAATTTTTTTTCATTACAGCAATAAAAAAACTAGTAAAAAATATATAAGCTGATAGAAAAAAAGAAATTTGAATTTCTGTAATAAAACCTCCTAAAAATAACCTAATTAAGAAAAAGAAAGATATTGCAAATGAATTAACTATAAAATTAAACTTCAAAAAATTTGTATAAAGTATTGAAAACATTAAATAAATTAGAAGATACCAGGCTGCAAAGTCAAAAAAATAGTAAAAACTAGATAAACTTAAAGATATTAAAATTGTAGAGTAAATTTTTGCCGTTCTTATATCTATACTGCCATTAGCAATAGGTCTGAATTTTTTTTTCGGATGAGCTTTGTCATTTTCAATATCCGAAATATCGTTCAAAATATAATTTCCAGAAACAAAAATAGAAAATAAAGCAAAGCCTAGGAAAGCATTTTCAATATTATGTAATGAAAATGGCTTGTTTAATAATGCTGGTATCAGTATTAAAATATTCTTTGCCCATTGCCAAGGCCGCAACACTTTTATAAATTTCATATATTCAGCTCTAATAATACAGCTGAATATAATCTTTTTAAAAAATTATTCTTCATCAACGTTTTTTTAATTTTGTATAATTGGCTAATGAAAATTAATTTTCAACTTGAAAACTATAAAGAACAGGTTTTTAATTTACCATTTTTTGTTTTTAGAAAAAAAAATAAGAACCATAAAAACAAACTTGGAAAGCTTTTTTTTATAATAAGTGCTTATCTCATTACATTAACATTTAAGCTCCTTAATGAATCTATATTGTGTTCTTTTATGAATGCTATATATAAATCAGATGGAAAGATTAAGTGGGACTCAGAAAATAAAGTTTATTACAAATTATTTAATAATAGTAAAATTTACTACCCAAATAAATTTCGAATTTCAGGATCTATGGTTAACCACAAACATGAACTAAATAATTTATTAGATTCTTACTGCTTAAATAATTTTGAAATAAACAAAGATGATATCGTGGTAGATTGTGGTGCAAATGTCGGGGCTTTCTATTTAGCGTTGAATCAATATATCGATAGTTTTTTATATTTCGGATACGAACCAGATCCAAATGCATATAATTGTTTAAATTTAAATTTACAAAACTATAAAAATGTAAAAATCTTTAAAAAAGGTCTGAGTAATAAGGTTGGAAAAAGTAATCTGTATCTTGAATCAAACTATGGAGATTCCTCGCTAGAGCAATTTAACTCGAATGAAAAAATTGAAATAGAAATAAGCTCTCTTGATAATGAAGAAATTAAAAACATAAGGCTATTGAAAATAGATGCTGAGGGGCACGAACTAGAAGTATTAGAAGGTGCAAAAAAGATGCTTTCTCGTATTGATTTCATATGTGTGGATATGGGTTCTGAAAAAGGAGATCTTAATGAAAATACTACTCCAGAAGTTGTTAACTTTTTGCTTAATAATGGGTTTCATCTATTTAGATTTAATGAAAACAGAACTACTGGATTATTTAAAAATAACCTCATTATTTAGATATTTGTTAAGTTACAATCAATATGATGAAAGCATTTATAACTGGTATTACGGGGCAAGACGGATTATATTTATCTGAATATCTTTTATCTCTTGGATATGAAGTTCATGGTATTATAAGGCGTTCCTCTAGCATAAATACTGAAAGAATAGATCATTTAATTTCTGAACACCAAAATTCTGGCTCTTTCAATTTACATTATGGTGATTTGCTTGACTCTTCAGCCTTAACAAACTTGATAAATAAAATTGAGCCTGATGAGATATATAATTTAGCAGCTCAATCACATGTTGCTGTTTCATTTAAAAACCCCCTTTACACAATTCAGACAAGTGCAGTAGGACCCTTAACATTATTGGAAACAGTAAAAAATTCAAAAAAGGATATAAAATATTATCAAGCTTCATCGTCTGAGATGTTTGGAGGTGTTGATAATAACTTTCTTAATGAAGAGTCCAAGTTCATTCCTAAAAGTCCTTATGCAGCAGGTAAAGTGTTGGCTCATGATATTACAAAAATATATAGAGAATCTTATAATTTATTTGCTGTAAATGGAATTTTATTTAATCATGAATCACCACATAGAGGTGAGACATTTGTTACTAGGAAAATTACTAAAGCTGTTGGAAGAATCCATCATAAAATTCAATCAAAATTAACTCTAGGTAATTTAGATGCAAGTCGAGACTGGGGTTTTGCAGGTGATTACGTAAAAGGAATGCACTTAATGATGCAGCATGACACGCCTGATGATTGGGTATTAGCGAGTGGAGAAACGCACAGCGTAAAAGAATTTGCAGAATTAGCATTCAAACATGTTGGCTTAGACTGGCAGGAGTTTGTTAAAACTTCTAAAAAATATGAGCGCCCAAATGAAGTGAATCATTTACTTGGAGATCCAAAAAAAGCAAAAGAGGAGCTAGGGTGGGAATTAGAAACAAGTTTTGAATCACTTGTTGAAATGATGGTTGAAGAAGACTTGAAAGCAGCTGAAAAAGAATCTATATTGTTGAAAGAAAAACTTATTAGTCCAACGTGGGAAAACCCAATTAAATAGTATTATATATTTTCTAAATACCAGTTATAAGTATTTTTTAAACCTTCAGATAAACTAATTTTTGCTTTCCAACCAAGTTCATTTATCGATGTTGAATCAAGTAATTTTCTTGGATTGCCATCTGGCATTGTTGTGTCATATTTAATATCTCCTTCAAATTGAATTATTGAATTTAATATTTTAACAAGTTCTGCAATTGTTACCTCTTCACCACTGCCAACATTTATCAAAGAAGGTTCATGATTTTTGGTTATTAAAAATTCAATAGAATCAGATAAATCATCAACATGTAAGAATTCTCTTTTTGGCTTTCCTGTTCCCCAAACCTTAAATACTTTTTCTTTATTAGCTTTTGCCATATGAAGCCTGCTCATCAAGCCAGGTATAACGTGGCTTGAAGTTTCTGAAAAATTATCATTAGGACCATATAGATTCGTAGGCATTAAATTTATCACAGTATTTCCATGCTGTTTTGACAGGGCGTCTCCTAGTTCTATGGCTGTTAATTTTGCCATTGCATATGGAGAGTTTGTTGGTTCTAAGGGACCTTTCATCAAACTTGACTCAGAAATAGGGTTCGGTGCATCTAAAGGATAGATACAACTACTTCCTAAGTTAATTAATTTAATTTCTTGTTTATCAACAAGGCTTTCCAAAATGTTCATATTTATTTTGAGATTTTCTAAAATAAACTCAGTTCTATTTGTATTATTTGCGACTATACCTCCAACTTTTGCAGCTGCGTTAATAACTACATCAGGAGTTTGATTTTTTATTAGGTTATTTGTCTCATCAAAAGAGAATAAATTTGCGTCATTTCGAGTTGCGCCATATACATCAAAGTTTTTATTCTTTTTAAAATTTCTTAATAGAGAAGATCCGACTAATCCGTTGCTTCCAAAAATTAATATTTTCAAATTTTTACCTCAAAACAAGTCTACAAATTCTATTTTATTAGGGACTTTATAAAATGATATAAATAGATACTTTTTTTATCTATATTTAAGAACTTTCCATTAAAAAGTGCTTTTACCAAATTTTTTATTGATAATTTTTTCCATGAATGCTGGAAATGATATGTGTTAAACAGTTTATAAAAATTAGCATGATAAAATTTTGCAGAATAATTATAAATACCACTTGAACTCCATGGTTTGTGACTTCCTAAATAATGTAAAAATAAAATATCATCATCATTTTCTTTATTTACATCTTTATCAAAAAAATTAAATTTTTTATCTAGTTCTTGATAATTTCCATTCACTACAGAATTTAATATGTCTTGATCCCAAGTAATAACTTCATTTTTTAAAATATTTAAATTTTTAAGCAATTTCTCCTTCATATTTTCTTTTTTCCATGCTTTGTAATCAATCAACATTACACCAGCATTAAAATAATTCTCATCTATTCCAAGCCTTTCAAATGGATACTCTCTTGCATAAATGCCAACGGTTTCATAATTTTCAATTTTTGATTTTTTTAACTCAGTTCTTGCAGCGATTAATTTTTTTGATTTTAATAAATCTTCAAATTGTAAATTAATTAAATCCATAGGGTTACTTAAACAAACTGTGTCTGCATCTAGATAAACTAACTTTTCAATATCATCCTTTAAATAATTGTCTAGAAACAATCGGTAATAAGTTGCCTCTGATACATGTGATCCCTCTAAATTTGGAAAAAAATATTCTCTATTGTTGAATTCGTATAAATTTATCATATTTAGATTTTGATGATTTAAAACCTTATTTGGAATTTCATTATTTATTAATTTTTTATTGTGAATTACAAAAATATTGATTTTCTCGTGAACATTGTCAAGAAGAGAAATTATTGAAGTAAAAGCTTGTTTGTTATAATTTTCGTCAAAACAATATAGAAAGTTCATTTATTTGATTATATCTTTTTATATTAGAATGTTACCTAGTTGTTTAATTAATAAAGATATAATTCTCGTATGTGCGGTTTTATAGGTGCCTTCAGTAAATCAAATATAAACAAAGAGCAACTGGAGTTGGCTAACAAACATATTGTTTGCAGAGGTCCTGATAGCTTAAAACAATTTCACGTTGAAAATTCTGAGATTAACCATTCTCTAATATTCAATAGGCTTTCTATATTAGATCTTTCCCATAAAGCTGATCAACCAATGAGTTCTGATCGAAATATAATTATGTTTAATGGTGAAATTTACAATGCTTACAATCTAAGAAAAAAATTAGAGAGTCAAAATATTCGTTTCAAGACTGATAATTCTGATACTGAAGTTGTTTTAAAAGGAATAGAAAAATATGGTGTAGATTTTGTAAATCAACTAAGAGGAATGTTTGCAATATTTTATTTAGACCAAGTAAATAAAGTTTTTTACTTAATTCGGGATCGTCTTGGTCAAAAACCACTTTATTATTACAAAAATGAAAATAGTTTTAGCTTTGCGTCAAACCTAAAGTCATTATTAAAAATTAACAACTCCAAAGAAATATCTTCAGAACAACTTAGCGAATATCTTGTGTATGGTGCTGTTGCATCTCCAAATACACTGTTCAAAGATTATAGATCTATAAGGCCCGCTGAAATACTAAAAGTAGATTATTCAAACAATTCATTTAATATTTCAACATCTACCTATTGGGATCCACAAAATTACCTTGATGATAAGGAATTTAATAGTAACGAATTTAATGAAATTCTAAGCGAATCTATAAATATTAGAAATATAGCAGATGTACCAATAGCAAGTTTTTTATCAGGAGGCATTGACTCAACATCAATCGTAAAACATCTGAGCAAAACCGATAAACAGATTAATACATTTTCTGTACATGTTGAAAATGAAAAATATGATGAGTCAAAATGGTCTAATGAAGTAGCTCAAAAATACAATACTAATCATAGGCATGTAACAATTGACTCAACAATAGACAACAAAATAATTGATAAATCAATCAAATCTCTAGACCATCCTTATTCAGATCCTTCTGTGATTCCTTCTTTTATGCTCTCTGAAGAAATTTCAAAATATTTCAAAGTTGCGATATCTGGCGATGGTGGGGATGAATTACTCGGTGGTTATAAAAGATTAAATATAACGTTATCAAATAAAAACTTAATAGACCAATTTATATCAAATTTCTATTCTTTCTATCCAGCATTTATGGGAACTGGTAACTATTTTTTATCTAAATCTACAGATATAAAAAAAAGCTACTCTTCTTTTTTAGAAGATAAAAAATTATTAAATTTACTGAACTTAAAAACAAGCTCGTTTAAAGAAAACATAATAATTAACAATAGCATGAGCAGCTACAAACAACTTCTATATGCCGATTACAAATTTTATTTACCAGAAATGATGATGTTTAAAATTGATCGTACATCTATGGCTAATTCATTGGAAATTAGATCTCCTTTTGTTGATCATAATTTAGTTGAATATATTTTTTCCCACAATACTGAGTATTATGAGCCTAGTCGTCCAAAATCATTGTTAAAAAATAATTTACAAGAGGATTTTGACCTTAAATTTTTAGAAAGAAGTAAGCAGGGTTTCGTTTTTGATATTGAAAATTGGATTCATAAAAATACTAATCTTATAGAAGAAACTTTTAAAAATGGAGTCTTAGTAAATAATCTAAATAAAAACATACTTAGCAGTCTTTCAAAGTTCAAATCAAGAATTAATGCACAGAGAATTTGGAAACTTTATGTATTAGAGAAATATTTAGATGAACTAGATTGAACGCAAAGTTTTATAATCTTGATAATATTTAGTTGCTATATCATCAATTAAATTGTTTTCTCTTACTTTTTTTGAAGCAGTTCTAGATATTTCATCCAAATCATAATTATTATCAATAATTTCAGATATTAATTTCGACAAATTTCCTTCTTTTAATTCAAAAAGAAAACCATTTTCACCAGGTTTAATTAATTCTCTATGATTCGGTATATCACTTGCTATTAAAATACAAGAAGAATTTGCTGCTTCTAAAACAGTTTTGGGATTTCCTTCAAAAGATGAAGCTGTAACGAAAAAAGCATAACTTTGATATAAATCTAAAAGTTCTTCATTGCTTATTTTGCCTAAAAAGTTAACTCTTAGATTATTATCTTTAGAATAGTTCTTTAGCTTCTGGACGAGAGGGCCTTCGCCGACGATATCTAATTCAAAATTTTTTGAAATATGTTTCATCTCATTTAATAGATAAAAATAATTTTTCTGTTCACTCATTCTGCCAACAGTCAAAATTTTGTTTTTATATCTACTGGAAAATTCTTTTGTTGAATAAATATCTACCCAGTTTGGTCTAATCTTTATTTTCATATTTTCAGTTTTGAAATTTTCATTTAAAAATTTATAATCACAATGGCTTGTAACTGAATACATGTCTGAATTTTTCAATGTAATAGAAGTAAGCAATTTATAAAAATTTTGTTTTAAAGGGCTTTTGTTTTCTTTTATTGAAAATTCATACATGTCATAGCCAGTTCTTGTATAGAGAGGAATATTGTTTAGGAATTTAGAAATTATTGAAATCCAAGAACCCATCAATTGATGTTGTTGAATTATTGAAATATTTTTTAGTTTATTTTTTAGTAAAAATGGAATTCGAAATGATTTTACAAATCTTATAAATCTGTTGTTAGATTTTGATAATAGAGAATAAATTGGGACAATTTCAAATTCATTAAAATACTTTTCATATTTATAGTCTCCTTTGTCACCGTATGAAAAGAAAGTAAATGTAACAGGAAAATTATTTGAAATTTCTTTATATATTTTTAATTCTTTTTCTAGTGTCCCTGTATCATGCCAAGTTTGAATTGAATAGTCGTAGGTCAGGAATAATGCAATTTTAATCATATAAGTTATCTTTGAAATTAATTCTAATGATGTAAATTCATTTAAAGTAAAATATTATTAATGAAATCAATAACTTATATTTATTCAGGTGGTAGAAGTGAAAACTATTTCAAAGACAATATATTAGCAAAAGATTTTTATTACGGAATAACTGAATTTGATAAAGAAAAATACAAAATAAATATTATTGAATTTCAAAAAAAAAGTGGATTCTTTAATGTCTTCCTCAAATTTTTTGACAAGTTGATGACGCGTTTTATAAGTCTTCCTTTTTATACTTCTTTAATAGTCAATGTAAAAAACTTAAAATTATTGCTTAAGACTAACTATTTGATTCTTGTTAATGAAAATGTTGGATGTTCTATACTTCCGTTATTAATTCTTCTTAAATTTAAAAAAGATTTAAATGTTTCAATGTTTTCTATGGGATTGTATAGTAAAAAATTAAGAATACCTTTTTTGAAGCCTATCCATAATTTTTTTATTAAATTATTAGTCAAAAATATCAATCAAGTCTTATTTTTAGGAAAAGGCGAGTACAACAAGGCAATGAACACACATCAAAAATTATATAATAAATTTTTCTATTTCCCATTTTCAATAGATACAAAGTTTTGGGGTGAAGATGTAGTAAGTTCAAATGAAAAAAATGGTGTAGTTTTTGTTGGAAATGACGGTAATAGGGACAGTGAGTTACTGATAAACATAGTTAAAAAGTTGAGCAACATTTCATTTACCTTAATCACAAGTATTCCTGAGTTGGTAAGTTTAAATTTACCAAATGTAAAAGTTTTTGAAGGAAAGTGGGGAAATTCAAACATTTCCGATGCAGAAATCAAAAGATTCTATCAAGACTCTAGGCTATCAATTATTCCATTAAAGGAAAGTACCCAGCCATCTGGTCAGAGCGTAGCCCTTCAATCAATGTGCGCAGGTGTTCCAGTAATAATTTCTCGAACTGAGGGGTTTTGGGACGACGATAAATTTGAAAATAATGAGAATATAATATTCCCAGAAAAAAACACACTAGAAGCTTGGGTGGGTATTATTGAAAAATATTACAATGATAATAGAAGTTTAGAAAAAGTAGCTCTTAGTGCTTCGAAAAATGTAAATGATAATTTTAATTTAACAATATTTACAAAAGAGCTCCAAAATATAATAGGTTTTAGTAAGTAGTATTAATATACAATTACTAGTTGGAATATTTAATGGAAAAAAAAGTAATAAAAATATGTGGTGGGTATCCACAAAATTTTGAAAAAATTGATATTTCAAGCAACCCAAATTATGTTTTTTTAAATGATCCAAATTATGGCCCTATAAAAGTTTGGGATTCTGATGGAAATTTTGTTTTTGTTAACTCATTTATAGAATGTGAGCACTACGTGTCGGGCGGTTGGGATAAAAACCCTGTTGTTGATAAAGAAACTAATTTACAAACCCTACTTTTTTCTGGAGTTGTTTTAGTATTTTTATTTTTTGTAATCAACAAAAAATATTCAATTTTTAGATTTAGCAAAAATGATTGAACTAAATGTTAAACCCAAATATCTAAAAATAACATTTGTTATCTTGTTAATCTTGCTACCTTGGCTAACTTCAAATCCGTTAAATGAGTTGAATGCAGAACTACCTCGTCAAGAAGATTTAACGTTTTATGAGATTAACCCCTGCAAAATATCAATTTCTGAATTTATCTTTACAAATTTTCAAACTTCATACCAAGATCATTACCAATTTAAAACACGAGACTATTCATCTATTTCATGTTTTGGAAAAATAGCTGGAGTTTCTCTTATAAATGATGTTTTTGTTATATACGTTGGAACTAATTCTTTAGTAAATCTTGTAATTCAAGGTTTATTTTGGATTATTTTAATTTCATTTGTAAAAAAAAGAACCGTAAAAAACATTTCAAATAATAAATATTATTACTTTTCCCTGATATCAAGTAGCTATTTTTTAACATATATGATTTATGCTGAAAAAAGATACTACGATACAAAATTTTATTTACTGGATTTAAATAATCAATCGTCTTACTTTTTTATTTTTTCTATTTTAATAATTCTTATGAAGGTACTTCTTGATGTTTTCTTACCAAGACAATCTATATTGATAAACTATTTTCCATTTCTGTATCTCTTTGCTGGAGTATTCGGAGGTTATAATTTTACAATTTATGCTTTTATTTTTACTTTTCTTGGAGCATATTCATTCTGGACAAAAAATACTAACAGAATGTTTAATAAGATTTATTTACTGTTTAGCTCAGTTTGGATACTAAACGCATCGAAAAGATATTTTTTTGAACCTGGTAAATTACGTGGTTTCACAAGTAGTGTTTATGATTTTAATGCTGTCATTTCATGGACACTTTTCCTATTTTTAATTGTTAGTGGATTAAGCTATTTTTTTAGAACAAACAAGAAATATATTAATTTTTATTCAATTACTGACTCTTTTTGTTACACATCCATATTTACAGTCTTACTTGGGTATATGGGTGCGAACTTTCCAATTATTAACTTTCTTAATTATTTTTATAGTGGTCAACAAAGGTTTGGAATAAGAACTACAAATCCTTTAATTGTTGATGAATGGGGTGAAAAAATATCTTGGCGTGGATATTATTCAAGTGCTGAATCAATTGGGGAATTTTACGGAATAGCAATTATTTTATTGATTTATCTATATTTTAAATTAAAAAGGTTTTCAATTTTACATTTTGCTGGCTTTTTGTCTTCTGCACTTGGTTTATATTTTTCAAATAATAGAACAGTTTTTGTTTTGGTATTCATAGCTTTTATAATTTTGATTTATAAAGAATATCGAATAAAAAAGATTACTGGTGTTGCAACACTATTTTTAACAGGGTTGGTTGTAAGTTACATAATAGGTTTTCAAAATCTAACATTACCATACAGCTTTACAAGTGAAATTATAGTTGCTGAGGCTATAAATTATAGGTTTGATAATATTACCTCCAGCTTTCTTGAATTTGCTATACGAAGTAGGGAAAGTGAATATATATTTTCATATATTTATTCATTCATAGGATTTATTGCTTATTTATTAAATAGGGCTGAATTGTGGGGTATTTTTACTTCAAGATATAACCCATCAGATATAGAAATCCTTTTTGGATCTGGTCCTTTGAATTTTGGTCAACTATACGGTGAAATTCTTATAGGAGAAACCAGATCATTGCTTTTACCTCACTCTTCTATGCTTTCTGCATTAACTTTTTCAGGGTTGTTAGGGATATTTTCAATTTTAATATTTGTAATTTTCAGATTATACAAAAATCGTAAGTTAACAAATATTCAAGGGCTTTATTTGATTACGTTTATAGGAATAAATCTCATTAAAAATGATACATTGAATTATTTCGCTTCATTTAGTCTGTACATGTTTATTCTTTTTGCAGCTACTTCTGTTAGGAATGAAAAATTATTTAGCTTTGAAAGACCTAATACTAAATAATTTAGTATTTGCTAAAAATATATATAATATCGAAACTGTTCCAAACAAAAAAAATAAAGAATTAAAGAATTTAAATCTTGGTTTAATTGTATAGCTTGAATATTCTACAAAATCGAAATTCAATTCAGATTGTACAAAAGACTCAGAACAACTTTGTTCAAAACTGTTTTTATTATCAATGTAGTCAATAAATGATAGAAAAGAACTATTTATCTCACACGAGTGTGAGAAAGAATTGATGGCATTTAAGTCATTTTTAAACTCTTCATCTACAACTTTTGGAAAACCGAAAATAAATAATACAAATAATATATATGGAATAAGATAAAATCTATTCCATATTTTTTTATCAAATAATCTTACTGATAGGAATGCGGCTGCTAAAACAAAAAAATGGCCGTAATAAATCGGTTTTAAAGTATCTCCCATAGATGGATTAAAGTTATTAACTGGAAATCCTGAAATGATATGAAAAAGAATTACAAAAACACCAACTAAGGGGGCTAGTAAAAATTTTCTTTGATCATTTTTTATTTTCAAGTTCATAAAATAAACGTAAAAAAACACAATTGACATAATTAAGCCAACAAATTTTCTCATATAAAGATCGGTATTATTTTGCAAATAAAAGACTACAGTATTTTTAGCACTATTGAATTCCGGTCCTTGGATAACTTTACTTTCTCTAATCTCTATTACATCTTTTCTATTTTTAGAGTACAAGCTTGAATCATTATCCCAAAATATATCAAAATAATCACCAAATGTATCTAGCAAAGTGATTGAAATAAAAGAATTTGAATGTTTGTATTTTATTGGACTGGCAACTAATTGGTACATATCGATGTCATAAAGAATGCTAAGTGGTGCTTTGAAATCATACGAAGGATCTAAAGTTGAACCGCTTTCTAGCTGGACTAAATTTTGGCCATTGCTAGTAACATCTTCATAAAGCAAGAAACTTAACATTACAAAAAATAAAATAAATATTGAAATAAATTGTTTTTTGTTTAATTGAAAAATTATTTTTCCATAAAAAATTAAAAAGAATACAACATACATAGCAAAAACACTTCCTTTTGAAGAAATGCTTATAACAAAAAATATCAAAGCGAATATTAAATACTTAAATTTTCTTGAAGTTCGAAAAGACTCTAGTGAAAAAATTAGCCACGGTAGAAGTGCAAATGATAAAATTTCTGGTTTGAAAATAATTCTTTGCATTATTGAAAGCGGTAGAAAGTTCAAAAATATAAGGGTGCACAATATTGCATTAGTTTTATAGTTAAATTTTTTGAACAATAGAAAAAAACCAATTAAACCGAGTACATACAACAAAAAATTTACTTGCTGAATACTTCTGTGAAGGTATGTTAAAAATGTTGGATCTTCAAAACCTGAATTAAATAAATAAAAATACCAAGATTGAAGATAATAGTAGAACAATCCTTGTTCCCTGCCAGTTGAGGAAATATTATTTGCTAAGTATTCAAGGTAAATGTAGTAATCATCAAAATCAGGACTGTCTATGGAGTAATAGAAAAGAAAATTCATTTGTTTTGTAAAAAATAATGACAATCCAAAAAATAAAGTCAAAAAAGATGTTTTGGTATTTATCTTCATACAAAAGTATAAACCTTTAGATTGTTTTATAAATTAAACAACATAATCACTTGAAGCAAAATATGCATCGAAAAATTTTAATTCCTTATTAAAAAAACTATTATTAGTTGTTCCAATTAATCGATAATTAAAAGATTCGAGAGTCGCAATAATGTTAGTTAAATTTTTATTATTAGTAAATATTTCTACTTTTATTAACTTAATCCTGCTTTCTTTCAATAATGCTTTGGAAGATAGTAAAACTTTAAAATCATGGCCCTCAACATCTATTTTTAAGAGATCAATTTTTTCTATTTCATTTTCCTTACAATATTGATCTAATGTAGTTGCCTTAATATGATGAACTCTTTTAACAGAACTAAGGCCCTCAATTTGTGGATTTTCATATAAAGAAGAATGGGAGCTTATGGATCTCTCATAAAAATTTTTTGTCTCTATCACATCTGATACAGCTAAGTTGTTTATCTTTAAGTTTTGATTCTTAGAAAGCTTAATATCTTTTTGTAATATACATAGTTCTTTATATGGCTCAAATGAGTGGAAATCAATTTGTTTATTTTTAAGACTTTTTGAAACACTTTTAATAAAAACGCCAGTGTTAGAACCTACATCAAAAATAACTAATTTATCTCCAGAAATATTTTTTATTATATTATTTTCATTAAATCCTTTATTGAAAAGATAATTTACACTTGTAAGAATAAATTGAAAATAAAATAGTAATTTATTTTTCATAGCTTTTATTAATATTAAACAATTAGTATTTTTTAATAGCAACATAATTAAAGATTATGAATTTAAAGAAAAACTATTTATATATTTTATTTTTCCCCTTATTTTTAAATTTTTTCTACAACTTTTTAACTACATCACCTGTTGAAAAGCTCCTGAATTTTAATTATTACGATTTAATATCTTCTTTACTGCTATTTTTATTTTTAATTTTAATTGGTAAGTTAATTAAAAATTCTTTGCAGTTGGTTAATAAATCAGTATCAATAGTTCTTTACTTATTAAGTTTTTTTATTGCAGATAATATATTTACAATTTTAAGTTTTGGAACTAATCATTTTATAGTTTTTTTAATTGTTAATTCATTTTGGTTGATTTTTCTATTATCAAAAAAAACAAAAATATTAGATTTAACTTTTTTAATCCTTTCGATAGTGTTATTAAATCTTTATAACCATGTTTTCTTTAACAACTTAAGTAAAAATAAAAATGTGATAGGCGATGTAAAGGATGTTCACCTTCAAAATGTTCAAAATTTATATGAAAAAGGCTATCTTTACTCAATGAATAACTCTACATTGGAGGGCTATCCACAATTAGTTGCCTACTTTCAAGCAACCCTCAATAGACTGTCTATGTCTATTGAAACTTTTTCCAACCTATCGTCTGCTGTAAATGTTTTATTTTTCCTTACCTTGCTTCTTGTTTATGAAACAAAAATTTCTAATTTTGGAAAATTTATAATGGGTATGACCTTCACTGTCCTAATTTACAACAGTGAATGGTTGAAGCTAATATTTGTTGATTCCTTAATGACAGAAGGTACTTTGAGTTACTTACTTGCAGCAATACTGATGGGTGTTGTGCAAACAAAAAACAAAGGTAGTAAAAACTTACGATTAGTTTTTCTATTATTAGGAACTTTGTATCTAGCAAAGCAGTTTATAAGCCTACTTTCACTAATTTCTGTTATTTATTTTTTATTTTTGAAAGAGACCAGAAAATTTGCAGTATTTGGATTTTTTGGATTAATTTTAAAAGAATTGAGTTTTGTTACTGTTTTTAAAAACTTGACAAAGAATTATCACTTGAAACAAATAGATCTAATCGATACTTTTTTTGATTTAATACTATTTAGAGATCTGAAAATTTCAAATGTTCAGACAATATTAAGAAATTTATTTTTGGACAAACCTTCATTTTTAATATTCGTAATATTTTTTATACTTTTAGGAATACTAATACTTAACAAGAAGGCATTCAATCAAGACTTAGTCCTCTATTCTTCTATTGTTTTAATTAACTTTTTACTTGTATTTTTACTATATGTTTCGGTATGGAGAAATATGGAATTAGAATCACCAATTCGTTACTTCTTAAACCTTTTGCATTTAACGATTGTCTATGAATTTTTAATGATTGAGGAAATTAAAAATAAATAGCTAATTATTTGTATTTTGTTTTAAGTTGTTTGGTGATAATGATCTTTTCATTTTCGACAAGCCAATAAAAGTAGCTGGTATAACTATCAATTTTCTTTACTAATTCACTATAAAGATTTTTAGTGTCTTTGAAATAAAGATTCATAATTCCTTGCTCATTAGTTGTAGAGAGCGGGAACTTCTCAGCAAGATTTATTAAATCTTTTTTGGTAGATTCATCGATAATGCTTGTATCAAAATAAAGTATGCCTGTCTGAAAATAGTCAAGAGATTCTAAATTATATATTTTTTTTAAGCTTGAATAAAGAGGGTGCTGATCATCAAATTGAGATGAGAGCTTCTTTTGATAATCCGGATAACCATCTGCTCTAGCAAATAGCTGATTAAGTGGCCTGATTTCTAATATTTTATTGATATCAAAATGAATATGCATATTAATATCCATATAAAAAATGTAGTCCCAGTTTTTAATTCTTTTGTCAAATAAATGAAGCTTGTGCCATTGGAAATTTTTATATTTAAATCTATTAGGTTGGCCATTAGTATTTAAATTTAAATATTCAGATTTAGTCTTTTTGAAAAACTTTATTTTTTTATACCTTAAAACAGATATTCTTCTATTTCCTCTAATGCTTTTGAGAAGAAATGTCGGTGAAAACAATGTTGTTAAAATAATAATTTCGCCATCATATTTTCCATTATTTTTTAGTTCTTGATAGATGTTATCAAAATATTTATAAAGGTATTTAAAATCAGCAACAAAACAAATTGCAGATTTATAACTCATTTGATTGCTCCTGTAAAGTAAGTCTTAAAATAATTATAAGATATATTGAATGAGAAGATTCCAATATTTGTAATCTTTGTCTGTATAGATAAATATAAAAAGTAAGCTAGTTTTAATAAATAAAAAGGCAACAATGTCACTATCAATATTCACAAGCATGACAAACCCTGAAGAAAGGGGTGACCCTTGGAAGGAAGCTTTGAATTGTTACAATGAAGTTGCAGATGAAGTTATTGTAGTAGGTGAGGATTGGCCATTAAAATTTTCTTGGGATCACATAGGCAAAACATTTCAAGAAGGTTATGATAAATGTTCATCTGACTGGGTGATAAGAATGGACATTGATTATTTCTTCCACCAAAATCATATAAAAAAGTTAAAAAAAGCTTTATTAAAGTTTAAGGACTATCCAGCAATTGCTTTTCCACAGTATCAAATATTTACACCGGATAGGTATCAGATCAAGACTCGTATTTGTTTAGCATTCAACAAAAAAAATTATAAAAAAATTAGGCTAAATGGTGGTGGAGACTTAACATTGGCGACATTAGATAATAAGTTAATTGAACCAAAAAAAGTTCCGAATATTAATGTACCTATTTTCCAATATGAATCTACATTTAGAACAAAAAAAATAATTGCTAACGATAGATCCAGATTTGCATCAGCATGGATTGATTATTTTGGAACAACCGATGACAGAGGTGGCTCGAGTCCAGAAAAAGCTTACGATGCTTGGTTCAGTATGGTAAAAGATAGATATCCAAAACATAATTTCAGACTGAATATAAAAGATCATCCTATTTATATCCAAAAAAAATTAGAATCATTAAACCAAGATCATTTTGGATATGATGCTTTTGGACTAAAAAGTAATTTAAAAATTGAGAGAATATATCATCTTAAAGGGTTACGTGAAAAATATTTTAACCCATTACTGTTAAAAAAATACAACTTTACTAACTATTACAAGAATTTAAGATAAGTTTTGATATGTTTAAAGATATAAAAAACATTATTGAGCAAAACGAAATAATAACTCCAATAAAATTTATGGAGAACAGTGATGTGGTTTATGCAGGTGTATTGCCAACTGAAGATTTCAAAAAATTGGATCAAAATAGATATTATGAAGTAACTTATGGCAACGGGTTATCAATTTTCAAAACTATAGAATTTTCAATAAAAGAAAATGATATAATTTTTTGTCATACATTATTTATTGACTCATTGTTTGAGCACTTAAAAAAAATTTCAAAGTTTAAAAATCTAAAACTTATAACATCTCAGACTGATATTCCAATTACCAATAAGTTATTTAACAAAAAGCCAGAGTGTATAAGCCAGTGGTTTTCAATAAATGTTTCTCACATTGACGATAATTTGATACCTATACCGTTAGGAATTGTTGGTGATAAAAATAAAAAGAATTTAACAGCAAATGATTTAGAACAATTAAAAGAAAATAATTACAGAGAAAATAAAATTTATGTGAATTTCAATCTAAATACTAATTATTTTCATAGATTTTCTGTTGTTAAACAAGCTCTAAAATTAAATGAAGTTGTTATTGAAAGACCAAATATGAATTTGAATGTATATGCAAATAAATTATCAAATTTTAAATTCAGTATTACTCCTTGGGGCAATGGTATAGATACTCATCGAATGTGGGAATCTGTTTATTCTGGTTGTATTCCTATTACTCAAAACCACCTTACATTTCGTAATATGAAAGACTTGCCAATTATTTTTTTAGATAGTTATAAAAACATTTCAATGAAAACAATAAATAACTATCAATTTGAAAATATTAACTTTAAAAAACTGAAATTTTCTTGGTGGTTAAATTTAATAAAAGAAAAAGCTGTTGAAGACCTTGGTCACGTAATGCATTTTAGTGAAAATAAGAATGAGAATATTAATAACGCAATATTGTTTGGTTCTAAATATCACAAATCTGAAAGAAGAAAAAAATATTCAACTTTTTTCAGAAAAGTACACAAAAAAATATTTGGAAGAGAAATTAATAATATGATAGGTATATAAAAATAATTACCAATAGAATTTTAACTACGTGAAAAACAATATATTAACAATTTTAAGTGGGTCGCCAAGGGGGGGAGTAAAAACTTGGGAGTCATTATATAAAAATGTACTGGAACACCTTGGTTCAGATTTAGCTTTGTGTACAACTACTAATTATGTCTCAAATAATTTTTTATTTAAAACAGCTGATCATCATTGGATACTAGAAGATTATGATGATTTTGAAGACTACTATAAAGAAAACCACGTTGGAAATTGGAAAAACTATTTTGAGCTAGGTAAAGGCTACGGGTTGTATGAATCAGGTTTAATACATTTTGCATTAAAAGATTTTATCAAAAACAATCATATGGAAACTATTAATCAGTATGAATTTATAATATTTTCAAGATTTGATCAATATCATATTGACAGACATCCCATTCTAAAAAAAGATAAAATACTTATTCCAAAGGGAGAAGATTACTTCGGAATATGTGACAGGCATGCTGCTTTAGATTCAAAATTTGCGTATGATTATTTATCTATAGTTGATTATGTAAACAAAGAATCGTCAATCAAAGACATTCCAAAATTTCCAAACTGTGAATCTGTATATTTAAAACATCTTGAAAGTATAAATCTAATTAAAAACATAGAAAGAGTGGATAGGTTTCTTTTTACATCTGCATTAAAGCACGATAAAACAAATTGGAGAGTTCCAAAGTATAAGGTTTTTTTTACTAAAAATTTAATGATTAAATATCCAGATGAATTTATAGACAGTGTATATGTGGCAATAAAGAAATATGGAAATTTTAAATATTTTTATAGGAACTTCTTTTTTGCACTCACATATTATTACCTAAAAATCAGATACATTTTAAGAATCAGATCAAGAGCAGAAAAAAAAAGATATGAATAAAAATTCGTTTGCTCCAGTAGTTATTTTTGCGTACAACAGGCCCGATAAATTAAGTGATTTGCTCGAATCTCTCAAAAGTAACGAAGAGCTTCTTAGTTCTGACTTATATTTTTACATAGATAGTAGTAAAAACAATAATGATTTAAAACTGAATCAAAAGGTAATTGAACTGGCAGAAGATTTTAAAGATGCAAAATCTATTACTATAAACAAAGCCAAAGATAACTTAGGATTAAAGGAAAATATTTTAAGAGGGATAAATGATACTTTTAACAAAAACAGCACAGGAATATTTCTGGAGGATGATTTAATAGTTAGTAAGTACTTCTTAAAATATATGAATGATTCATTACAAAAATATAAGAATAGTAAAAAAATATTTCATATTAGTGGTTACAATAATCCAAACTTTTTAGGAGATAAGAATTCATGTTATTTTACCTACTACATGAGCTGTTGGGGTTGGGCTACTTGGAGGGATAAGTGGGAGCAGAATGTAAGCTTTCAAAAAAACTTAATCTCAAAACAAAGTAAATTTAAAAGGCTTAAATTTAATGTTTATGGATTTGAAAAAGATTTTGAAAGTCAATTGATAAATAATGATAATAAAGCTATTAAGACTTGGGCAATATATTGGAGTCAACATATATTTTTGTCAAATGGATTATGTCTTAACCCTATAAAAAGCCTTGTCAATAATGTTGGTGCAGATGGTTCCGGGGCCAATCAAGGAAAGACAAATGCATATAAAGTGGAAATTAATAATTCACAAATTTTAAAATTTCCAAAAAATAAGAGATTTAAGTTAAATAATAAAATAAAAGTAATTAATTTTTATTATAAAAAAAATAAAGCAAAAAAGACTAACTCTTAAAGACTTTTTTGTTATTAAAAACTAAACCTACCAAAAAATAAAATAATAATGGAAAGTGCGAATTTTCCATTGAAGCGTCAAATGAGGATGTTAATAAAAGTGGAAGAAGCAAAGTTAAGACAATATTTATATTAATTTTTTGAGAACCGGCTTTACTGATTT
>MDTC01263304.1_pt1 | contig 30880 bp, 26 predicted proteins | sample 811181 | NCBI WGS metagenome assembly MDTC01 (sample SAMN05326644, study PRJNA326480) | marine metagenome | isolation source: seawater | place: Pacific Ocean: North | collected 2011 | reverse complement strand
TGGGGCACCTGGCAACAGAACGCCCCTTACAACTTTCCTACTTCTCTTTATTTATTATGCTAATTAGTTTTTAAATTGCTTTTAGACGTAGTCACGACGTAATTAAATTGTAGATTTTTATATTAAGGACAGTTTTTTTTAAGTTTTAGACTTGCTAAATGTTCAGCACGTCTATTTGCTGCATCTACTGCCTCTTTAACATTTACATGTGTTGCCCATAATCCTGGTAGCCAAAATAGTAGCGCACTTACATTGGTTCCAGTGCCCATACTTTTTTCTTTTTGAGCATCTTCAGCATATCTATTTGCTTTAGCGATTTCTATATCAAGCTGGTTGCATGTAAGTTTACCATCTGTTGGGCCAACAACATTTACAACCTTTGGGGTAGCACAAGACGTCAAGAATATTAAAAGTGCTAAAATTGATATATACTTTTTCATTTAAGGAATTTTAACTTTATACTTGTCTTTAATCAATAAGAATTTACGACGTAATTCATCCGTAATTACATTCAAACTTCTGTATTTAGTACGGGTTGGGGCACCTGGCAACAGAACGCCCCTACATTCTTTACTAAAATTCTTTATTTGTAATGTTAATTAAAGTTTCAACTTCAACAACTCGTAATTGGGTCGTAATTTTACTTATACTGATTTTTAAATTTTTTCATAATCTCACCATAACAAATTAAGGTACGTTATTAAATAACGCTTTGACTTGACCAAATGCAGATGATTTAACTTCGATTAGGTTTTTGTCATCTATTGGGACAGGAAAACCGTAGGCACCTGTTAAAATTAGATCGTTTTTCTTTAATGTATTTTTTATTTTTGCTTGCTCTTTAACTAACCATTCTACTTCTGATAACATATCATAAGGCCATTTTTTTTCTGTCCAAGTATCGACTTTTTTATTATCATAAATAAGTTCAAGATCAGTTATCTTATTATTTTCAATAAGTTTAGTTTCTGGCCCTAAAATAACTCCTGCATGCAAAGCATTATTAGCAAGAAGTTCAGCGCCATGCGGCTCATCGCCATTAAACACTAAATTATGAATTTCTATTAATGGGTAGATTGATTCAATAGAGTCTAAAATATAGTCAAATGAAACAAGTTTAGGATCAATATCACGATTCAACTTAACTCCGAACTCAGCCTCCATAGCAGGGTTTACATAGTCTCTTTTATTTAATTCAACTCCACTGACAAATAGTTCACTTTTCCAAAGAGTGCCCCAGGCTGGCTGAGTAAATCCCATCTTTTTTTGAGTCTCCTTAGATACACAACCAATTTTATAGCCGATAACTTCTTCTCCTCTTTTTTTTCTTAATTTAGTAACAGTTGATTGAATAAGTAAGGCAACCTCATTACTTATTTTAATTTTATCTTTAAACATTGTTCCTGGGTTTTTAGCGTCGTAATCCTTTAAGATTTTTTGTGCGAATATATCTATATCTTTTTGAGTAATCTGATCCATATTATAAATTCAATATATTTTTTTAAATAACATTCTGTTAATATTTACTTTTAATTCTTTCTGGTATTATTTTTTTGTATCCTTTTTTTCCTCATAAATTTTTATAATATATTTTTTTCCTTTATAATTAAAAAATGACGGCCATTTTTCATTATTACCTATTCTCAAAAGATTAAAGTTTTCTTCTATTGATTTTTTTATATCCAACTCTGAATCTTTTAAATTCCTTTTAGGGTTAACAGTTTCTTCTCCCTCTTGTTTTTTTCTTTCAAAATTTGGATATAAATTAATAAAATCGTTAATAATCAAAATTATTGCCTCAGCTTGTTTAGCTCTGATTTCATCATAAAGCTCAGTTCCTTCAAAATTTAATGAACGCTGCAAAAGGATAGGTCCACTATCTACATCCTCATTTGGCTCTATTAAACTAATTGTTATGTTTTCTTTTCCTTCAAGCAGTTGATGTTGAATAGGGGCAAAACCTTTATATTTTGGTAATGCACTTTCGTGAATTACAACATTCAAAGCATTAAGCTTTAAAAAACTTAATGGAATAATTTTAGTGTATCCAAGTATAAAAACTATATCGAAATTCTCAATCTCATAATGATCATAAAATTTACTTACTTTTATTTTTAAATTATCTTTCTTAAATTCATGACCAAGAAAAATAGTGTTATTATTTAACCAGTCGTTTGTTTTATCTAGCAAGAATGCTATTTTTGGTATCATAAATAACTTTTTTCAAAACTTATAAAATACACCTTATGTTTAATATTGTAATAGGTTGCCTTAAATTAATCTATTTTAAGAATTTATTCAAATTAGGTTTAAAATAATTAGGTCCCTTCATAACCTTTCCGCTCTCATGATAAAGAGGTTTTCCATTTGAATCTAATTTACTCATGTTTGATTTTTGTACTTCATCAAAACATTTGTCTAGATTGATGCCAAAGGCATGTCCAGCACCATATGTGACGTATAAAATATCTGTAAGTGCGTCTGCAACCTCTTTGAGATCTTTGTCTTTAATGGCTTGGTTTAATTCATCAAGCTCTTCCTTGATAAGTTCATATCGTAAATGAACTATTTTTTCATTTGGAAATTCAGCTTTACTCTTAACTTCTTGACCAAAGGTCTGCATAAAATTTTTAACGCTTTCAAAATTACTCATATTTGCTCCATATCAAGTTTGATTTATTTTAATTGAACATATATTATAAACTTATATCATTCATGAAATACAGAACAGAATTTGATAGTATAGGAAAAATCAAAGTAGATGGTGATAAATATTGGGGGGCCTCTACAGAGAGATCAAAAAAATATTTTAATATTGGTGATTTTTTAGTCAGGCCAATTGTTATTCATTCAATAGCTGTTATCAAAAAAGCTGCAGCTATTGTTAACACAAGAAATAAAGACTTAGATAAAAAAATTAGTAGATACATTGTTAAAGCTTCCGATGAAGTTTCAAAAGGAAAGCTAGATAAACATTTTCCTTTAAAGGTTTGGCAAACAGGCTCTGGAACTCAAACTAATATGAATGTTAATGAAGTTATAGCAAATAGGGCTATTCAAATGATGGGTGGTAAATTAGGAAGTAAAAAACCTGTTCATCCTAATGATCATGTAAACAAGTCTCAATCTACCAATGATGTGTTTCCATCTGCAATGCACATTTCAATTGCAATTAAAACTAAAAATAAATTAATTCCTTCTCTTAAATTGTTAGAAAAAGAATTGGGAAAAAAAGTTAAGGAATTCAAAAAAATAGTAAAGTTGGGAAGAACCCACCTTCAAGACGCAACCCCTTTAACATTAGGACAAGAATTTTCTGGTTACCAATTTCAGTTAAAAGAAGCAATCACAAGAATTGAAAAAGCTTTAGAAGAAATTTATTTTCTTGCGCAAGGAGGAACTGCTGTTGGAACAGGGCTTAATACTAGAAAAAACTTTGACAAAAAAATTGTTAAAGAAATTAGCAAAATTACAAAATTACCTTTCAAAGTATCTCCAAATAAATTTGCTGCTTTAGCTGCTCATGATTCAATCGTAAATTTTTCTGGAACGATGAATACCGCTGCAGTGTGTTTAATGAAAATTGCAAATGACATAAGATTTTTAGGATCAGGACCAAGAGCGGGTTATGGAGAATTAATACTTCCTTCTAATGAACCTGGCTCTTCAATTATGCCTGGGAAAGTAAACCCAACACAATCCGAGGCGGTAACTATGGTGTGTGTTAAAGTAATTGGAAACCATAACGGTATCACTATGGCAGGATCTCATGGACATTTTGAACTAAATGTTTTTAAGCCATTGATCATACATAATATTTTACAATCAATTGAAATTATGGCTGACTCAGCAAAAACTTTTGCTCTCTATTGTATTAGGGGAATTAAAGCAGACAAAAAAAGAATTAAATATTTATTAGACAATTCTCTTATGTTAGTCACTGCTCTAGCTCCAAAAATTGGATACGATAAAGCAGCAAAGGTAGCAAAAGATGCACATAAAAATGGTACTACATTAAAAGAAGAAGTTATTAGAACTGGAATACTTGAAGAGAAAGAGTACGATAAAATAATGAATCCTATGCTAATGACTAAACCTAAGTAAATTCACTTTAAAAGGCTTTTAAAAAATTTCTTATTTTTTGTTCATTAAAAACATTACTTAAAGAGTTGTTAATTACTTCATATTTAAATTTTTCTTCATAATTTTTTATTTTTTTTTCTGTAAACGCATTATTATCAAATATTATTTCTTCAAAATTAACTTTTAGAGTTGACGGTATTATATACCCTGAGATTTTAATATTTTTTACATCTATATTTTTATTTTGAACTTTAGATGCTAGGTTAAATTCAATTTTTCCTTTTTTTCCCAATTTGAGGATTTTGGCATCAAAAAATAATTGATTGGTTTTTCCAATTTTAAAATTTTTCAATAAAATTTCTCTATTTTCAAATATTATATTACCTTCAAATAAATTTTTAAAAGTTAAAGATCCTTGAAATTTTTTTATTATCTCTATGTTGCCAGGATCCTCTGAAAAATATTTTTGTTCAAGAATAGGTACTAATTTTTCGATAATAAAAGTAGACGGTTCAATATTAATGTTAAAATTAAAATAAGGTTTGAAAGATATCTCACCTTTAAATAGTGAATTAGTCAGACCACTTCTCACAAAACCTTTGTTTATTGTGATATTTTTTCCCTTAGTAAAATCAAATTGAAATAAGTTATTTATAACTTCAATATTAACTAGCCCCTTGTATGTTTTGTAGCTATCTTTGGTTTCTAATAAAATGTTAGTGGACACATCAAGTTCTGGTATTTTAAATTCTATTTTGGTTTTAATGTTAGAAATATTTTTTAGCACAAAAGAAATTTTGTGATTATTAAACAATCCATTGATATTCAATTGCTGAACGTTATTTTTTGAATTAATTTTTGCTAAACTATCAACAATTTCAAAAAATTTTCTGTTTTCTCTTAATAAAATAAAATTACTTTTTTCAAAGATGATTTTTTTTTTGTTGTTTTTAATGTAGTTAAATAGTTGATTGATTTTTTCGATTTCGACAATTACTAAACCTTCTTTTATTAAAAATTTGTCATAATCAAGGGTCTTATAATTAATAATACTTAGAGGATTAAGAATAATTTCAATTTCAGCGCCTTCTACTTTAAAAATATTCTTATCAAATTCTAAATTGCTACCAGATAATCTAAGTCTTGGAGATGGAAAAAACTTATAACTAACATTTGAAATATTTTTTATATTAATATTGCTGTTTTTATTTAAGTTTTTTTGAATTAGATTTGGTGAGTAATTAAAAAAATTAGGTATAAAGAGGTAAACAAAAAAATTAATAACAAAAAATGCAAGAAAATATAAAAAAACTTTATAAATTTTTTTAGTTTTAAAAATAAAATTTAATTTTTTTTTCATTTATTGGTCAATTAAGTAGTATATAGATATTTAATACTAATATGGATGCTATAAATAAATTAATAGAAAATTTAAACAAGGAACAAAAAGAAGCTGTGCTAAGTACGGAGGGTCCCAATTTGATTGTGGCTGGAGCAGGTTCGGGCAAAACTAGGGTCTTAACTACAAGGTTAGCACACATAATTAATTCAAAAAAAGCATGGCCTAATCAAATCCTTTGTGTAACTTTTACTAATAAAGCAGCAAAAGAAATGCAAAATCGAGTGCTTAGTTATGTGAGTGAAAAGTCAACAGCAGTTCCATGGCTTGGTACTTTTCATTCAATTAGTGTTAAATTTTTAAGAAGACATGCTGAGGCTATTGGTCTGAAAGGAAATTTTACAATTCTAGATACTGATGATCAAAAAAAAATAGTAAGAAATATCTGTAAAGCTGAGGATATAGATGCCAAAAAAATTACACCTCAATTTATTCTATCTTTCATTGATAAATGGAAAAATAAAGGTTTCCTTCCCGAAGATATTAAAGAGGATAAATTTACTGGGTTAGAGAAGTCAATTTTTAAAGTTTATAGAATTTACCAATCTAAAATCAGAGATTTAAACGCATGTGACTTTGGTGATCTAATTTTGTATTGTGTTAAATTATTTGAAAATCATTCGGATATCAGAAAAATATATAATAATAATTTTAAATATATTTTAGTAGATGAATTTCAAGATACTAATTTTATCCAGAATAAATGGTTAAATCTTTTGGTAAACGAACAACAAAATATATGTTGTGTTGGGGATGACGATCAATCTATTTATAGTTGGAGAGGTGCTGAAATTAAAAACTTTTTAACTTTTGACCATATCTATAAAAATTGTAAAGTTTTTAAACTAGAACAAAATTATAGATCCACAAAAAATATTTTAGAAACAGCTTCAACTCTAATTTCAAAAAATAAAGGAAGAGTTGAGAAAAAACTTTGGTCCTCTGCACAGCAAGGCGAAAAGGTAAAACTTAATTGTTATCAAACAGGTCGTGAGGAAGCTGAAAATATTAGTGATATTGCTGAAAACAAATTAAAAAAAAAATATTCTCTAAACAATGTAGCTATTTTGGTAAGGGCCATTTATCAAACAAGAGAGTTTGAAGAGAGATTCCTTAAAGTGGGTCTTGGTTATAGAGTTTTAGGCGGTACTAGGTTCTATGAAAGAGCTGAAATTAAAGATGCGGTAGCATACCTGAGAGTTATAAATCAGAAGTTTGATGACCTAGCTTTAGAAAGAGTAATCGAAAATCCTAAAAGAGGCGTAGGAGAAAGCACACTCAAACAATTGTATAATTTTGCAAATCAAAATAAATTGTGTTTAGAGGACTCTATTAAAAAAAGTTTGGAAGCCGATACACTTAAACCTAAAATTAAAACAAGCTTATTACAATTAACTAAAATAATTGATAAATGGAGAATTGATGCAAAAACTAATAAACACTATGACCTGTTAAAGATTGTATTAGATGAATCTGGTTACTCTGAAATGCTAAAAAACAAAAAAGATTTAGAAAATGAGAATAGACTTGAGAATATAAAAGAACTTTTAAGAGCCATGCACGAATATGAAAATATTCAATCTTTTTTAGAGCACGTCGCGCTGGCTACATCTATTGATAAAGAATGGGAAGGTGAAAAGATAAATTTAATGACTATGCATGCTGCTAAAGGGTTAGAATTCGATGTTGTTTTTTTACCTGGTTGGGAAGAAGGTTTGTTTCCTCACCAAAAGTCCTTAGAAGAAAAAGGAGATGAAGCTTTAGAGGAAGAGAGAAGACTTGCTTATGTTGGCATAACTAGAGCTAAAAAGGAGGCTTATTTATCTTTTGCGATGAAAAGATCTTATCATGGTGATTGGATGGATGCTCTGCCTTCAAGATTTATTAATGAGATACCAGATGAAAATATTGAAAAAAATGAAGTTGAAACTGCGTCAGAATTTAAAAGTGACTTCGATTTCAATCAAGATATTGATATAAACTTTGATGGTGAATATAGAAGCCCAGGATGGGAAAGATTTAAAAAAAATAAAATGTTAAAATGGAAAAAATAACAAAACTAAGGAAGCTTTTTCAAGAATTCAATTTAGATGGTTACATAATACCAAAAAATAATAATTTTTTTGGAGAATACGTCCCTGACTCTGAAGATAATTTGAAATATATTTCAAATTTTACAGGATCAGCTGGATTTGCAGTTATTCTTAAGAACAAAAACTACATTTTTGTTGATGGCAGGTATACTATTCAAGCAGGAATTCAATGTGGAAAAGAATTTCAAGTTTGTAATATTCCTAAAGAATATCCTTTCAATATTTTTAAAAAGAAAAACTTAAACTTAGGATTTGATCCTAAATTACATACAGAAAGTTCATTGAATAGACTTTTTAGCAGTAGTTTTATAAGATTAAAACCAATCAATGAAAATTTGATTGATCGTCTTTGGAAAAGAAAGAAAAATTTAAAAATTAAATCTTTTTATTTGATTAAAGATCAAGACGCTGGATTAAAAGTTCAAAAAAAATTAGATAAATTATTAAAAATTATTAATTTCAATAAGGTTGATTACTTATTAACTACAGCTTCTGAAAATGTTGCTTGGTTATTAAATATTAGGGGTCAGGACACAAGTTATTCTCCGCTTCCTAATTCTCATGCATTAATTGATAAAAGTGGAAAGGTTTTATTATTTTGCAATTCCAAAAAGATTAATAAATCTTTGAAAACTAAAATAAATCGAAATGTAAAAATTTATGATTTTAACTTACTTCCAACATTCTTTCTAAACTTATTTCATAAAAAAGTTTTGATAGACTCTTCGAGTTGTTCTTTTTTTTATAAATCAATTATAGAAAAGAATAACTTTATATTAGAAAAACAAGATCCAATTTACTATTTAAAATCATTAAAAAATAAAACTGAAATTAAGAACTCTATAAAGTCTCATATTTACGATGGTGCTGCATTAACTAAATTTATATTTTGGCTAAAAAATAATTTTCAGAAGAAAAAAATAAGTGAAATCTCAGCACAAGAAAAACTTTTAAAGTTTAGAAAAAAAAATAAATCATTCTATGATTTAAGTTTTCCAACTATATCTGGTGCCGGTCCTAATAGTGCGATAATCCATTATAAAGCTGACAAAAAAAGTAATCGAATGCTAAAGAGGGGCGATATTTATTTAGTAGACTCTGGAGGTCAATATTTGTTCGGTACTACAGATGTGACAAGAACTTTATCTCTTGATGTGCAAGATTATAAAATAAAGGAAATTTATACTCGTGTATTAAAAGGGCATATAGCAGTTGCTACTTATAAACTAAACAAAAATTCACATGGAGATAAAATTGACCAATCTGCCAGAAAATTTTTAAAAGAAGTGAATCTAGATTATCCACATGGAACAGGGCACGGTGTTGGATATTTTTCAAGTGTACATGAGGGACCACAAGCGATCTCAAAAGGTAATAAGGTAAAATTTAAAGAAGGAATGATTACTTCTAACGAGCCAGGTTATTATAAAAAAAATTATTTTGGCATTCGTATAGAAAATTTAATTTATGTCAAGAAAACTAATGGTAAATTAAAGTTTGAAAATCTTACCTTAGTGCCTATAGATAAAAAACTAATCGAAAAAAAACTTTTATCTAGTTCTGAAAAAAATTGGATAAACAATTACCATAAAAGAGTATTTGTTTGTTTGAAAAAATTTATGAATAATTTTGAGTTGACTCAACTAAAACAGGCTTGTTCAAATATTTAATAATTTATACCAATCCTTTTCAGGTATAATTTTTATTCTTAATTCTTTGGCCTTTTCTATTTTTGATTTAATTGGCTTGTTATTTCCTGTAACTAAAATATTTAATTTACTTGAAATATTACCAAGAACTTTTCCACCATTTTCCTCTACTAAAGATTTTGCTTCTGATCTACTAATTTTCTCAAACCCTCCTGTAAACATAATTGTCTTACCACTCAACTTACCACCCTTATTAATAATTTTAGAGTTTTCTATTTTTAAAGATTTGATTAAAGAGAACACTAACTTTTCATTTTTTTTATTTGAAAAAAATTCTTCTAGAGATTTTAATTGAGCTGATCCAATTCCATCTAATTCAGTAATATTTTTTAGTAAATTCTTTTGCTTTGAATAATTAAACAATTCAATAAATTTAGTTATGCTTTTAAAAAAATTACCTAAAAGTTTTGCGTTCTCTTGCCCAATATGTCTTATTCCAAGTGAATAAATAAATTTATCCAGCGAAACTTGTGAAGACTTAAGAATTGCAGTCTTCAAATTACTAACTGATAGCTTGCCCCAACCTTCTAAAGTCTCTATTTTTTTAAAATTTAAATTATAAATATCACTAGCGTTTTTGATCAAACCCAAATTCCAAAATTGATCTACTACTTTTTTTCCTAAGCCTTCAATATTAAAGGCGTCTTTAGAAACAAAGTGTTTTAATTTTTCTTTTGCTATAAACTGACACTTATTTTCTTTGTCTAAACACCTTCTTACGGCATCTGCTTTTTTTGTATTAATATTAATTTCTTTGATGGTGTCTGAGCCACATGGACAATTGAGCGGAAAAATAAATTTCTTTGAATTTTTATCTCTCTTATTTAGATCTACAGAAACTACTTGTGGAATAACATCACCTGCTCTTTGAATAGTGATATAATCACCTACCCTAATATCTTTTCTAATTATTTCTTCCTCATTGTGTAAGGTGGCATTTGATACAACTACTCCACCAACTGTTACTGGTTCAACTTTAGCGACCGGAGTTAGTGCACCAGTTCTACCTACTTGAATAATTATCTCATTAATTTTTGTAACCGCTTTTACAGATGAAAATTTATACGCTACCGCCCATCTTGGAGAATTTGATGTATTTCCTAATCTTGTTTGCAAAACTAAATCGTCAATCTTTACGACCAAACCATCAATATCATAATCTAAATTTGATCTGATTTTTTCAATTTCATTATAATGACTATCAATTTCTTTAGGGCTTTGAGCTAAAAAATTATAAGGATTCGTTTTAAATCCCCATTCATTTAATGTTTTTAAAAAGTCAGTTTGTTTTTTAAAAATGAAAGGATCAATTTTACCAAAACCATATGCAAAAAATTTGAGTGGAATTTTTGCGGTTACGATAGAGTCTTTCTGCCTTAAAGAACCTCCGGCCGCATTTCTTGGGTTAGCAAATTTATCCTTTATTTTTTCAAAATCTTTATTACCGATATAGACTTCACCTCGAACTTCAAAATATTTTGGTACATTTTTTTCTTTAATGTTTTGAGGTATTTGTTTTATTGTCTTTAGATTTTCAAGAATATCTTCACCAACTTCTCCGTCTCCTCTTGATAAACCTCTAATCAATTTTCCGTCTTTATATGTTAATGACGCAGAAATCCCATCAATTTTAGGTTCTAATGAGAATGATAAATTTAAATCTATATTATTAAGATAATTCTTAATTTTTTTTACAAAATCTTTTATGTCATCACTATCAAATGCATTCGCAAGAGAAAGCATAGGTTTTGAATGTTTTATTTTATTAAATTTTGAAGAAGGTTTGAATCCAATTTTATCACTAATTGATCCATATTTTTTTAAAAACAAATTTTTCTTTTCAAGTTCTAACGTTTCTTTTTTAAGCTCATCAAATCTTTGATCAGAAATATCTGGGGTGTCTTTATCGTAATAAGATTTATTATACTTTTCTATTAATTTTACTTTTTTGAGATAATTTTTAGTTATATTGTCTTCCTTGTTAGACATCAGGTTTAATTTAAAATTCTTTTAATTGTTCTTTTTATAAGTCCATCATTTTTTTGGGTTTTAGATTTTTTTGGAAGTTTATAGGTTTTGTCTAAAATTTTGTAAGATTGTGTGTACCATTCACTAGAATTGTAATTGTAACCTAAAATTGCAGCTGCTGCTTTTGCCTCTTCAGTTAAACCAATTCTATAATACACTTCTACTAATCGGTGCAGAGCCTCTTCAATAAAAACTGTTTCAGAAAAATCATTAACGATAACTTTCAATCTATTAATAGCTGGTATCCATTTTTGTGTCGCAATGTAATATTTTGCAATATACATTTCTTTTGCTGCAAGTTGATTATTAACTAAATCTAATTTAAATTTTAAGTCTAATGCGTACTCCGTATCTGGAAAATTTTTTAAATAAAAATTTATTTTATCTTTAGATTTTAAGAGTGGTTTAATATCTTTCTTTTCATCTAAGATTTGTTCATACAAAATAATAGCCACTAAATAATGAGCGTAATTTATATTTCTATCTGCAGGATATTTGGTTATAAACCGCTCCAAGTTAGTTGTTGCTTCTGTATAAAAATTTATTAAATAAAGACAGTAGCTAGCCATTAGCGAAGCTTTAGAGGACAATTCAACTTTAGGCAAAATTGCTTCTGCTTCTGAAAATTTTTTAGCTGCATAAAAAAGATCACCTCTTTGCATACTATCTACTGCTTCTTTATAAATCTCAAAAGATTTGTCTTTATCTGGAGGTATATTTAATTCTACTTCTTTTTTATTACACGAAATAATCAAGAAAAATATTAAAAGTGAATAGATTAATTTTTGATACATTACGTTACTCATACCAAATTAAATTAAGTAGGTAAATTTTTTAAAAGGCTTAAGCGTTAACTGCTAGCTTGTTAAGTGATGTTTTGAAATAAGTTTTTAGATTTTTAGTTTCCTCTAATTCAATTATAGAATAATTAGATCTATCTTTTAGTAAAGATCTTAAAAATAAATTACTTAAACTATGACCTCCTTGAACACAAGTCACTTTTCCTAAAATCCTATAGCCTGATAATAAAAAGTCGCCAGCTAAATCTAAAATTTTATGATTTACGAATTCTTTACTATTTCTTAAACCTGAAGAGTTTAAAATTTTATTATCTTTTACCACTATAGCATTATCTAAAGATCCGCCTTTAGCTAAACCAAGTTTTTTAATTTTTTCTACATCTTCAAACAAACAAAATGTTCTTGATGTATAAACTTCAGACAAATCTTTGTCAGAAAAATTAATTTTATTTCTTTGCTTGCCAATCAAGCTGTTTGCATAAACTAATTCAAAGTCTACGTTTAGACAACTTTCATTAGCATCTATAGAAATATTTTTTTCATTATCTTCAAATTTGAATCTTTTTAAAATTTTTAAGTATTTTCTTTTTGCATTTTGCACCTTAATTCCATTTTTCAGAATAGTTTCAACAAATTCTTTAGAAGAGCCATCCATAATTGGTACTTCGGGAGCATTAATTTCGATCAACGCATTATCAACACCTGTTATATAAAGTGCGGCTAGCAAATGTTCAACGGTTGATACACTTGTATTAAATTTGTTTTGAATTGTTGTGCAAAGCTTAGCTGAAGACACGTTTTCAAAGTTCGCATTTATAATATTATTTTGATTAAGATCGGTTCTTTTAAAAATTATCCCATGATTTTCAGTTGCAGGTATAATTTTAATTCGACTTTCTAAACCACTGTGAAGTCCAATTCCCTTAAATTCTGTTTGTTTTGAGATTGTATTTTGAAACAAATTTAACATTTGCTTCTTATACAAAACAATGAGGTTATGCTTAAAACAACTAATGTTTCAAAAAAATACTAAAATTTAATTGAATAATCTTGAAAAAAAACCAGAAAATAATGATTTTTTTTTATAGGTTGTGGGAATTGCCTCTTTTTCCCACCCTTTACCGATTAGCTCAGAAGCACCTTTGACCCCCCCAAGAAGATTTTGCTCAGAATTACTATTCAAAATACATTCTGAAGTTGCGAGTTTACTGTTTTCCAAAACATACTGAATATTCTCACAGTATTCAGACGAGTCTACATAGACATAAACTTTATCGTTGTTTTTTAGGTTTTTTAAATTGGTGTTATTTTTGTAACAGATTTCAAAGAGTTCCTCTGCACGAGCTGAGATAATATCTATTATAAATTGATATTTTATTTTTCTATAGGGAGAAATGTAAAAAATACTTTTATCTAAATAAGACTCACTATTGTCATTGATAAGTTTTTTTAATTTAATTTCCCTCATAAACTTTTCAACTTCTTCGATTTTTAATGAACATAATTTTGATATATCTTTCATTATTAAATCAAAACCGAAATTAAACTCTTCTGTAAAAATATATGACTTGTTTTTAAATAAAGAAATATTAATTCTATTTTTTTCTAATTTTAGAATTGTAAAGTTTTTATCAGATTGATTGTTTGATAAACTATAAATACCTTCAGCAAAAGATTTTAAAATTAATTTCTCAATATTTAAACCACAATTGTTAAAAACAGACTTAATATTTTTGAGAATATTTTTATTTACTAAAAAAAAAGTCATGTTTTGATTATAAAAATCCCCAAATAAACCAATAGGTAGATTTTCCAAGTTGTCACTATCTAATGAAAAATTTGAATTAAAAAGATGTACTAAAGAGTAATTGTCCTCACTATTTAAAATAGTTTTTTTTATATCATTTAAAATATAAGTTACATCTTCACTTGATACCTGAGAACCATTTAGTTTTTTATAGCCACTTACATTTAAACAGTTGATTTGATTTGGATCAATTATTACAGCTACAGTACTAAAAAAATAATTAATATCATCTTCAATCAAACTAATAGTTTTTTTTAATAATTGAGTCACAATTTCAATATCAGTTACTCGACCGTTTTTTACTCCCACTGTTTTTAAAATAATTTTTTTTAATGTTTTAAAATCTTTTTTTTCATCAAATGAAACAACCAAAAAAACTAATTTATTATCGTTGAGGTCTATAATTAGGTAAGGTTCGTTTAGTTTCATATTATTGTAAAATTAACTGGTCTATAATTCTAAAATCAAAAATCTTGTATTTAGCAAAATTATAATCATCTAACATTAAATTAATTTTTGTTAATAAATTTAAATAATTTTTTTCTGGTAGTTTAATTACTTTTTCATTTTTAAGAAGAATATCCCACCTACCTACATCAAAATAGTAAAAAGCTTTAACCTCATTAATTTTAAAATCATTATTTTTTAAATCATTAAAAAAAATATCAAAATTTTTATACTTCCCAAAAATTGAAGGTAAATCATTATAAATTTCAAGATCGATAAAGTTTATTTTTTCATTGTTTTTAGTTATATAAAACTTTTTCTTATCTATTATTTGTGTTGCTACTGGAATTTTTTCATACAATACTATTTTTAAAGTATTTGGATATTTCTTTTTTAATCGAACTTTTGATATAAAATCATAATTATCTGTAATTGTTATAATTTTATCTTTGTTCAAAAAAAATAAACTAGAGTCTTTCAAAAAACTTAAGTCAGATTTTAATTCAAATAGATTGGTAACAATATTATTTTCTACTATAATTTCTTTTATTGGGAAAAAAATACTTACATTCTCTATGGTGTTTTTAGAAGTGTAAGTAGAAAAAATAAAAAAAATAAATATAAGAAAATATAATTTTTGTGAACTTTTCATTTATTAATATTTGCATCATCAATAATCTTTTTTACAAGATCTTTAAAAGTAATACCTACATATTTAGCTATTTCAGGTACCAGAGATAAATTGGTCATTCCTGGTTGCGTGTTTATCTCAAGTAAATAAAATTTATTGTTGATAAATTTGAAATCGGATCTAGTCACACCCCTGCAATTTAAAACTCGATGGGCTTTCTCAGCTAGCCTCAAGACATTATTATAATTATTTTTATTAATATAAGCTGGCATTAAATGTTTTGTGAGGGCGGACTTAGAGTATTTAGCTTTATAATCATAAAATTTTCTTTTTGGTTTTAATTCAATTGCACCTAAAGCTTTTCCGTTGATAACAGCTACTTGAATTTCTTGTCCAGGAATATAATTTTCAATAATTAATGTTTTATATTTTTTTATTAGTTTTATTATAGATCTTTTTAGCTGATTAAAATTATTACATATTTCTACTCCAATACTTGAGCCTTCATTGGAAGGTTTAACAACCATGGGATAATTAAAACTTGTGTCTATTGAAAATTTTTTTTTTAAGAATTTTTTATAATTAATAGAGTTTAAAGAAATGTATCTTGGAGTTAAAAGATTGTTTCTTTTAAAAATTTTTTTTGAAATAATCTTGTCCATTGCATTCATTGAAGAAATTATACCTGAATGAGTATATGGAATTTTGAAGTACTCAAAATAACTTTGAGCAATACCATCTTCTCCATCTCTACCGTGTAAAGCATTAAAAATAAGATCTACTTTTTTTTGGTATTGTTTAATTTTACTAAGATTTTCTTTAGCAGGATCAAAAACTATCACTTTGTGTCTTAATTTTCGTAAAGCTTTAATACAAGCTTGACCTGACTTCAGACTTATTTCTCTTTCACCTGAGACCCCACCTTGAACTAATAAAATTTTTTTATGTTCCATTTTTTTAATTATTATCACCAATTATTTTTACTTCTAATTCCAGTTTAACACTAGTTTTTTGATATACTGTCTCTTTCACTTTATTTATTAATTCTTCAATTTCCCTAGCAGTTGCATTTCCACTATTAACAAAAAAATTACAGTGTTTTTCAGATATTTTTGCATTTCCAACTTGTAGGTTATGACAGTTAGATTCCTTGATTAATTCCCAAGCCTTCTTATTTTTCGTATTCTTAAAAGTACTTCCGCAAGTTTTTATTTGATTTGGCTGAGAGTTTTTTTTTTGTTGAATAAAAGTTTGTTGTTTTTTTTTTATTTCTTCTTTTGACGAAAGCTTACCTCTTAATTTTACACTGGTAATTATTAAATTTTGATCTAAGTTACTATTTCTGTAATCAAACTTGATATCGCTAGCTAAAATATCTCTCTCATTGCCCAAAATATCAACAGTTTTAATTGAATGAAGTATTTTAGAAATATCTGCATCATAGCAACCACTATTCATTCTTATAGCACCACCCACAGAGCCTGGAATGCAGGATAAAAATTCTAATCCTGTTAAAGATTGTTCTAGTGCAAAATCAGCTATTTTTTTATCTAAAGTTGCGGCTCCTGCTTCTATAATATTATCAGATATTATATTTAGATAAGAAAAATGAGGGCTCAATTTAATCGTAATTCCAGCTACACCTTTGTCCCTTATTAAAGTGTTTGACCCAGCACCTAATAAAGTAATTTTTTTTGGTTTAATTGTTTTTAAAAAAGAAATTATATCATCAAGACTGTCAGGCTTAAAAAAAGCTTCCGAGGGGCCTCCAAGATTGAACCAACTATAATTAGCTAATTTTTCGTTAAATAAAATTTTTTTTCCAAACTTTAATTCTGCTTCTTTTGATATTAATTTCATAAAATATTTTTTAAATTGTGCATCCACCTTGATATTGTGCCAGCACCCATGCCTACAACAACTTCATCATTAATTAGATTTTTTTTAAAATATTTACTCAAATCATTTTCATTTTTAATAATAATAACTTGAGTTTTAGAAAATTTTGAAATTAATTGAGCAAAATTTTTTTTATTATAATTCCGATCTATAGGTTCATTAGCTGCATATACAGGACAAAGTATTACTTGATCAGAGTTTTTAAAGCATGATGTAAACTCTGATTTTAAATTTTTAATTCTAGAGTATCTATGAGGTTGAAATACTGCAATGATTTTTCTTTCGGACATAACTGTTCTTAAACCTTTTAGAACCGACTTTATTTCAGTAGGGTGATGAGCATAATCGTCATAAAATTCTATATTATTTTTTTTAAAAATTTTTGTTAACCTTCTTTGAACTCCTGAAAAACTCTTTAAAGCTTTTTTGATAATATTTTCATCTAAACCTAGATTTAAACATAAACTAATTGCTGCGGTAGCATTAAGAACATTGTATTCACCAATTAAATGTAACAAAATATTTTTAATATATGAGTTTTTAGATCCAATATTTTTAATTTTTAAATCAAATTTTGTGTAGTCAGCTTTATATTTTATATTGCAAATCTGATAATTTGAATTTTTATGAAACCCATATGTAAAATAATTTTTATTTTTTAATTTTTTCATTATCTTTTTCAAATTTGAGTCATCTAAACACAAAAAAGATTTTCCTATTGGTGGAGTTTTTTCAATAAATGCTTTGAAAGCTTCTATTAATTTATTAAAATTTTTATAATAGTCTAAATGCTCTTTATCGATATTAGTCACAATAGAATAATTTATTGGCACTTTTAAAAAGCTTCCATCGGACTCGTCTGCCTCCACTATTGCCCATTCTCCTTTGCCTAATTTTGCATTATTTTTTAAAGAATTAATTACCCCTCCATTAATAATTGTTGGATCTAACTTTGCCGTCGAGATTATTTTTGCAACAAGGGAGGTAGTTGTTGTTTTACCATGGGATCCGGTAACTATAATTTTTTTTTTTAAATCAATAATATTTGCAAGTATTTCAATCCGATCATATACCGGAATATTTTTCTTTTTTGAGTTAACTAACTCAACATTGTTTGACTTAATCGCTGAAGATTTTACTATAATAGTTGCTTTGCCAACATTTTTTTTATTATGACCTGTTAAAATTTTAATACCTAGTTTTTTACAATTTTCTGTATTTTTATTTCTGCCGATATCACTACCTTGAACTTTAAACCCCATTGTTTTCATTATTTGAGCTAGTCCACTCATACCTATGCCTCCAATGCCTATGAAGTGAAAAATTTCTTGTTTGCCTAATTTAATTTTGCTCATTAAGTAGATTTTTTACTTTGTTATTAATTTTAAAAAAAACATTTTTGTCAGAATGATTTTTTTGTTTTTCTATTAATCTATTCAATATTTGTTTATCGCTATAAATTGATTTAATCAAAGGGAATAGTTTTGTATTAATTTCTTTTTCCTTAATTAAAAAACTGTATCCCTTCTTTTCAAAATAAGCTGCATTTTTATCTTGATGGGAATCTGCAGAATACGGATAAGGAATAGAAATAAATGGTATTTTACAATTAATAAGTTCTGCGGTCACTGATGAACCCGATCTTGTAATAACTAAGTCGACTTTTGAAAAATATTCCAGGATTTTGTTTGTAAAATTAAATAATTCATAATTTATCTTAATGTTTTCATATTCCTCTCTAAGTTTGTTATTTTGAGATTCGTTACATTGTTGAAATATTCTTAGTTTAAAATTTTTTTCAATACATTGCGTGAATATTTTTGGTAACAGCTCTCCAAATGATTTTGCTGCTTGGCTTCCTCCCAAAATTAAAATATTTAATTCTTCTGAATAAAAATTTTTTTTATTATTAAAATTTAGTATTTCTTCTCTGATTATATTACCTGTGATAAATACTTTTGATTTAAATTTGTCTTTAATTCCTTCAACGTCCTCATAAGCAACAAAAATTTTAGAGGCAAATGTCATTAAATATTTATTACTTTTTCCTAATAAAATATTATTTTCATAAATAACAAAAGGTATATTTAGTGTTTTGGCAGCTAAACAAAAAGGAAATGATGCGTGCCCACCCATTCCAAAAACTAGCGAAGGCTTTGCTTTATGTAAAATTAATAAAGATTTAAAATAGGAAAATACAATAATAAAAATTGAATTAATAATACTTATTATATTTTTTTTAAATATAGTCGTAGAGTTATTTATGATCAATTTTACATCGTTGTAGTTTTCAAGAAATTTAAAGCCTCTTTTGTCGGTTACAATCTCTACCTCGTAATTATTTTTAATTAAATTTTTTGCCAAACTATAAGCTGGAAAAACGTGCCCACCTGTTCCACCGGTGGCAATTAATATTTTATTCTTTTTAAAAACTTTCATTTACAACCTTTTTTTTTGTTAAATTTACAATAATTCCTGCAAGCATTGCGCTGCCAAGCATAGAGGATCCGCCGTAACTTAAAAAAGGTAATGTCATACCCGTGGTTGGAAGTAAGCTTGTGTTAACTCCAATATGAATAAATGTTTGAAACATCAAAAGACTTATAAGCCCACAAAGTGAAATTTTTATAAACTTATCATTTTCTGAAAGAGCAAATTTAATAACCCTAAAAGTAATGTATAAAAAAATACAAACTATGAGTATTGAAATAATTGAACCAAATTCCTCTGATATGACAGATATAATGTAATCTGTGTGAGCTTCAGGAACTCGGTATTTTAAAGTTCCTTCGCCCATTCCTTGACCTGTCAAACCTCCCTCTTTAATCGCATCTAGTGCTTTGCTAGATTGAACACGATCACCTTTTGATGGGTCAAAAAAAACTTCTAACCGTCTAAAAACATATGCAAATTTATCAGGAAAAAGAAAAAGTAAGCTTGCAATAGAAGAGATGGCTATACCAAAGAGTGTAAATATATAAATTATTTTAATTCCAGAAATAAAGACAACAGCGACCCATGAAAAAGTTAGTAAAACAGTTTGTCCAACATCTGGTTGATTCAATAAAATTACACAAGGCAAAATTAAACATAAAAAACTTAAAAAATATGAAGTATTCGTGGTAATCAAACTTTCTTTAGATAATATTTTTGCAATTATTACTATAAAAAAAGGCTTTAAAAATTCTATAGGTTGAAATCTAAAAAAAAATAAATTTAACCATCTTTTTGAGCCTTTGACCTCAATTCCAAATAATAAAACTAAAAATAAGGTAACTAATAAAATCAGGAAAATTGGACCTATAATTTTTTTTATAAAATTAATTTCAAAACAAGAAATAGAAATCATTAAAAAAATAGAAAAAACAGAAAATATTAAGTGTTTAGAGAAAAAAAAATAGTAATCCTTGTTTAGTTTCTCACCAGCCAATGAAGATGTAGAAGCAAAAGAAAAAAAAATTCCTAAAAAAAATAGTAGTAAAAAACTTAAAAGTATACTTTTGTCTATATCTCGCCAGTAATTCCTAAAAATACTATTTAAATTTTCTGGCATATTGAAATGTTAATTTTTTAAAATGATTGCCTCTTTCGACAAAATTATTAAATTGATCATATGACGCGCCAGCTGGGCTTAAAAGAACAGTGGCTTTTTTTTTTTTAGTAAAAATAAATCGTTAAAAATATCTTTGAGCGCAGCTTCTAAATTTAAAGATAATTTAAATTCTGTTAAAGACCCGATTTGTTTTTTAAAATAATTTATATGTTTGCCAATAATATAAGATTTAATAATATTTTTACTTACGTTCTTAAGATTAAAGTTGTCACCTAATTTAGGAAGTCCACCTACAATCCAAAAAATATTTTCATTATTTTCTAAAGCATGCCGAGCTGCTTCAAAGCTTGTAGCTTTAGAGTCATTAATAAATGTTACATCTTGTTTTTTAAAGAAAATTTCATTTCTATGTGGCAGACCTTTAAAAGTATTAAATGCTTTAAAAATAACTTTTTTATTAATACTCAAAATAGTTGATAATTTATAAACAAAAGATAAATTTTCTAGATTAGGTTTAGAAGATAAATATTTATTTTTAATATATTTTTTAAAAACGTTTTCAGCTGCATTTTTTTTTATTATTTTCAATTTGCCTAAAAAAGATTTTTTTTTATATTTTTTAATAAGTTCCTGATTATTTAATAAAGCATAATCTCGATTATCCTGATGTGCGAATATATTAAATTTAGAATCTTGATAATTTTTAATCGTACCGTGCCAATCTAAATGGTCTTTGGTAATATTTAATATAGCTGCAAAATTGGGCTTTATAAACTTTGAAAAAAATAATTGAAATGAAGAAGCTTCAACAATAACAATAGAATTTTTTTTTATTTTTAAATCTAAAATAGGTTTTCCTATATTGCCTCCTAATTGAACATTCATTTTATTATTTTTCAAAACGTGCTGAATTAACTTGCAAGTTGTTGATTTTCCATTTGTGCCAGTAACAACTATTGTCTTTACTGGTAGTTTTTGTATGTAGAACAAATCCAAGTCAGTAATTATTTTTTTTTTATTTCTTATTAAGATTGATTTAAATATAGTTTTTTTAATGTTAATCCCTGGACTAATAACAATAAAATCAACTTTATTTAATACTGTTTTGAAGGAATTAATTTTTTTACTTGAGAATTTTTTTTTATCATCCCAGGTGAAAATTTTAGTAACTTTTCTTTTTTTTAAAAATTTATGTACTGAAGTTCCTGATAAACCCAGTCCATAAATAGCGTATGAATTTTCTTTTATAGATTTGCTTATTTTCATTAATTATCTTAATTTAAGCGTAGCTAAACCGACTAACGCTAAAATAATCGCTATAATCCAAAATCTTATTACCACCGTGGACTCCGGCCACCCTTTTTTTTCAAAATGGTGGTGTATAGGGGCCATCCTAAAGACTCTTCTACCGGTTAATTTAAACGATAAAACTTGTATGATCACTGACATTGTTTCTAAAACAAAAAGGCCGCCTATAATTGCGAGAACTATTTCGTGTTTTACAATAATTGCAACAGTAGCTAATGACCCTCCTAGAGAAAGTGAACCTGTATCACCCATAAAAATCTTTGCTGGTGGTGCATTGTACCAAAGGAACCCTAAACAGGATCCAAATATTGCTCCACAGAAAATACTTAATTCTCCTACATCAGCTATGTAGGGAATTTTTAGGTACTCTGCAAAAATGGTATTTCCAACTAGATAGCTTACTAAAGTAAAAGATAATGCAACCAGCATAACAGGAACTGTAGCTAGTCCATCTAAACCATCAGTCAAGTTAACGGCATTTGACGAACCTACAATTACAAAAAGTGCAAAAGGTATAAAAAATATACCCATATATAAAACTGCATTTTTAAAAAATGGAAAATATAAATTACTTAAATGTTGGTGATCGGAATACTGAACTAAAATAAAAATTGCTAGAGATCCAATTAAAAGTTGACCTAAAAATTTCCATTTTGAATTTAACCCTCTTGAATTTTCAAGTTTAATCTTTAATAAATCATCACTAAATCCAAGAAGACCTAAACTTAGAGAAACAAAAATTACAGTTAAAATATAAACATTTTTTAAATCTGCCCACAATAGAGTTCCTAAAAATATACCAAGTATAATAATCAATCCACCCATAGTTGGTGTGCCAGATTTTTTAATAATATGATCTATCGGCCCATCCTGTCTTATAGGTCCTGATATTTGATTCCTTGCGAATATTTTAATTAGAGGTGCCCCAATTAAAAATACAATTATAAATGAAGTGATCACAGAAAGAGCTATTCTTACTGTTATGTAATTAAAAACATTTAAGAAAGAATATTGCTCAATAAGAGATGTAAAAAAACTATAAAGCATATTTTTCTCCTTTAATAATTTTCTTAGATAAGTTGTTTAAACCAGTTGCGTTTGAGCCTTTAACCATTAAATAATCATTTTGTTTTATTAGATTAGAAAAAACTTCATCGAAATCATTTATATTTTGTAAAATGTTTCCTTGTTTAGCCTTATAAGTTTTTTGATAAGTTTTGAAAGCATTTTTCCCGTATATAAATAGCTTATCAATATCGCTATTGTTGATAAAATTTGACAAATCCTTGTGATAAATATCTGTTTTTTTTCCTAATTCTAACATGTCACCAAGTAAAAAATATTTTTTTGATTTATTTTTTTTTATATTTGAAAAATTATAAATTGCATTTTTTACTGAAGAAGGATTCGCATTATAACTCTCATCAATAAAGTTAAATTTTTTTTTATATCTTTGAACAACATGTGTCTTGCCCCTACCATCCACAGAATTGAGTAAATTAGTTATGTTCCTAATTTTTGATATATCCAATTTTAAGACCGATAGTATCAACAAACTAGATAATAAATTAAGAATAGTTAAATTATTTACATTAATAAGTTTGATAAAAATTTTTTTACCCAAAATTTTCAAATGAAGTAGATTGTAGTTATTATAAGATTTATTTTTAACTAAAAATGAGTCAGATTTCTTTGACAATCCAAAAGATAACACTTTAATTTTTCTTTTTTCTGCAATTTGTGAGAGATAATTAAAATATTTGTCATCTCTATTGAGTATTAAAAAACCATTTGTGTCTATATTTTCTATAATTTCAGACTTTGCTCGTGCGATATCATTTAAATTATCAAAATTTTGCATATGAGCTTCTCCAATATTTGTAATGATTGCTATATCCGGTTTTACTAATTTAGAAAGTTTTCTAATCTCGCCAGATTTACTCATGCCAATTTCAAAAACTCCATAGTGGTGATAACTCTCTAAATTACACAAACTTAAAGGCACTCCAAAATGATTGTTATAAGATTTTTTAGAAAAATATGTTTTTCCATAGCCATTGAGGATATTTCCAAACAAGGTTTTGAAGGTTGTCTTTCCTGAGCTTCCGGTGACTGCAATTATTTTTGCTCTTGTATGTTCTCTTTTTTTCTTTGCTAATCTGTTTAAAAAATTTTTTGTACTGTTATATTTAATTAATTTTTTTGGGTTTATATTTTTTGTATTTTTTTGAACAACACAAAAGCTCGCTTTATTTTTTAATGCTTCTTTAATAAAATAATGGCCATCATGATTTTTACCTTTTACTGCAATAAAAAGATTTTTATTTTTTATTTGTTTTGAATTTATAGAAACTCCCTCAAACTTAATATTATTTTTTTTAATTATCTTAGTAACAAGCTTGGCATTAAAAAGTTTATTATAATTTTTATTATTATAATTAATTAATTTTGTATCAATTTTCTCAATTATTGCTTTATCTGAAATATCTAATGTTTTGCTCTTGTACACTTGAGTGGTTTCATGGCCTTTTCCAGCTACTAGAATAACTCCGTTTGGTTTAGAATTGATTATAGCTTTTTTAATTGCTTTTGTTCTTGAAGATATATTATAGATTTTATCCTTTTTTTTAAATCCAGAGATAATCATCTTTCTAATTAAATACGGATTTTCATTTCTTGGGTTATCGTCAGTTATATAAATTTCTTCAGCATGTTTTTCACAAACTTTGGCCATAATAGATCTCTTTTTTTTGTCTCTGTCTCCTCCGCACCCAAACACAACATCTGGTTTCATGTTGTAATGTTGTTTCAATGTTTTGAGTGAAGTTTCAAGGGCGTCAGGTGTGTGTGAATAATCAATAAAAATTTTTGCTTTATTAGGTAAAATTTTAATTAATTGAAGACGACCATTAACTTCTTTGATTCTTTTAATATTTTTTAAGATACTATTTATTTTTAACCCTGATAATTTAGCTGCAAGAATAGACATTAATAAATTTTTGATTTGAAACGAACCGATTAAAGGAACTTCTATGATATGATCTTTTTTATTGTGTTCAAAAGATATTTTTTGAAATTTGTTTGAATGTAATATTGAATTTATTTTAATAGTAGAATCTTTTTTTCCAATAGTTAATAGATTGAGATCCCTTTTTTTTGCAATTACTTTTAATTTAATAAATTCTTTAATTTGATTATCTGTTATAATATTCTTATTCTTTAATAACTCAGAAAATAAAATCAACTTAGCTCTTAAATAGTTTTTCATACTTTTGTGATAATCAAGGTGGTCTTGTGAAAAATTTGTAAAAATTGCTGTTCTAAAATTTATTCCACTAACTCTTCCTTGCGCTAATCCGTGGCTAGAAGCTTCTAATATGACATTGTTAATACCTTTTTTTTTAATCGCTGAAAGTTCACGATGTAGAGAGACGATGTCTAAACTTGTTAGGTTTGTTCTTCTTATTTTATTTTTTCTTTTAATTCCCAAAGTGCCAATAGACGCAACTGGAATATTTTGCATAGAAAGTATTTGGTAATAAAACTCAGCAACTGAGCTTTTACCGTTAGTACCTGTAACGGCAATAATATTACTTGGTTTTTTTGAGTAAAATATTTTGCACGCACGAGTGATAACTTTATAAACATTTTTAACTTTAATTATTGTAATTTTATTATTTTTTACTTTACTTTTTGAACTACAAATTACTACTTTTGCACCATTTTTAATTGCATCTAGAATATACTTTTCTCCATTATATACGTTTCCTTTTACTGCAAAAAATAAATAGTTATTTTTAATTTGTCTACTATCTAAGGATAAACCTTCGATATAAATATTTGAAAAATTTTTTGGTAAATCTTTAATTATTTTTTTTAACAACATGAGTGTTGTGAACCTCGTTGTTGTTTATGGCTAAAATAGGTCCAATCTTTTCTATTATTTTGCCCGCAACATACACAGAGTTCCAACCAGCTTCATTTCTAGAAATATTCTTTACAACCTGACCTCTATAATTATAAGAAATATGTGGAGCACCTTTAGGGTCATCTAGAATGATAAGCATTACATATTTTGGATTTTGTGAAGGAAATATAGAAATAAAGGTATTTATATTTACATTTTTATCTATGTAACTTTTAGCGGTTCCTGTTTTGCCGCCAACATCATAACCAAAAATATTAGCGAAACTGCCGGTGCCCTCTTTGTCTGTTACTACTTTTCTCAAAATTTTATTCATTTGATCACTTGTGCTTTTAGAAATGATAGATTTTTGATTAGAGGTATCAAAATTTTCAAGTAATCTTAATGTTGGTTTGATAATATAACCACCATTCACAATAGAACCGTAAGCTGCTGCTGCCTGCAATGGAGTTGTTGTAATTCCGTGCCCAAAAGAAACTGTTTCTAATTTACATTTTTCCCATTTAAAGTTTAAAGGTTTGCCAACTTCTTCTAATTCAAAATCTATGGCATTTAAAAGACCAAGATCTTCAAGAAATCTTTTTAATTTTTCTTTACCTATTTTTCTTCCAATCATTAAGGATCCAATGTTAGAAGATCTAATTAAAATATCTTCTGCAGATAATTTTTCAGGGAACTCATGAATATCACGTATTGGGTATTTGGAGCACTTTATTTGATTGGGTATATTATCAATGATTGTATCTGGTAATAAAATATTTTCTTCAATGGCCAAAGCCAATGTAAATGTTTTAAATACTGAGCCAAGTTCAAAAATACCTTTTGTGATTTGATTCATATAATTAGGATCTGTTAAATTTTTTCTAATATTTACATTGTAATCTGGTAAAGATACGAGGGATAATACTTCACCGTTATTAACATTCATTAACAACGCGCCTGCAGCTTTGGCTTTAAAATCTTCCATAGCTTTTTTTAATTCAACATTTATTAAAAACTGTATATTACTATCTAAGGCTAAAAATAGAGGGTCATTTATTTTTTTTTTATTTCTTAATTTTTTATCAAAAAATTTTTCAATTCCTGAGACTCCATAATTGTCATCATCAATTTGACCGAGCACATGACTAAATAGTTTTCCATGCGGATATACCCTGTTTTGAAAAGGTTCAATAATTATTCCTTTCTCCCCAAAGGACCACAATTTATTTTTTTCTTCTTCGGTCAATCTTTTTTTGAGGTAAAAATATTTTTTACTATTTAAATTTTTTTTTAATTCTGGCAGTGAAATTTCAGGAAAATTTAATTTAATATTAATAGCAAAATTTTCTTTATTTTTTATTAAATCAGGTTTGACTGCAGCATGATAAGCATTTATGTTTCTAGCTATAAGTTCGCCATTTCTATCCACAACATCTCTTCTGAGAATTAGGGAATTTTTACTTTCTTGTTTGTGCACTTGAAAATTAGATGATTGAATTGAGATAGAAAAAATAGAAATTGAAAAAATAAGTATTAAAGAAAAAAAAACAGTAAATAAAACATATAGTCTCTCATCTGTAATCCTAGATTTATAAATTATTTTCTGTTTTTGATTTGTTTCTAGGAAATCTTCAAAGAAAAAAGATTTTTGATTTTGATGTATAGGATTCTTGTTCTTTTTATTTTTCATTATTTAATATTTTTGTTATTTTTTTTTGTTCCTCAATAAATTCTTCCATGCTCAAATAGATCTGAGAAATGTCTAAATTATCGTATTTAATATCTATATTTTCATTTACTTTGGTAGCTAAAACTTCTGGAGAAGTTAAATACTGAAATTCTAAATGGGCTTCTAATAAATTTTTTTCTATAAACAATATTTTACTTTTGTGGCTCCAAATTTTTTTTTCTATTAATCTAGTTTCATTTTTAATAATAGGTACAGCAATAAAAAAAGAAATGTAAATTAGAATGATGATTATTTTTTTTTTATTAAAACGTAACATTTTCAATATCTAAGTATTTGTTAAATTTTTCTTTGAATTCCTTTGGATAATTAAAAGCTTGTTCTGTTCTAACTGCGTGTCTTAATTTCGCAGATCTAGAGGCTGGATTTTTAATTATCTCATTTGGACTTGGAACTAAGAAATTATTTTTATATTTTTCAAAAAATGAATTTTTGTGATTGTTTTCGCTAGGCATATATCTCGAAGGATTAGATTTATTTGAAGAGTAATTCGTAAAATAATATTTTATAATTTTATCTTCGATAGAGTGAAAACTTAATATAACAATTTTTCCTTTAAATTTAATCAACTGAGTTGCTTTGATTAAACCTTCTATTAACTCTGAAGTTTCTTTATTAACGAAAATTCTAAGGGCTTGAAATGTTTTAGTGCAAACGTTAATTTTTTTGTTATAATTTTTTTTTTTGCTAGACTCTATAATTTTAACTAATTCATTCACTGTGTCGATTCTTTTTATTTGTCTTGCCTTAATTATATTTTTTACAATTCTATTTGCTTCTTTTTCTTCTCCAAGGATTTTAATTATTAATTTAAGATTTTTTTCATCAAACGTATTTATTACTTCTTCTGCAGACATATCTGAAAGACCCATTTGCATATCAATTTTATTAACAGCATTAAAAGAAAATCCTCTGCTATAATCTTGAAGTTGGAAAGTAGATAAACCTAAATCAAAAATAATGATGTCAGGTCTATTTTCAAATTTTATAATCTTATCTAAATTGCTAAATTTTTCATTATAAAAAGAAAATTTGTTTGAAAATTTATCTTTTAATTCTTCAGCTCGCTTAATAGCTAATTTATCTCTATCAAGAGCTATCACTTTAATGTTGGAAAATTTTAATAATGCTTTGGAATATCCCCCACCACCAAATGTGCAATCGACAACTAATTGTTCTTTTTTTGATGGGTTACATATCTGAATGACTTCGTCTAGCATCACTGGAAAATGTTTCTTTTCTGGTGATAGGACAGAAATATTCATATATTTTTTTTTTTTTCATTAAAACTTTTGTCTTCTTAAAAATGCAGGTATCTCAAAATCATCTTCTTGATTTTTTTCTTGATCAAAAAGCTTTTGCTCCTCTGTTTCTGAGGTGCTGCTATCTTTTAAATTAGTTTCATCAGAAAAAAGTTTTGGAGTATATTCTTCCTCTAGAGTCAAAGGTGTTTCATTATTTGAAGAAACTTGTTCAATTGAGTCAACTTCAAACAAACTTTCTTCAGCTAGATGCTGATTTGCATTTCCTAATAAGTTTTCTTCATTTGTTTCTAGGTTTAATGAAGTCTCGCTATTAATTGGGGTTTGTTGATCAGTTTCAAATGATTCTTGAGCTTCACTGGTTGCTTCAAACTGGTCTTCAAGTTTTAAAACTGTTGCACCGCTTATAGAATTATTTACCGAGTTATTTTGTGTTATTGTACCATTGGAAAATAAACCTGAATCTGAGTAGCCGGTGTTTCTATTTTGAATACGACTAACCATATTAACAACTCCATTAGTGTGAGCTGTTGGATTATCTCCATCTAAAGCAGTTGCAACTATAGACACTCTCATTTTTCCACTCAAAGACTCGTCCTTGATAGCTCCAAATATTAGTTCGGCTTCTGGATCAACTTCAGCTCTTATTTTATTTACAGCTTGATCTACTTCAAAAAGTGTAATGTCTTTTCCACCTGTGATGTTAACTAATAAACCTTTGGCACCTTTAAGAGAATAGTCGTCGATTAAAGGATTGTTTAAAGCCATGTCAGTTGCAGTTAAAGCTCTGTTTTCTCCTTCTGACTCTCCGGTACCCATCATAGCTTTACCCATTGAACTCATTACAGTTTCAACATCGGCAAAATCTAAATTTATAATTCCTGGTTTGACCATAAGATCTGTAATACTTTGAACTCCAAATTTTAAAACATCATTAGATAAGTGAAATGAGTCTTCAAAGGTTGTGGTTTCACTTGCAACTTTGAAAAGATTTTGATTTGGAACTATTATAGAGGTGTCTAAATGTTTTTTTAATGCATTCATTCCTTCAACAGCTCTCCTCATTCTTTTAGGTCCTTCATATGAAAAAGGAAGTGTTACTACACCAACCGTTAGAATATTAAGTTCCCTTGCAGCCTTAGCTATTACGCTTGAGGCTCCAGTGCCTGTACCTCCACCCATACCTGCAGTAATGAAAACCATATTAGCGCCTTGTAAAAAATTAATAATTTCATTCAAGGACTCATCAGCAGCAGCTTGTCCAATATCATGTTTGGCACCAGCGCCTAAACCTTTTGTTAGATTAGCTCCAATTTGAATTTTTGCATCGGCTCTACTCATTTTTAAATCTTGAGCATCGGTGTTCACTGCAACAAATTCAACACCTTGTAATCCATCATCTATCATAGCATTAAGGGCGTTTCCTCCTGCACCACCAACACCTAATACTAAAATTCTTGGTTTCAATTCTTTAACCTCTCCTCCACCTATATTCATTTTTTCTCCCCTGTTAGATTATTATCCCATTTTAAACTTGATCTATTTTGATACGCTTTCTTTCGAGCGACTACTTTAAATTTATCGAAAATTTTTGGTTCCCAAATTTGAAACATTTTTCCTAAACCAACAAATAAAATATTATTTTTAATTTTTGCATGATTTAATAGTTTTTCTGAAATTAAAACTCTTCCTTCAGTATCAAATTGCAAGCTCACGCTTTCAGACAGAACTGAAGTTGCAAAAAAATCCCTTTTTTCTTCAAATGGATTTAATGAGTCTATTGAATTTGAAAGTTTTTCTATTCTGTCTTGAGAGCATGCCTCTAGAGCATTATGATTAAAAGAAGGATAACTTACAAATCCGTTATAACCTAATGAGCTTAAGTGAGATCTAAAACTAGCAGGCACTGAAACCCTTCCTTTTTTGTCTAATTTGTTCTCGTAACTGGATAAAAACATAATTTCTTAAAACACCTTTTTTTTTTAAATAGTCCATTTAAAGTCAAATTTGGGTTTTATTGGGATATTATGGGTTTTATTGAAACTAGTCAATACATTACTTTTAGCTTTAAATTCAGTGAATCAGTGTTTTTGAGGATAGTCTTAAGACGTCATCAGTTGCTAGATAGTCTGTAAGCCGGGTTCTGTCATTAAAGCAGTCATTTCTCTAGGTCTAAACTCACGCTTAGACTCAAGCAGCTAACCCAG
>MDTC01041478.1_pt1 | contig 30896 bp, 24 predicted proteins | sample 811181 | NCBI WGS metagenome assembly MDTC01 (sample SAMN05326644, study PRJNA326480) | marine metagenome | isolation source: seawater | place: Pacific Ocean: North | collected 2011 | reverse complement strand
CCGGCTCGACAAGCTGGAAGGGGATATCACCCAACTGACCCAGCAGCTCAAGCAGGAACGGGATGCGCTGAAAAGTGCCAACCAGAACCGGGAGCTGCTGCAATCGCGCATTTCAGTGCTGGAAAAAGACATTGCCGCCATCAGCGGTGCCCACCGCATCGACTGGATGCTGCGGGAGGTGGAACACTTCATTACCGTGGCGGAGCAGCGCCTGACCCTGTTGGGGGATGCCCGCGGCGCCTTGGCCCTGCTGCAGGAGGCAGACGATATTGTCCGCGCCATGCAGGAACCCAGTGCCCGACCCCTGCGCGAAGCCCTGGTGCGGGATGTGCACAAACTCAAGCTGGCAGCGGACACCAATGTGGATGTGGAAGGCATCTTTCTGCGCCTGAGTGCGCTCAGTGACCGGGTGGTGAAACTGGGCATTCCCAGCTTCGAGTTGAAGCAGGAGCCGCTGCAGCCGCAAGCGGGGGAAGCGTTACCGGAGGAAGGGCTGGCGTTGTTCTGGTATCGCTTCAAGCGTTTCCTGAGCTCGCTCTATGATTACCAGAAGCATCCCAAGGGGCGGCCCATCACCCTCACGGAGGATCGTGAATTTCTGGCCCGCAACGTTATCATGTTGCTGCAGCAGGCGCAGCTTGCCTTGCTGCGGGGCGATAACGAAGCCTATCGGGTGAGCCTCACCGGGGCCCGGGAGCGGGTGGAAATGTACATCCAGCAGCGCACCGGCGAAACCCAGTTTTTTGTCGCCGAGTTGAGTGAATTGCTGTCGGTCAAGCTGCGGCCGGCGCTGCCCACCATCGAAGAATCCACCCGCGCGGTGCGGGTGTTTCGGGATTACTGGAACAAGGAAAAACTGATTCGGGAGCAACAGGCGCTTAAGCTTGAACAGCAGTCAGCCGGCCAGGAGGCGTCCCGGTGAGTGCGCTGTTGAATTTACTGCGTATTAAAGGCTCCACCATTATGTTCCTGGTGATGGGCAGCCTGGTGGGGGCGCTGTTTTTCAAGGCGGTGGCCAAGGATCCCGGTTACATCCTGCTGGCCCATGGCAAGCATACCTTCGAAACCAGTCTGCTGGTGGGGGTGCTGGTGATCATCCTGCTGGCTTGCGCTGGTTATTGGCTGGTGGTGATGTTACGGCGCTTGCTGCGCCTGCAATGGTTTCGCAGCAACCACAACCGGCTCACCACCGACGGTTTGATCGCCTTGGCGCAGGGGGATTGGAGCAACGCGGAAAAGCTGCTGGCCAAGGCCGCCCGCGGCAACGATGTACCCCTGATCAATTATCTCACTGCCGCCCAGGCGGCCCATGAGCAGGGCAGGGAAGATGAACGGGACAACTATTTGCGCCTGGCCCATGAAACCACCAAAGGCGCCGATGCGGCGGTGAGCCTCACCAAAGCCCGCCTGCAATACCAAAGCGGCCACTGGGAAGAGTGCCTGGCCACCCTCATGAAACTATCCCGTGAGCCGAAATCCCCCAGCTACCCCTACGTGGTCAAAATGCTGTCCAAGGTCTATCTGGAACTGGAAGACTGGGAAAGCCTGCGTGAATTGCTGCCGGCCATGAAAAAGCACAAGCTGGTGAGCCAGGACGAGTTCGGCCGCCTGGCGCGGGCCTGTTACGAGGGCAAGTTGAAGCGGGCCTTGCGCGGGGAAACCGACGCCGACAGGCAGCGCAACCTGAAGGATGCCTGGCATCAGGTCCCCAAGAAGTTCCATACGGAACCGTCCCTGGTAAAAATCTATGCCGATGCACTCATTGCGGCGGACGCGCCGGTGGATGCGGAGCGGGTCATTACCGACCTGCTGCGCAAGAACTGGGATGATGGCCTGGTGCAGGTTTATGGGCGTATCAGTGGCGGGGATGTGGAAAAGCAGTTCCTATGGTGTGAAAACTGGCTCAAGGAGCGTCCCAATAATCCCATGTTATTGTTGACCATGGGGCGCCTGAGTCTGCAGCGTAAGGACTGGGAAGGGGCAAAAGGCTATTTTGAAGCCAGCCTGCGTTCCCGCAAGAGTGCCCAGGCCTATGGTGAGCTGGGGCGTTTGCTCAGCCATCTGGGTGATCATCAAGCCAGTAACGAGCATTTCCAGTCCGGATTGGCGCTGATAGCGGAGCGCCTGCCGGACCTGCCCATGCCGAATCCTGAATAGCCCCATGGCCTGCCGGTGGCCGGCACCTATGTGGATTCCTGCGATACCGACTAAACTCAAGGTGTGGCAGGAGGAAAGGCACATGACGAAGAATACAGGGAGGCTACCGCCATGGGTGGGCGGTGCCGTGGCCGCCGTAGTGGTCAGTGGTGTGGTGGTGTGGTTGACCCAGAGGGCCTTTTTAACGGTTTGGAGTGCCTGGCTCGCCGGCAGTATCCTGTTCAGTGGGGCGTACATGGGGCTGTGGCGCTGGGCCGGTTCCCGGGTTCGTCAGCCGGCGCCTGAATTCAGATCCACCGCTGCCGAGCAATTGACGCAAACCACCATCGCCATTTCCCAACAGGCACAGGATATGACCTCGCAGTACCAGCGCGCAGCCGGAACCACCCGCCAGGGTCAGGAAAACGTGCAGCGCAACGCGGAGCAAGTGGAGCGGCTGAACCGGGAAGTGCAGGATGCCTCTCACAGCTTGAGCAAGTTGCAGGAAAAAGCCGATGCCATCCAACGCATTACCGAGGTCATTGAGAACATCGCCGACAACATTAATTTGCTGGCGTTGAACGCCGCAATAGAGGCGGCCCGTGCCGGCGAGCAGGGCAGAGGGTTTGCCGTGGTGGCCGATGAAGTGCGCAACCTGGCCCAGAAAACCGCCCACGCCACAGACGATATCGCCAATATGCTCGCAGAGGTGCGGCAGGAAACCGGCATCACGGGTGACATTATGGCGAAAGTCACCCAGCGCTGTTCTGCTGTAGTGGGGGGGGTACAGGAGTTCGAGGGTACCTTTGCCGCCATTCAAACGGAGATTGACAGTACAGCCCAATCACTGGCAACGGTGGATCACTCGCTGCAGGAACATTCCCAGAATGTGGCAAGCATCGCCCAGTCCATTGAGCACATTCGGGTGGCCCTGACCGATTCCGGCCAGAGCACACAGCATATTTCCGCCCAGGCCGACCGTCTTTCTGAAAACGCCGAAATCATTTATCGTGAGCTGGCCGCATGGGATACCCGCACCTTTGACCAGGTGGTGTTGAAGGAGGCACAGCAGGCCGCCACCCGCGTGGCGCAGGTATTGGAAGAAGCGATCCGGCAAGGGGTGCTCAGCAAATCCCAGGTGTTCAGCCGGGATTACCAGCCGATTCCCAATACCGATCCCCAGAAATATCACACAGCTTACGATGGCTTCACCGATAAGGCGTTTCCCGACATTCAGGAGGCCATTCTGCAACGGCACAAAGCAATCGTTTATGCCGGAGCAGTGGATATCAACGGATACTTTCCCACCCACAACAAGTGTTTTGACCATCCCGTCACCGGTGATTACGCTGTGGATCTGGTGAAGAGCCGCAGTAAGCGCATCTTTAATGATCCCACCGGCCTGCGCTGCGGCAGTCACACGGATTCATTCCTGTTGCAGACCTACAAGCGGGATACCGGAGAAATCATGCATGATCTGTCCGTGCCCATCTACGTGGATGGGCAGCATTGGGGGGGATTCCGGGTTGGGTTTGCGGCGGAGAAATCCCCGCTGTAAGGGGCAGGTGCCCAGGTCATTGCAGTGGTTTGCCCGTGGCATCCTGCACCCTGACATTGACCGGAATGCCGCTGCGAATACTTTGGGTCACCACACAGAAATCCTCGAACTGTTCCAGCGCAGTGGATAGGTGTGGCAGATTCTGCGGATTTTCCACCTCTAACACCACGTTCAGTTGGCCAATGCGCCAACGGCCATCCTGGCGTTCCAGTTCGCCCTCTACCGTGGCGCTCACCTGCCCGGGGGAGTCTTTCTGTTTGCGCAGGGAAAACAACAGGCTGGCACACAGGCAATTGCCCACGGCCGCGGCCACCAAACGGGCCGGATTGGGGCCCTCACCACCACCTAATGGTGGTGGTTCATCGGTCAGCACGTCGCCGAATTCCCCAAAATCTATCTTGAAGAGATAGTCTTCAATAAGTTGCACCTGAATGCTGAACTGATTGTTATCGCTCATGACTGCGCCTTGGCCGTTACGGAAACCACTACTATAGCGAAGCGGGCGGCGGAATCAGCGCATGCAGGTCAATAGTTCCGCTACATTTTCGGGTCTCTGGGGGCGTAATCGAACACATCGGAGATCATTTGTTCCGGCTGCATCCCGGCGGCAACAAAGTCATCCAGGGTGGCGTATACCATGGCCGGTGAACCGCCACAGACAATGGTGCAATGACTGAAATCCGCTTGCAGATCCTTGAGCACGGCCTCGTGAACCAGGCCTTTGCGGGCCGGCCATTCAGGCTGATCCGAAACCACCGGTATGTACTTGAACTGGGGATGCAGGAAAGCGTAAGCCTTCATGTCGTCATGGCGGTACAGGTCGCGGGCGGTCCGGGCGCCCCAGTAGATGGTTACCGGGCGCTCGTCACCGGCGGCAACCATGCCCTCCAGCAGCGATCGAATCTGGGAGAAACCGGTGCTGGCGGCAATGAAGATCAGCTTTTTATCATCCTGTAGTTTATGCAGGGTGGTTTCGCCGTGGGGCAGGCTCAGTTGCAGCAGCTCACCCTCTTGCAGGCGCTTGGCCAAAAGCGCATAGGAATCGCTGTCCGGGGCCTCCCGAATATGCAGCTCAATAGTGCGATCCTCGCGGGGTGCATTGGCAATGGAAAAGGCAGCAACGGTTTCCGGATCGATGATAATTTGCAGGTATTGTCCGGGATGAAAGTCGATTTTTTTGCCCGCCGGCAACAACAGCTGAACGATCTTTACATCCGGAGTTGCCTGCTCAATGGATTGGATTTTCGCAGTGACTTCTTGGCTAGGTAGTTGTCCCGGTGCTAACACGTGCTCGATCTCCACTTGCAGGTCAGATATGGGGTAGATTAAACAACAGAATACCGGCTCCACGGGCCCATCGGAAGCATCCAGGGTAATATTACCGTGCTTGTGTCGGGCTTTGCCCGCCATCAGGCGCCCCTTACAGAGGAGGCAGACCCCGGCATCACAGGCCCGCGGCACACGAAATCCCTGGCGTGTGGCCGCCTGCAAAACCGTTTCACAAGCCTGGGCCTGCAGGGTTAGCCGGCTGGGCAGAAAGGTAATCTGATGAGTCATAAAAGGATGCGGCCGCGACCCTGTTACCGGTGGCGGCCGTGTACGGTGTTACTTGCGCTTCATGGAGTCGAAGAATTCTTCATTGGTCTTGGTATCGCGCATCTTATCGATGAGGAATTCCATGGCTGCGATTTCGTCCATGGGGTGGAGGATTTTCCGTAGAATCCACATTTTTTTCAGCTCATCTTCCGAGGTCAGCAAGTCTTCCCGACGGGTGCCGGACTTGTTGATGTTGATGGCCGGGAAGACGCGCTTCTCAGCGATCCGGCGATCCAGATGCAATTCCTGGTTACCGGTGCCTTTGAATTCCTCAAAAATAACCTCGTCCATCTTGGAGCCGGTGTCCACCAGAGCCGTGGCCAGAATGGTCAGGCTGCCGCCCTCTTCGATGTTTCGGGCCGCACCAAAGAAACGCTTGGGGCGTTCCAGGGCATGGGCATCCACACCACCGGTGAGTACCTTGCCGGAAGAGGGGATTACCGTGTTGTAGGCGCGGGCCAGACGGGTGATGGAATCCAGCAGAATCACCACGTCCCGTTTGTGTTCCACCAGGCGTTTGGCTTTCTCCAGCACCATCTCAGCCACCTGCACGTGACGCGCGGGAGGCTCATCAAAGGTGCTGGCCACCACTTCGCCGCGCACGGTGCGTCGCATCTCAGTCACTTCTTCAGGACGTTCGTCGATCAGCAGTACGATGAGGTGACAATCGGGGCTGTTGCGTGAAATGGAATGGGCGATGTTCTGCAGCATCAGGGTTTTACCGGCCTTGGGCGGTGACACGATCAAGCCACGCTGACCTTTGCCGATGGGGGCCACCAGGTCGATGGTACGGGCGGTGATGTCTTCCGTGCTGCCGTTGCCGATTTCCATCATCAGCCGTTCCTGGGGAAACAGCGGTGTCAGGTTTTCAAACAGGATTTTGTTCTTGGCTTGCTCTGGTCGATCCAGATTAATCTCGTTGACCTTTAACAGAGCAAAATAACGTTCGCCTTCTTTGGGCGGCCGGATTTTCCCGGAAACGGTGTCGCCAGTACGCAGGTTGAAACGGCGTATCTGGCTGGGAGATACATAGATATCGTCAGGGCCGGCCAGGTAAGAACCCTCGGCGGAGCGGAGGAAGCCAAAACCATCCTGCAGGATTTCCAGCACACCATCGCCGAAGATGTCTTCGCCGCTTTTGGCGTGTTTTTCAAGAATGCTGAAGATCACGTCCTGCTTACGGGTGCGAGCCATGTTATCCAGGCCCATTTCGGAAGCGACATTTACAAGTTCAGCAATTGGTTTTGTTTTAAGTTCGGTGAGATTCATTTCCGTGGAGGTCATAATTGATTGTTTAAAGGTAAGGAGAGCCGAAACCCGGCATTACAGACGCGAGGCAGGGCGCTAAAGAGACTCATTCGGTTTCAGATTAAGGAATTGCAGCTCCATAAAGAGGGAGCGATAAAGTCAATCTAGCACTCGCTTGCCAAGGCGTCCAGCATATCAATATCAAACATGGTAAAGCGATTCGTCACGAACGGTTGTAAATGATGATGCATTGAGGTGAGGAATCGATGAGATGCCTGGAACTGCTCTCCGCGTTGCGCTTCCAGCTTGTCAATAGAAGTTGAAGACACAAACACTAAAGGGCCCCCGACCGATGAAGGTCGGGGCTGGGGGTATTATATATTACTGTCAAGGAACGCTGTCAATTGGGATTTTGATAAGGCGCCTACTTTTGTTGCTTCAACATTGCCGTTTTTGAACAGCATCAGGGTCGGAATGCCGCGAATCCCGTACTTGGGAGGCGTATCGGGGTTCTCGTCAATGTTTAACTTGGCGATTTTCAATTTGCCATCATATTCACCGGAGATCTCGTCCAGAATGGGGGCAATCATTTTGCAAGGGCCGCACCACTCGGCCCAGTAATCCACCAGTACCGGACTGTCTGATTGCAGTACTTCGGCGTCAAAGGTGCCGTCAGTTACGTTTACGATGTCGCTCATTTGTCTCTCCAGTTGTGTCATATCCAGCGGATTTCCGACCAGATATGGACCCTATACAAATCTTGTTCCGGCAGATTGTACGTCCCGCGGTGGGGAGTTTCAATCTCAGGGGCGCGGCATTTCGCACTGCCACTGCCTCATTATGATGGTATGATCAGCTGATTATCAAAATGGTCTAATCTGATTAGAGCTAGCTTACGACATCAAACCAATTTTTGCAGCTGCCAATGGCTGTACAGAGAGTGGATGCCCTGTCTTGACTGAATTGCCCACTGTTACCGATTCCGAAATCCCCCACATGGCCGCCATTGATATGGGGTCCAACAGTTTCCATATGGTGATAGCCCGCACTGAATCCGGCGAAATCCGGCCGGTGCAGAAAATTGCTGAAAAGGTCATGCTGGCCACCGGTTTGCAGGAAGACAACAGTCTGGATGAGGCCGCCCTGGAACGGGGGTTGGCGTGTCTGCGGCGCTTTGCCCAGTGCCTGGAAGGCATCAGCCCCAGGTATGTGCGCTGTGTGGGCACCAATACCTTACGCAAGGCCCGCAACGGTAATGCGTTTTTGCGGGAAGCCCGCAAGATTCTCAAATGCCCGGTGGAGGTGGTCAATGGCCGTGAGGAAGCGCGTCTGATTTACCTGGGGGTGTCCCATTCCCTGGCGCAGGAAGACGGCCATCGTCTGGTGTTCGATATTGGTGGCGGGTCCACTGAGTTCATTATCGGCAAGGGCTTTGAGCCCATTCTCACGGAAAGCCTGCACATGGGCTGTGTTTCCTACCGGGAACGTTTCTTTCCACAACGCCAGATCAGCGAACAGGGTTTTCGTCGCGCGGTGATTCGGGCGCGGCTGGAGTTAACCTCCATTGAACGCAGTTACCGCGATGCCGGTTGGGGTGCGGCGGTGGGTGCTTCCGGCACCGTCAAGGCGATCAAGAACGCACTGATTGAACACGGCTGGTATCAGGATGGCATTCATCTTGATGGGCTGTACAAGTTGCGCGACAAGGTGCTTTCGTTTTCCACTCTCGATGATATCGACATTGCGGGTATCAAGGTGGACCGGCGTACGGTGCTGCCCAGTGGTCTGGCCATCCTGATTGCCATATTCGAGCAGCTGGGCGTGGAAAAAGCCCGATTCTCCGACGGTGCCATGCGGGAAGGTATTCTGTACGACATGCTGGGGCGCCACGCCCCGGAGGACGTACGTGAACGCACGGTACGGGCCCTGATGAAACGCTACAGCGTCGATGAAACCCAGGCCGAACGGGTACAACAAACGGCGATGGACCTGTTCCGCCGGGTGGAACAGGCCTGGGATCTGGGGGCGTACTGTCAGGATTGGCTGAACTGGTCGGCATTGTGTCACGAAATCGGACTGGTGGTATCCCATTCCGGTTACCATCGTCATGGCGCCTATCTGCTCAGTTATTCTGATTTGCCCGGTTTTACCCGTCAGGATCAGAAAATCATGGCAACCCTGGTGGGCTGTCACCGGCGTAAAGTGCGTACTGCGATGCTGGATGAGGTGTTACCGCACCTGCTGGATAAAGTGCGGCGCCTGATCATGTTGTTGCGGCTCGCCGTAGTGTTTAACCGTTCCCGTCGCGATGCCGGCTTGCCTGTGTTCAGTATTGCGGTGCAAGGGGATTCCATCCATCTGGCGTTCGAGCCGGACTGGATCAACCGTCAGCCGTTGTTGCTGGCGGATCTCCAGCAGGAGCAGGATATCTGGAAAAAACTGGGGGCCACGCTCGATTTTGAGTGAGCTGCTTTTGACTGCCGCCGTGGGTGGTGGTCAGTGCAGGGTTGCCTGCTGTTGCAGTGCCTTCAGCTCCGGCCGCTTATCCAGGGCCAGCGTGCGTACCCGTGCCAGGTCCTCCTCCGTGTAGACACCGTTGACACCGGAGATGGAGGCCAGTTGCATGCCGTGTTTCAAGCCGAGCTTGTAGATTTCGCGCACTTTCTCCCATTCAATATTTCGGCCCAGGGTGAAGTTCTCAAAGCGGCCTTCCAGTGCCAATACTATGGTTTCCGCCAGGCAGGCATAGACGACATTTTTGGGCAGGCCGATGTCTTTCATGTGTACGGTTCCCGGCAGGCGGATCTCACCGGATTCGATCACCAGAACATCCGGACGCTTGGCCACATCCTGGGGGGGAATGTCCAGGGGGCGGGCAACGTCGGTAATCACGCAACCGGGTTTCACCCGCATGATGTCGAGAATTTTTTTGCCGGCACCGGAGGTGGCCGTCACGATCATGTCCATGTCACCCAGGTATTTTTCGGTTTTGGCGGTCACATGCACCTGTGCTCCGGGTGTTTCCTGTTCAATGTCTTCTTTCAGGGCCAACAGCTTGGCCGGTTCCGGTGCCACCAGGTAGATTTCGTCTGCGGCTTTGGCCAGCAGGCGGGCACACACCGACCCAATGGCACCGGTGGCGCCCACCACCATCGCTTTGCCCGCCATTTTGCCGCTGGGGCCCACGCTCACCAGGCCCAGTTTTTGAACCGCATCATGGGCGGCCCACAGCGCACCGGACGCGCTGTAGCTGTTGCCTGTGGTGATGGGCAGGGGAGCCCGTTTCGCCACGGTGACGCCGGCATCGCCCACCACCTTGGTGAACGCACCCAGGCCCATGATCTGTGCGCCCAGTTTTTTGGCCATGTCCGCTGCGGCCAGTAAGCGGCGATAGGTGAATTCCGGGCTGTGGGACATGATCTCCCTGGGGGTGCCGCCTACGGTGATCAGCCAGCCTTCGGCTTCGGCACCGGTGGGTGATTGCACGCCGGTTACCCGTGAATACACAAACGGCGGTGCATAGGCAATGATGCGCTCCAGAGTGTTCATGACCAGCGGGGGTGAGACCTTGGACACCAGGTCCAATGGCTTGGCGTTGCGAAAATATTGTTGCGACAGGGGGTGAATCACAAAGGCAAACCGGCTGGTGCGTTTAAAGCCGTTGGGGTAAAGGGTGCGGGGTTCCAGTTCCAGGTCCGCAATGATCTCCACCAGATCATCATCGGTTACCTGTCCGCCCTGCGTTGCTACCGTTGCCATGATCATGGCTTCCAGCACCACAATGCTGATGGTTTGCTCCGCAAACGGCTGTGGTGAGTAATCCAGCACCATGTGCACGCCTTTGTCACGCAGAGCCTGCAGGCGGGCTTCGGAAACCGATGAGGTAATGACCGTTTTACCGGCCAGTTCTTCCAGTCCGTAGCGTTCCAGTTCTTCATAAAACGCCACCACCACGTCTGCCTTGTGCATGGCTTTGCGCATGATGTAGTGATTCCATTCCTTGATGGGCGCCACGCTGGGGGAAAGTACATGGGGAGGGCTCCAGCGCAAAATCTGATGGCTGCCTTTGGCAAACAGTTCCAGGGCATCAAAAGAGGACAGGAACTTGGGTATCCCAAGCTGCAGGACCGGATCGGCAAAGCGCAGGTTTTCGCTGAATTCGGTCAGCACGCGGGCGGTGCGGTAATGATTCATGCCGCTGAACAGCAGTACGTTACTGTTGTTGAAATAGCCCTTCTGGGTGTTTTGCGTATGGCGTATGGCCCATTCCTGCAGTATTTCACGTAAGCGGGTGCCGCTGGTCACGGGAATGTTCTGGCTGGCGCTTTCCAGGTGTTTGATCAGCTTTTGTTGCAGTTCAAAGGTGCCCACCCGTTGGTGATCGCGCAATCCTTCCAGGGCGATGGCATCGGCTTTGTATTGCCATTGCCGGATCAGCAGCTCTGCCTGCTTGGTATCTTTATCCACCCCGATGCGTTGGATACGAAAAGTCTGGCCGAGAAACTCGGTCTCGAATTCATAGTCGTGATCCGAGCTTTCCAGGCTGATGCTGATGACGGTTTTCATTGGGCTTTCCTTGACTGGGCATGCTATGCAGACGATTTATTGATTGTATCGGGCCCGCTGGCTGCTGTGTGCAACCCAGATCAATATTTGGTAATGCCGTCGCTGCCGAAGAAGATTAAGCCGGGTGCTTTGAAGTGGCCTGCCGAGGCAGGCCGGGGTAGGCGCAAAGCGTGGATTTATCCCAGTTTTTCAACCAGATAGTGCTGTGCCGAAATTCGTTCTTCCCCTTCCTGCGGTTGCAGGCGGGTGTAGCTGCCATCGGAGTTCATGATCCAGGCCTGGCAATTGTCTTTCAGATAAATTTCCAAACCTTCCTTGTAGGTGCGGGCCCGGAGTTTGTCGTCCAGAATGGGGAAGCTGATTTCCACCCGCCGGTAAAGGTTGCGCTCCATCAGATCCGCGCTGGCCAGATAGATGCTGTACTCGCCGTTTTGGTGGAAATAGTACAACCGTGTGTGTTCCAGAAAGCGCCCGACGATGGAGCGCACTTCAATATTTTCCGAAACACCGGCAATCCCCGGGCGCAGGCAGCACATGCCGCGCACAATGAGTTTGACTTCCACCCCCGCCTGCGAGGCGCGGTACAGCTCCTCGATGATTTCCTTTTCGGTCAGGGAATTGCATTTGAATATAATTTTTGCGGGTAAGCCATTGAGCGCGTTGTCCCGTTCCTGCTTGATGTGCTGAATCAGCAGTTCCTGTTGCAGGGTGAAGGGTGAATGGTACAGGTGCCGCAACTGTGCCGGCCGGCCCATTCCGGTCAGTTCCTGAAATATTTTGTGTACGTCTTCGGCCAGTTCCTCGTTGCAGGTCAGCAGGCTGTAGTCGGAATACAGGCGGGCGTTGCCGGCGTGGTAATTTCCGGTGCCCAGATGCACGTAGCGCTTCAGCTTGGCGCCTTCGCGCCGTACCACCAGCATCATCTTGGCGTGGGTTTTGTGGCCCACAATGCCGTACACCACGACCACCCCGGCTTCCTGCAATCGAGCCGCGATTTCCAGATTGCTTTCCTCATCAAAGCGCGCCCGCAGCTCCACCACGGCGGTCACTTCCTTGCCGTTGCGGGCAGCTTCCACCAGCAGGTCCAGAATGTCGGAGTTGGTGCCGGTGCGGTACAGGGTCTGCTTGATGGCCACCACGTCGGGATCGCGGGAAGCCTGTTTGAGAAAATAAATCACCGGCTGGAAGGATTCGTAAGGATGGTTCAGCAGAATGTCGCCACTGGTGATGGCGGCGAACATGCGATCACTGCGCTGCAGGTCACCGGGCAGTTTGGGTTTGAACGAGGGAAATTCGTGATGGGTGCGGGCCACATCCAGCACCGACATCATCCGTGTCAGATTGACCGGGCCATTCACCCGGTACAGCTGCGTCTCGTCCAGGCCGAACTTATTAAGCAGAAACTCGATCAGCTCATCGGGCATATTGTCTGCCACTTCCAGGCGAACTTCTTCACCGTAACGGCGGGAATACAGTTCGCCCCGCAGCGCGGTGGACAGATCCTCCACCTTCTCTTCATCCAGGAACAGGTCCGAATTGCGGGTCAGTCGGAATTGATAGCAGCCGGTGGATTTCATACCCGGAAACAGATAGCCGGCATGATAGTGGATGATGGACGATAGAAAGATAAAATTGTCGCCGCTCTCGCACACGTCATCGGGCATGCGAATAATGCGGGGCAGGGATTTGGGGGCCGGTACCACCGCCATACCCAGTTTGCGGCCAAAGGCGTCGTTTCCTTCCAGAGTCACCAGAAAATTGAGACTTTTGTTCACCAGCCGGGGAAACGGGTGCGCCAGGTCCAGGCCGATGGGGGTCAGCACCGGGGCCACCTGTTGGCGGAAGTAGTGTTTGATCCATTTCACTTGCGCGGCCGACCAGCTGTCGCGGGCAATAAAATGAATGTTTTCCTGCGCCAGCAGGGGCAGCAAGTCATCGTTGAGCAGGTGATACTGGCGCTCAATGGCCGCATGACACATGTCACTGATGAGCTTCAGTACATCTTTGGGGTGCATGCCATCGGCTTCCGGGCGGGCCTGGTTGAAGGCGATATCCCGTTGCAGGCCCGCCAGGCGGACTTCGAAAAACTCATCCATATTGCTGCTGAAGATCAGCAGGAATTTCAACCGCTCCATTAACGGCAGTTCCACATCCTCGGCCTGCGCCAGCACCCGCAGATTGAACTCCAGCAAGCTGATGTAGCGGTTGCAGTAATAGGCACTGTCCCCCAGGTCAATCTGGGGTTCCAGGGTATCCGGGGTTGCATCGTTAGGGTCGGTGGTGACGGTTGATTGTGTGGTCATAGTGGACTCAGCGGTTTAGCAGTTCAGCAGCGTACTTGGCAAAATAGGTGAGGATGCCATCGGCACCCGCTCGTTTAATACAGTTTAATGACTCCAGCGTGACCGCATCCCGGTTCAGCCAGCCATTCTGGAAGGCTGCCATGTGCATGGCGTATTCACCGCTGACCTGGTACACAAAAGTGGGAGCGCCAAATTGATCTTTGACCTCCCGCACGATGTCCAGGTAGGGCATGCCGGGCTTGATCATCACCATATCGGCACCTTCCTGCAGATCCAATGCCACCTCGTGCAGGGCTTCCTGGCGGTTGGCCGGGTCCATCTGGTAAGTGAACTTGTTGCCACCCTTCAGGTTGGAGGCGGAACCCACCGCGTCCCGGAAAGGCCCGTAATAACTGGAGGCATATTTAGCAGAATAGGCCAAAATGCAGACATTAATATGACCAGAGGCCTCTAATTGCTTACGAATTGCACCGATCCGACCGTCCATCATGTCGGAGGGGGCCACCACATCCGCCCCGGCTTCGGCGTGGGACTGGGCCTGCCGGATCAGTGTTTCAACGGTAATGTCATTAAGCACGTAGCCCGCATCGTCAATGATACCGTCCTGGCCATGGGTGGTGAACGGATCCAGTGCCACATCCGTGATCACGCCCATTTCCGGGGCGGCGTCTTTGATGGCCTTGATGGCACGCTGGGCCAGGCCATCGGGATTGTATGCCTCTTTGGCATCGAGGGATTTTTTGTCCTGTGCTGTCACCGGAAACAGGGCAATGGCAGGAACACCGAGGCTGGCGAGGTGTTTGCTTTCCTGCTGTAACAGATCCAGGGAGACCCGTTCAATTCCGGGCATGGAGGGAATAGGCTCGCGTTGGCCTGAACCTTCCAGTATAAACATGGGGTAAATCAGATCCGCCGGGGTCAAGCTGGTTTCCCGCATCAGGCGCCGACTGAAATCCTGGCGTCGCATGCGACGCATGCGGGTGGCAGGAAACGGGCCCCGATTTAGAGTTTTGCCTGTCATGTTGTAACCTTTTCACTTTTGCTGAGTGGATATCATACCCGTTTTCGGGGGAGTACGTCAGAATGCACATTGCGCCCAATGGAGTCCGGGGGCGATTACTGAGGGAATTATGCTGAAGAAAGTTGTCATTTTGCTTGTGCTGATCACGGTGGTGACCGGCGCCTGGTTTGTGTTTGATCTGCACCAGTACTTTTCATTTTACTACATTCAATCCCAGCAGGCGGCCTGGCAGCAGGCATTGCAGGAAAACCCGTTTACCGTGGCGTTTATCTTTTTCGCAGTGTATGTGTTGGTGACCGCGTTGTCCCTGCCCGGCGCAGCGGTGATGACCCTGGCGGCGGGGGCATTGTTCGGGGTGGTATACGGTACCATCCTGGTATCCTTTGCCAGCACCATTGGCGCCACCCTGGCCTTCATCATTGCCCGTTACATTGCGCGGGATTGGGTGCAGGCGCGCTTTGCCCAGCAGTTGCACACCATCAACAAGGGTATTGAGGAGGAGGGCGGGTTCTATTTGTTCAGCCTGCGTTTGATTCCGGCGTTTCCGTTCTTTCTGATTAACATCGTGATGGCTCTGACGCCGATCAAGGTGTGGCAATTTTACTGGATCAGCCAGCTGGGCATGCTGGCGGGAACGGTGGTGTATGTGAATGCCGGCACTCAGCTCAGCCAGCTGGAGTCCATGCAGGGCATTCTATCGCTGGATTTGATCCTGTCGTTCGTGGCCCTGGGGATATTGCCGCTGGTGGCCAAAAAACTCATCAATGGTATCAGGGCGCGACGGACAGCGTGAGAGGCAACATGAGTGGCGATATGAATGACTATAAGAAACCAAAATCCTTTGACCGCAATATGGTGGTGATCGGTGCCGGTGCCGCCGGCCTGGTGACCTCCTATATTGCCGCCATGGTGAAAGCCAAAGTCACCCTGATCGAAGGTCATCGTATGGGAGGGGATTGCCTGAATACCGGTTGTGTGCCCAGCAAAAGCCTGTTGCGCACCGCCGGGGTTTTGCATGACATGAGCCGGGCGCGGGAATTTGGTTTGAAGTCGGTGACTCCCGAGTTTGACTTTGCCGATGTGATGGAAAAAGTGCAGCGTAATATCCGGGCCATCGAACCCCACGATTCGGTGGCCCGCTACACCGGGCTGGGGGTGGAGTGTGTGCAGGGCTATGCCCGCCTGAAAAGCCCTTGGGAAGTGGAGGTGAACGGGCAAACCCTCACCGCCCGCAGCATTGTCATTGCCACCGGCGCCCGCCCGGCGATTCCGCCCATACCCGGGTTGGCCAATACCGGCTTTTTAACCTCCGATACGGTTTGGGAACTGAGGGAAAAGCCCAGGCGTTTAGCGGTGCTGGGGGGCGGCCCCATCGGTTCGGAGCTGTCGCAGGCCTTTTCCCGCCTGGGGGTGGAGGTCACCCAGATTGAAATGCTGCCCCGCATCTTGATGCGCGAGGATGAGGAGGTGTCTGCGCTGGTGACCGCCAATTTCACCCAGGAAGGAATCCAGGTGCTCACCAATCACAAGGTCGTGGGGGTGGACCGTTATGCCCGGGACAAAGTGGTGATTTGCGAGCACAAAGGCAAGCGGGTGGCGGTGCACTGTGATGAAATTCTGGTGGCCGTGGGCCGTACCGCCAACACCGATGGTTTGGGCTTGGAGGAACTGGGCATCGCCCTCAACAGTAATCGCACCATTAAAACCGATGCCTATCTGCGGGTGCCCAACCATAAACACATACTGGCTTGCGGCGATGTGGCGGGCCCCTATCAGTTTACCCACACCGCCGCTCATCAAGCCTGGTATGCCTCAGTGAATGGCTTGTTTGGTCATTTGAAGAAATTCAAGGCGGATTACTCGGTGATTCCCTGGGCGACCTTTACCCAGCCGGAAGTGGCCAGGGTGGGCTTGAATGAGCTGGAGGCCAAAGCAAACAACATTGCCTATGAGGTGAGTTGTTACGGCATTGATGATCTGGACCGGGCCATCACCGATGAGGAAGCTTACGGCTTTGTGAAAGTGCTCACCAAACCCGGTAAGGATAAAATCCTGGGGGTGACCATCGTGGGGCAGCATGCGGGGGATCTGATAGCAGAATACGTGCTGGCGATGAAACACGGTCTGGGGCTGAATAAGATCCTGGGTACGATTCATATCTATCCCACCATGAATGAAGCCAATAAATACGCCGCCGGAGAATGGAAAAAAGCACATAAACCGGAATGGCTGCTGCGCTGGGTGGAAAAATATCAGAACTGGCGACGGCGCTGAAGTACCGCTGCCGGTATTGAGATAAGCTGATAGGATATTTGCTCCTGCAGCACGGACAATAACGTTCTATGCCATGGGCACCGAAGGGCAGTGAAGCCATGAAAAAACTTAAGAACGAAAAAGAGCTGGTGAAAAAAGCGCTTGAAGAAGGCATGAGATACGGCGAGGAAAGGGGGGTTGTGGAATTCGAACCCACGGATTCCGCAACGGAGAAAATCGAGTACATCTATCGATTGCTGGTGCACGATAAACTGATCCAGCCCATCCCGCAGGATCAGATATCACAGGGCGCCATGCGGCATAAACTGGCTATCTGGGCATCAAAGCTCAAGTAAGCGGTTCTGCTTTTGAAGCGCCTGCCTGATGCTTGCAGGCCCCTGCCATTCACGCTGGAGTAAGCAGGGGCGCTGGGTGGTGAGCACCACGTCAATGGTGTCACGTTGGTGTCACGTCAATGGAATGACAGCCCTCAGGCCGAGCGGCGCATTTCCGGTAAACCCGCGGTGACGGGTTTGACTTCCTTCACGGTCACCAATACACCATCCTTGGGCTCAGTCTGACCACCCACCAATCGGGGGGTGGGCAATTGATCGTTGTGGATGTAATCCTCATTGGATTCGAAGGTCACCCGGCGCACGATCTCAGCCAGAATGATGCGTAACTGCTGACGTGCCTGGGCCATGCCGGCGCAGGCACGGCGGCCACCACCAAAAGGAAAGAATTCCCAGGGTTTGGGTTTGCAGCTACCGTCAAGCCAGCGCTCAGGCCGATACTCATGGGCATCCTCACCAAACACGTCCTTACGGCGCTGGGTCAGATACATGCAGGGTGCCACGCAGGTACCCGCCGGCATCAACCACTTGCCCAGCTGGGTGTCTTCGGTCAGCCAACGTACAGTGGCGGGAGCAGAAGGTGACAGGCGCTGGGATTCGTTGAGGCAGGCGGTAATGTAAGGCAACTCACTGATGGTGAGCGGATCGTATTCCCCCAGTTTGGCAACTGACTCTGCCACTTCGTCGCGTACTTTTTGCATTGCCCGGGGGGTTTTCAACAGCCAGATCAGCATCCAGGAAGAGGTGGCTGCGCTGGTTTCATGGCCGGCCACCAGCATGGCAATGGTTTCCGAGATGATTTTTTCCATCTCCAGAAACTCGCCGTCATCGTATTTGGCGCGGGCGAATACCGAAAGCAGGGTGGCTTCGTTCTCGTCCATGCGGGCGCGAATATCATTCACATCCTCGCGAATCATTTTGGCCAGTTGCACCTTGTAATCCAGCGACTGTTTCCAGGGTAAAATGCCCTTTTTCAGATTGCCAAGCTTGTCCTGCTCGCAGCGCTTGATGTATTTGGCGTTGAGTTTGGCCCGGAACTTCCGTGCGCCCATTAGCTGGCCGATGGTGAACATGGTGTCGTTGGTGGATGTGCTTAGCCAGCCGTTCATCAGCATTTTGTAGTGCTCCTTGCGGGCACCATGGCGCAGGCCGAACAGCGTGTAGCAGATGATGTCCAGGGTGATGTCACCCACCACCCGGGGAAAATCAAACTCCTGACCCACCTGCCAGGAATCAATGTGCTCACTGATGATCTCATGCATCACCCCGGCACGATTCTTCAGTTGGGCCGTGGCCAGGGAAGGGATAATCCGTTTACGGGAATCCTGGTGCTTCTTGAAGTTTTGAAACAGCACACATTCTTCCCCGACATCAATGGGGATCTGCACGGCAAACGGATCATATTGCTCCGGTTTAAGCGAAAATATATCCCGTACCACGGCCGGGTCCCCGGTCCAGACCATGGGGCCCTGTCCGGGCAGGGTGAGGGTGAAGGAATCACCGTACTCGTCCTGAAAGCGGTCCAGGTTGTTCCAGATATCCAGGCCAAGGCTGAGTGCGTGTTTGATCTTGCCGCCCTTGGGGATCGGCGGGAGCTGGGGTTGCTGAGGCATGACACTACTCTTGTTTGTTGTTTTCGGTCGGGTTGCGATGAAATTTAGTATACGCTGTATACTGTAAAGTAGTTGTCACTGGATATCAACATGGAGTTTTATTGGGTTGACGCAGGCCCCGGGATGGGGTCGACTGACAGAGCCGAATCGGCGGTCACGATTTGCTGCTGCACGCCAATCCCGGTGATAGCCGGGATTTCGAGGCGGTGTCCGCAGCCCTGGCGGACTATGGTCGGGTGATTGCCTTGGATTGGCCGGGTTATGGGCGCTGCCCACTGCCCCACTGCACCGGCGAGGTGGCACAATTGGATAAGGAATCGTAAGCTGTGCCCAGAGGGCAATTGAGTTGAATATACCTTGAACCAGATTGAGAACGGAGGGTAACAATGGCTAAGAAAGTAGCGGTGATTCTGGCGGGATGCGGCGTCTTTGACGGCGCGGAAATATACGAAGCCACATTGGTGCAGCTGCGCCTGGATGAAGCCGGGGCTGAGTTTCAATGCATGGCGCCCAACGTGGATCAGATGCATGTGCTGAATCACATGACCGGAGAGGAAATGCAGGAAACCCGCAACGTGCTGGTGGAAGCCTCCCGTCTGTGCCGTGGTGAGATTATTGATCTGGCGGACGCCAATCCGGACGATTACGACGCGGTCATCGTACCCGGTGGCTTCGGGGTGGCGAAGAACCTGTCCAGTTTTGCGGTGGATGGCCCCGGCATGAGTGTAAACGAGGCGTTTTTGAAGTTTGTTCAGGCGCTGCACAAGCAGGGCAAACCGGTTGGGCTGGTGTGTATTGCCCCGGCATTGGCACCGAAACTGTTTGGGGATGGGGTCAGGTGTACCCTGGGCAGTAACGATGATGATGCCGCCAAAGCGGTGGTGGCCATGGGTGGCGCCCATGAACAATGTGCGGTGGACGAGATCAGCATTGATGAAGAGCGCAATCTCGTGACGACACCGGCCTATATGCTGGCCGGCCGTATCAGTGAAGCGTCTGCGGGGATCAGTAAACTGGTGGAGGCGGTACTGGCACGGGCATGATCGGCTTTTCACCCGTCCCGGCGCTGACAATGGGCTCCCTTTGCCCATCAAGGCACAACGGTCTAAATAGCCTTCTGTTTTCGGTTGCGGCGCAATACCGCCATTGCCAGTAAACCGTTCAACAGGGCCGCCGCTGCATAGGGTGCCATGGTGTGCATCTCGTAGAGAATGGCCCCCAGCGTCGGGCCCAGGATGAACCCCAGCGCCGGCGCCCCGGCGATGATTCCGGCAACGGCGCCCTGTTCTTCGGCGGAAACCGAGAGGGATGCGGTGGCAGAAAACCCCGGCAGTGCCAGGCCGAAACCGAAACCGATAAACGAAAACGCAATCAGGGCATCCCGCTCCCACTGCAGTTGCACCAGTACCACATACCCTGCCAGCATCATGGGCAACCCCAGAAACAACAGGGTGGATGGCGCCAGTTTGAGCCGTGCCACCACAAGCAACTGAGCCGTCAGCGCGAAAATAGCCGAACAAATAAAGGCGTGGGCCACGATGCTTGCGGTTTGCTCCGGTCCGATCAACAGGCGATCCTGCACCAGATACCCCACCGTTTGCTGGCACATGGCATAGCCCAGAAACATCAAAACACCAATCAGCAGGGTGCCGGCATAACGGGGGTCGAAGTAGGAATGCAGGGTGCGCAGGATTTCCCGCCCGATATGGATCGGAGCATGGGGAGCCTGCACGTCATGCCGGGGCAACCATTTCCACACCACCAGCGCCGTAAGCAGGGTGATTACGCTGGCCGCCAGCAGCGGCGCCAGCAAATGCAGCAGAATCAGGGGGGCAGCCAGCGCCGGCCCCAGGATAGTGCCCAGACTGTGAGCGGAACCCAGCAGCCCCATTCCCTTTACCCGTTGTTCCGGTGTGGTGATATCCGCCATATAGGCCGTGGCTGCCGGGGTTGTGGCACCCATCAGAGTGGATTGCAGCATTCGTGCGACCGACAGCGCCAGAAACAACATCGTACCCTGCAGCCACCACTGTAGCCCGGCATAGAACACCGCAGCAAACAACAGCGTGCCGCAGCAGTAACCGTAGAGGCCAATCTGCATCACCTTACGGCGCCCGTATACACTGCTGATGCGCCCCCACACGCCACTGCTGAGGGCGAAAATAATGGAAGAGAACGAGATGATCAGCCCACCGTGGATTTCCTGCAGCCCCACGCTGCGGATCAGCGGCGCCAGAACGGCAAAAACAATGAACTGTCCCATGCCGATGCTGATGATGCAGGCCATGAGAATAAACTGGATTAGGCTGAACGGTACCGGTGCTGGCTGGGGCATGAATCCGCGCATGTTGATGATGGGGTGGTCATTCTAAGTTGACCGCCGTCAGTGTGGTATGACGAAAATCGCCAATCGTACTGACTTTGAGCCACCTGATATCCTTCCGCCGGGTGCTTAACTCAATGAATTTCAATGGATTTATAGGCGGGCAGCAGGGTTACGCACGTGCGCTGAATTGTGTTGAAATTTTGTAGTGCGAGAGGGCGAATTTTATTTCCTGAGCTAAAGTTATAGGGTGAGCAGTACGAGCAAATTCCGAATTAATGAAGAAGAATACGACCCGAATCCGGGAAACCATTAAGGTTCCTACCGATCAGCTGAAGCTGGGTATGCATGTTTCCCGGCTGGACCGGCCGTGGCTGGACACGCCCTTTCTGTTTCAGGGTTTTTCCGTGCACGATGTGGATGATCTGACGGCGCTGAAAAACATCTGTGAATACGTTTATATCGACGTGCTGAAAACCGGCCGTGTGAACTCCGCTGCCCGGTCAGCGTTGGTGGGGCAGGGCAAGCCGAAGCATTACGAGATCGTCACGCCGGTTGAAAAAGAGATTAAAGAGGCCAGCCAACACTACAAGAAAAGCTTCAGTGAGGTGGAGCGGCTTCTGGATACCGCTTACGCCGACGGCCGCATTGATACGGATGAGATCCGGCGCCACATCAAGGACTGTGTGGACTCCATTGAGCGCAACCCCTCTGCCATGATGTGGCTGACGCGGATTAAGAATGTCGACAAGTACACGGCGGAACACTGTTTGAATGTGGGCATTCTGGCCATTGCGCTGGGGCGCCATGTGGGGGTGGGGCGTAAACATATGGAGCTGTTGGGCCTGTGTGGCATGCTCCATGATGTGGGCAAAATGAAGGTCGATCAGGCTATTCTCAATAAACCGGATCGTCTGACCCGGGAAGAGTTTGAACACATGAAGTTGCATGTGGTGTACGGCCGGGAAATCCTGGTACAGGACAGTACTCTGCCCAATGAGGTTATTGGTGCCGCCTACAATCACCATGAACGTCAGGATGGTAAGGGTTACCCCACCGGCATGGATGCCGCGGCATTGAATTTCTACACCAAGGTGGTGACCATCGTGGATGCCTATGATGCCATCACCAGTCAGCGTTGCTACAGCAAAGGCAATACGTCGGCAACGGCCCTGAAAATTCTGTACGAAAACAGCGGCACGCAATTTGATCCGCGGCTGGTGGTTAAATTTATTGAGTGCATCGGAATCTATCCCCCCGGGGCATTGGTGGAGATGAGTTCCGGTGAGGTGGGTGTGGTGCTGTCAGTGGAGCCGGAAAACCGTTTATTGCCGAAAGTGGCCCTGCTGCTGGATGCGGACAAACAACCGGTGGCGCAGCGCGTGGTGGACCTGAAACTGGAGCGGGATAAAGGGCTGGAGAATCCCCATCGCATTAAAACAGTGTTGATGGACGGCTCCTACGGAATCGACCTGGCGGAGTTCACCCAGCACAATATCAATATGGGTGAAGCGGCCGGCTTTATGGCAGACTGCTCCCAGGACAGCGCCGAATAGCGGCCACGGCTATTGCGATTGCTGCAGGGTTTGTAACGTTTCTGATGCTTCCAACCACGCCATTTCGGTGGCTTCCAGTTGCGCAGCGACGGCCCCCTGACGTTGCAACAGTTCGGTTAACTGTTCCTTGTTTGCCGCATCATAAATATCTTCTGCGCTGAGCCGTGTTTCAATCTGCTTTTTGTCTGCCTCCAGTTGGGCCAGGCTCTGTTCCAGCTTCTGGATGCGGTTCTTCAGCGGCCGTAACTGGTTACGGATTTCAGCCGCTTTCTGCCGTTCTGCTTTTTTATCCCGTTTGTCTTCCCGGTTTTGGCCGGGGGAATCGTTGCTGCTTTGTTGGGCCTGCCGATAATCCACCAACCATTGGGCGTAGTCTTCCAGGTCACCGTTGAAGGGTTCCACTTTGTTGTGGGCCACCAGAAACAACTCGTCGGTAGTGGAACGCAGCAAATGCCGGTCGTGTGACACCAGTACCAGGCCGCCTTCGTACTCCTGCAGGGCCAGGGTCAGGGCCAGACGCATTTCCAGATCCAGATGGTTGGTGGGCTCGTCCAGCAGCAGCAGATTGGGCTTGTGCCAGATAATCAAGGCCAGCGCCAGGCGGGCCTTTTCACCCCCGGAGAAGCGGGCGATGGTGTCGTGAACCGCATCGCCATGAAAGCCGAAGCTGCCCAGGTATTTGCGTAGCGTCAGCTCATCGGTAGTGGGAGCCTGTCGTTGCAGGGATAGAAAGGGTGTGGTGTTACTATCCAGTTGATCCAACTGATGTTGGGCAAAATAACCAATGCGAGTGTGCTCCCCCAGTTGTTTTTCACCGGACACCAGCTCCAGTGTTGCCGCCAGGGTTTTGATCAGGGTGGATTTGCCGGCCCCGTTGGGGCCAATCAGGCCGATTCGATTGGCCGGCCCCAGTTGCAGGGAGACCTGCTGCAGTACCGGTTTACCGTTGTATCCCAGCTCCGCGGATTTAATGTCCAGCAGTGGATCAGACATTTTGGCGGCAGCGGGGATGGTAAAATGAAACGGTGAATCCACATGAGCCGGCGCGATTTTTTCCATGCGCTCCAGCGCCTTGACCCGGCTCTGTGCCTGTTTGGCTTTGGTGGCCTTGGCCTTGAATCGGGTGATGAACTGTTGCAGATGGGCAATTTCCCGCTGTTGTTTTTCAAAAGCAGATTGTTGATTGGCCATGCGCGCCGACCGCTGAATCTCGAAACTGGAATAGTTGCCGCTGTAATAATTGAGCTGCTGGTGTTCTATATGCAGAACATGTTGAGTGATTTCATCGATGAATTCACGATCATGGGAAATCAGGATCAGGGTGCCGGGATAGGCTTTCAACCAGTCTTCCAGCCATAGAATGGCATCCAGATCCAGGTGGTTGGTGGGTTCGTCCAGCAGCAGAATATCAGACGGGCACATCAGTGTTTGTGCCAGGTTCAGGCGCATGCGCCAACCGCCGGAAAACGATTGCACCGTTGCTTTCAGTTGATGTTGTTGAAAACCCAGCCCGGTCAGTAGTTTTGCAGCCCGGGATTCCGCGCTGTAGGCATCGATATCATCCAGTTGCTGATGACACTGCGCAATGGTGTGCGCATCATTGTTCAGTTCTGCCTGTTGCAGCCGGTCCTGCAGTGTGCGCAGGGGCCGGTCCCCATCGATGACGTAATCCAGCGCGCTGCGATCCAGCGCCTCCACTTCCTGCGCCATGTGGGCAATCCGGCTGCCATTGGCGATGTTCACCGTGCCGGCATCGGGGCCGGTCTCACCCAGGAGCAACGCGAACAGGGACGATTTGCCGCAGCCATTATGCCCAACCAGCGCGATATGCCATCCCGGATAGGCGGTGAAAGTGGCGTCGCTGAGGAGGCATTTGTTGCCCCGATACAAATTTACTGATTGCAGTTGGATCATATTGCTCTGGCTTGTACAACAAAGAGGGTGGGCAGAATACCCAATTCGCGGCCATGAAAAAAGGGCTGATCCGGATACGGGTCAGCCCTTTTCTGCTTGAACGCTTAAGTTACTTAGGTGGTGACTTATGCGTCCTTGTCAGGATCGAAGATACTGCGATCCGGAGCAGTGGGTGCTTCAACAGGCTTCAGTTCAAATGGCTTTTCTTCTGCTTTGGGTGCTTCAGGAGCCGGTTTGGGAGCCGGAGCCGGCTTGGGTGCAGGTTTCGGTACTTCAGCCTTAGGCGTTGCCGGTGCTACGGGCTTTGCTGCAGGCTTGGCGGCCGGTTTTGTTTCCGCAGGCTTTGTTTCAGCTTTCGGAGTTGTGGGTTTGGGGGCCGCTGCTTTCTTCGTCGGGGCCGGTTTTTTGGCCGCGGGCTTTTTTGCAGGCGCTGCTTTCTTTGCCGGAGTGGCTTTCTTAGCGGCTGCCTTTTTCACCGGGGCTTTCTTGGCGGTCGCTTTCTTAGTGGTCGCTTTCTTGGCGGGAGCCTTTTTCGCTGCCGCCTTCTTGGGAGCCGCCTTTTTTGCCGCAGTTTTCTTGGCTGCAGGTTTTTTAACGGCCGCTTTCTTTACCGGGGCTTTCTTGGCTGCGGTTTTCTTGGCCGCGGCTTTTTTGGCGCTGGCTTTTTTCGCTGTGGCCGCCTTTTTGGCTGCCGCTTTGGCTTTTGCCGCCGCTTTCTTACGTGCTTCAGCTTCTTTCTTGGCCAGGGCTTTGGCTTTATCCGCCGCTACCTTGGCTTCTGCTTTGGCTTGGGCAGCCAGTTCCTTTTCAACGCCGGTCACCGCTTTTTTGATTTTGGCAGCGTTGGCGGCCTCTTTCTTGGCAGCAGCCTGGGCATCTTTGGCGCTGGCCAACGTCGCCTTGGCTTCGGCCAGTTTGGCTTTGGCCTTGTCAGCGGTCTTCGCACTGGCTTTTTTGGCGGCGGCCTGGGCTTTGTCTACGGCTTTTTTCGCCGTGGTTACGGCTTTGGTGGTTTGGTCGACGGCTTTTTTACGGGCCGCTTCCAATTGTTTCTCCAGTTTTGCGATCTGGGCTGACAGATCAACCACTGGATCTTTTTTTGCTTTCACGGCATTTCGTTTCGCCGTGGTTTTTTTTGCTGCCATAATCAAAGTTCCTCAGCTGTGATTTTGGTGACGCAGGTGCCTGCAATTATACGGGTTGTCTAAACAATATCTACCTTTCTTGTGATAGCACATGCACACTGGAACGCAAAATATTTGTTGACCAGGGTTCAGATAACGGGGCTTTCTGTTACCATCGGGAGCGTCCCCAGAAGATAACAATACAATCCGGAGAGAAAGTGGGGCCTGGTTATTGATGTCCACGGGTATAGCCGCCCGACTTTTCGATACCTGTTCGGCCGATTTCCGGGTATTCATTCGAGACAGGAGAAAGCATGAAACACTACATAATAGTTGCTACCGCGATGGCCGCTCTGGTGGCCTGTAAAGGTGAGGCCGGTAGCGAGGAGACCGCAGCAAAAAAGGAACCCACCCTGATGCTGCAGACCGAAGATCAGAAAGCCAGCTATGCCATCGGTATGAAATTCGGTGAAGGCATGGGGCGTGATTTGAAGGACGAGCTGGATATCGATGCCTTCTATAAAGGGTTTGATGACGGCTTCAATGGCCGTGATTCCAAGATGACCCAGGAAGAGATGGTAGCGGCGATGAATGCGCTGCAGGCCCGGAAAATGAAAGAGCAACAGGCAGCCCAGACCAAGGCGCTGGAAGAGAACCAGGCCGCCGGCGCGAAATTCCTGGAAGATAACAAGGCCCGTGATGGTGTTGTGGTTACCGAGAGTGGCCTGCAGTATGAAGTGATCACCCAGGGCGAGGGTGAATCACCGGACGAAAACGACAAAGTAAACGTACACTATCACGGCACTTTGCCGGATGGCACCGTGTTTGATAGTTCCATTGAGCGTGGTGAGCCTATTTCGTTCCCGGTTAATGGTGTTATCAAAGGCTGGACTGAGGCACTGCAACTGATGAAAGTGGGCGATAAGTGGAAACTGTTTATTCCCTCCGATCTGGCCTACGGTGCCCGCGGCGCCGGCCCCAAAATCGGCCCCAATCAGGCGCTGGTGTTTGAAGTGGAACTGCTGGGTGTGGAAAAGGTCGACTAAGCGGATCAGGGTGAACCTGAATCACGAAGACAGAAAGAAGACAGAAAAAGGGCGCCTGCATTACAGGCGCCCTTTTTTATTGATTGTGAACTTTTTACGCTTTTATCATTCCTATTCGATAAGCGTGGCGATATGGATTAAGCTTGCAAGGATATTACAACCATTAAAAAAGGCCTTTGATTAGGGCTTCTGATTAAGGAGTAATCACCATGATCCGCCCCCTTTTAGGACTGATGACGTTGTTGTTGGTGTCGGTCTTATCCGCCTGCAGCAGCTCCCCTACCATCGAAAGTGACCTGGGTATCAAGGGTGCCCCGGACTGGGTCAACGAGGGTACCCAGGCAGTGGATAACGATGATGGCCGTTTTGTTTACGGGGTGGCGTTTGCGCCTCCGCTCAATGATGAATCCCTGCAAACCTCCACGGCAGATAGCCGAGCCCGTGCCGAAGTGGCGCGTATGGTGTCGACTTACATTGATCACACGCTCAGTGATTACGCCTCCAGTACCGGTGACAGTGCCACCAGCAGTATCCAGCAGACCCTCAACAGCAGTACCCAAACGGTGCTCAACGGGGCCAGGATTAAAGGCCGCTGGAAAGACCAGAATTCGGGCAATATCTATTCTTTTGCGGAAATGGACATGAAAGCACTGGATGACGCCATCACCACGGCAGGCAAGCTGTCCCAGAATTTCAAGGATTTCTATCAACAAAACGCCAACGCCAACTTTGACCGATTCATGAAGGATTCCCAGTAATGAAGCATTGGATACTTATTCTCGCCGCTGTTGTTCTGTCTGCCTGTGCCACCTCTGTTGAACGGGTTGCGTCTGACTCCACCATTGATTTGAGCGGTGCCTGGAACGATACCGATTCCCGTCTGGTGGCGGAGGAAATGATTCAGGATGCCCTGTCGCGCCCCTGGATCGGGGAGTTTACCGGTCGCACCGGACAACGCCCTGCCGTAATCGTGGGCACGGTGCGCAATCTGAGCCACGAGCATATCAACGTCAAAACCTTTGTGGCGGATATGGAGCGTGCCCTGGTGAATTCGGGCCGAGTGGACTTTGTGGCATCCCGCGATGAGCGCGGTGAGGTGCGTGATGAGCGTATCGATCAGGATCTGAATGCCCGGGAGGATACCCGTAATGCAGCGGGCCAGGAGCTGGGTGCGGATTTCATGCTGCAGGGCCAGATCAACACCATCATTGATGCAGAAGGAAAAGAACAGGTACGTTACTATCAGGTGGATTTGACCATGATCAGCATGGCTGATAACCGTAAGGTCTGGTTGGGTCAGAAGAAAATCAAAAAATACGTGAAGAACGCCAAGCTGCGTTATTAATCCGCATTGATGAACACACAACGTCTGGCGCTGATCGGTCTGTTCAGCGCCCTTTTGCTATTGCAGGCTTGCGCGGCCTGGCAGGTGAACCAGGCGGCCGCCTCATTAGCCACGGCGGGCCCGCGGGCAACACTGGCACGGCTGGAGCAAATCCCCACCTCGGGCCGGGATCAGGCGCAACTGTTACTGAACACCGGGGTGCTTAAGCTGTACCTTGGGGATTGGCAAGGAAGCCGTGATGACCTGGAGCAGGCCAAGGCCATTATGTCGTCCATGCAGGCGGTGAGTGTGACAGAAAATTTTGCTGCCATGACCGCTAACGAAACCCTGCGCACCTACAACGGAACCCCCACCGACCAGGTGCTGGTGCACGTTATGCTGGCGTTGGGCTATTTGTTGTCAGGCGATCCCGATGGTGCCCGGGTGGAGATGCTGCAGGCGGATGTCACCATGCAGCGGCTGGCCGAAGAGGACAGTACTCTGGGTCAGCTGGCCAGTGCCCGTTTCCTGGCGGGTTTGATTTATGAGGTGAACGGTGAACGGGATGATGCACTGATCAGCTATCGCCGGTCCTACAACATCCTGTCGGACCGTGGCGAGCCCATTCCGGAAGCCTTGCAGATCAGCCTGCTGAATCTTACCCAGCGTCAGGGCTTCCGTCAGGAGTACGAGGCGTTCAGTAAGCGCTTTGGGCGGCAGGCGCAATTGCCCGCCACCGATGAAGGGGAATGGTTCCTGATCTATTTTGACGGCGTGATCAGCAACAAGACCGAAACCCGCCTTTCTGTGTACGATGGGGAGGTGGATACCATGGTAAGTGTGGTGATGCCACACTATGCTCCGGTCAACTACCAGCCCCGGGGGCTGACCCTGGTGGGCGGGCAGCGACAGCGCAGCGCCATGATAGAGAATCTGGAAGTGCGGGCGCGGCAGGATCTGGACGCTCAACGGGCCAAGCTTCTGGCCGCCGCCACGGTGCGCGCGGTGGCCAAATACAAGATGGTGCAGGAAGCCCAAAGCAAGGGGGATTTCGGCGGTATTCTGATGAACATTGCCACCGTTGCATCGGAGCAGGCGGATGTGCGCAGTTGGAATATGTTGCCTTCCAGTGTGCAGGTGGCACGCATCACAAGTAAGCTGAATCAACCTGTGAGTCTGGCGGAGCGGGCCGTTACCCTGCCGCCGCAGAGCGAATTTGCCCCTGCTGGTAAAGCCATCGTACTGGCCAGCAGCTTGATCGATCAGGTTTACAGCTGGCCATCACTGCCGCCGCAACCCACTGCGCTGCCGGTTGCAGAACAAGCCGGTACCCAATCCCCAGAGGAAAACCCCGCTCAAGGAGAATCCGATGCCGCGCCCTGATATCACACTGAATCAATTCCCTGTCCCGTTGCTGTTATTGTTGTCGGCGGTATTTAGCGTGCTGTCCGCCTGCAGCAGCACCGGCGGCAAACCCGGTTGGGTGGATCAACCGGAATCGGCGTATCCAGCTGCCACGCATCTCACCGCGGTGGGTTCAGCGGATGATCGGGATACCGCCGCTGACCGGGCGCTCGCCAACCTGGCAAAAATTTTTGAAGTGGCGGTGCAGGACAGCAGTATGGATTTCAGCAGCGCCCAGGTAAGCCATGCTTTGGGTCAGCAAACCGTGGCCAACGAACAGAAGATTACGCGCACCGTCAGTACAGAAGCCCGCCAGGTATTGAGTGGTGCCCAGGTGGTGGAGTACTGGGAATCCGAACAGGGGCGTATATCCGCATTGGCCATTCTGGCCAAGCAGCCCGCCGCCAGCCGCTTTCAGCAAGCCATCGCCGGACTGGATCGTGAGGTGAAGAATCTGATTGATTATGCCACCCAGAAGGCGGACAGCCCGGTGGCAGCACTGAATGCGCTGAAGCGGGCCCGGCTGGCGCAGATCAAGCGGGATCAGGCCAATCGTAACCTGATGATTGTGGCGCAGGGGCGTGGCATTCCGAGCCCCTATGATACCGCTGCCGTGGAAACGCTGATTCGCAATGCACTGGGCAGCATGAAGTTGCAGGTTCAGGCGGAGAATAATTCGTTGCAGGCTGAGATTCAGCAGGCCCTGGCTACGCTGGGGGTGCCGGTAGTGGAGCAGTCGAACCTGAAGTTGAGCGGGGAGCTGGATGTGGCTCCGGTGGAGCAGAAGCAAGCCTGGTACTGGATGCGGGGCTCCTACGAGCTGGTCTTTCGTGACGGTACCAAAGTGTTGGCCAAACAGCGCTGGCCGGTGAAGGTGTCGTCCACCGAGGTCAACCTGCTGCAGCAACGGGTGCGCGATGAAATCAACAGCAAATTGCCGGGCTATGTGTTCGAGCTGTTGTCGTCACAATAACCGCCGGATCTTCAATATCATCAGGCAGTTGGCGGTCGCAAGCGCCAGTTGCGATCAAAATCGCCACGCGGGGCAACCGATTCTGAGCTAATATTGACTGCATATTTTGGGTCGATTTAGTTTGCTGTTGGGGTTGGTCAATCATGAGTATGCGTTTTGCCTTGTTTGCTGGGGCGTTGTGTTTGTGTATTGGCAGCGTTGAGGCTGCCAAAATGTATAAAATTGTTGATGAACAGGGCAATGTCACGTACAGCCAGTTTCCTCCACCGCCCCAGCCCGCACAGCAGCAGGATGGTGTTCGGGTGGATGAAATGAGTGTCAGTGGTGACAGTGCGTCTCAGGTTCGTACTCTGGGTCAAAATCAGTATTGCGGCGAAATTCAGCTACCGTCCATCAACCCGAAAAAGCCGGAGGAATACCTGGATCTGGGGGAACTGCGCCAGGCCTGGCTCAATGAGTTGGAAGGTGATACGGATCTGAATAATGTGCGTTTCCGTATGTACATGGGGCGCTACAACGTGAGCCGTAATCCATCGGAGGCGGGCCAGCGCAAGCGGGATCTACAGTGCGCCATCGCCTGGGTGG
>MDTC01146448.1_pt1 | contig 30915 bp, 22 predicted proteins | sample 811181 | NCBI WGS metagenome assembly MDTC01 (sample SAMN05326644, study PRJNA326480) | marine metagenome | isolation source: seawater | place: Pacific Ocean: North | collected 2011 | reverse complement strand
TGCGGTATTGAGTTTTTGTGTTGGGGTATTGTTATTTATTGAGACTATTGGATTAGATAATGAAATGTTAATTCCAATTTATACGTGTTCTGGAGTATTTTTTACAATAATCATGTCAGTTTTCCTGTATACAATGATCATTGTTGCGCTTGTTGATACTCCTGATATGTATTATTCAGTAATGGATAGTGTAAATTAATGGTGTAAAAGATTTAGAACGCTTTTTTTGAATAATCCCTTTCGAGTATTGTAACCGTTACATGCAACAATTTTGTTGTTAAATGGATAAGGTTCTTCTAATATATTTCTGGTTGGTAATATAGTTTGTACAACAATATTTGCAAGATTATCAACGCCTATTGTGGCAGGAGGCTTAGTTTTTTCAGGAACTAGGTTAACATATTCATATTCTTTATCTTTAATTGCGCCGGGCCTTAAGATAGTATATGATAATCCTGAAGAGACGATATCATTTTCGGATTTCTTATGCCAAAAGATATTATCAGAATATAATGAATTGAAGAGTAGATTGATGGGATGAGAATCCGAAAAGGCAGTTGCGAGTCCAGTAACTCTAACAATTTTATCTATATTATTCTTTTTACAAGCGGAGACAATGTTCTTGGTAGCTATGTAATTGACATAATAAGGGTGTGTTTTATCTTCAATTTTGTTATGTAAATCAAAAAAATTAAGTTTATGAAGCGGATTACTTTTTCGATAGACTCCGTGTAAATTGATTGACATAGAACATCCTTTCATAATATGTGAAAGTGTAGTTGTATCGAGTACATCACCTTTAACTAAATGTACATCATCTAAATTGCCAAAATATTCTTCAGCTTTTGTATAATTTCTAATTAGGCATCTTGTTTTGATACCTTTAGAAGCAAGTTTTTCAACAACTCGTCTACCTACTTTTGAAGTAGCTCCCGTAATAAAGATGGGTTTTTCAAATGAAAAAGAAAATGAAAAAACAGATAACAAACTTAGTGCAATATATCTAAGCATAATTATATTATTTTTGTGTTGTTCTTAACCTAAAATGGTTTAATATCAAATTCCTTGGGGTCTCTAAGTATTGAAGTAGTATCATTACTTTCGACAATTTTCTCATTATCTACTTGAATAGTTTCAATAAACTTGACTGATTTCCTTTCAATATTAGAGTAATCAAACTGAAATGATACAGAATAATCATATCCCGGAATTTGTGGTATCATTTTGGTGTAAAACCAATCTAAAAAGGGATATCTTAGATTTCTAAGATAATATTCTAGTCATTTTTTAGTAGTTCAGAATGGTAATGGTGAATGTGAATAAGAATGCGAAGATATTAAGTAATAGTAAGTTTAGTCCTGATTGAATTGGCCATAAATATGTTTGTAATTCTCTACAACAAAGTTGTGGATAGTTTCTACAGAACCATCTTGTAGAACAATAAGAGGTTTCATTGTGTTCATTATAGATGATGTTCACAATTGATTGGCTAAGAAATGCTACACATATGGAACTAATGAAGAAGATAACGTAAGTCAAATTCCAAAATAGAACAAAGTTTAAAACCCGTAATATTTTTCTTCTAAGTCTTCTCAAAGTTTTCTTGAATAGAAGAATATCTTTGTAGTTAATGAGGTTTTTATTTGATTTGGTAATATGATAAGTTGAATAAATCATTACGAATGATAACATAAGATATATAGGGTTATCGTGTTTGGTTAGTTGAGCTAAAATAGCATACATAATTGTTTATTTTGAAAATATTAGAGATAGTAAATCATTTTTTAAGGTAAGAGGGAAGTGAATATAATAAGTTATGGATAATCGTTTGAATGAAACTATATTGAATTCAGATAAAGTATCTTTCAAATACAGCGATATGGGAAAACATCTTGGTAATATGGACAAATATTTGGTGGATGATAATAGAAATGAAAGATTAGAGTCTATTGACGAGGTATGTGGTAATGTTGGAGTGAATAAGAATAAAAATTATAGTGGATTGCGAAGGAGTATAATGTGGTTATGTCCTTGTATTTTAGAATACATTAATGTATAAATTATAGTCTGAGATGTTCTCTAACGAAAAGTTTGATAACAAATTCGAGACCATGTTCTTCAATCATTTGTTGTGTTGCCTTAATTTTTTCAACATCAAAGGAGCTGGGTCTAAAGAATCTGTAAACTTGTGTATGTAGTGGCATATTCCAATTAATTGGATTAAGACTTTCTTGTATTTCTATATTTTTGAGTGTTTCTGGTTTAAAAATATGAAGAGAACCGTCTGGAAATCCAATGAGTGTATCTGAAAGTTTGTATTTTTCGCCAGGATTAATAACTGTGATTGAATTTTGACCAAGATTAACGGATGCACCTGAACCTGAGCCAGTTAATGAAAGCATATCTGAAACGCCTTGTTTAGATTGATTTTCATCTGGAAAGAGAAGGTTAACAGTATCAAGACTTCCTATTTCGCAATATTTGCTTCTCATTTCTCTACTTTCTTCTGTAAGTTCAAGGAGATATTCTCTGTCAACAAAATATCTAACAACAACGTTTTCATATAGAGTTGAGATATATTCTATATGTTCATTTAGTACATTGAAGGCATTTGGTTGTTCCGAATGTTCATTATCTTTGGATTTAACATTATTGGTTTTGGATTTAACATTATTGGTTTGTTGATTACAGTTGGGTGAGTCTTTGCAATTAGCTTTTGGCTTTGATTTAGGCGGCGAGTCGTTGATATTTAGTATTTTTTTGAATACTTTATCAATTGCTTTAGTAAGCTTTTCTTTTTGACTCATTTTTGGATCTGGTTTTCCGACAGTTACAAAATAAAATAGATCGGTTAGTTGAGCTTCCATTACAATAAATGTAATATATTTTTATGAAAATGTTAGAGACTAATAATTTGTGGTATAATTGGATGAATAAAAAAAGGAGGTTTTAGTATGAATATCAATAAACATTATTTTAAAACGTATCCTGAATCGAATGGATTATATGACATAGAAAAAGATTCAATAACATCACATTATATAGTTATAAATACTCTGGAAAGGTCATATGATCATGAAAGTTTATGGTCTTTAAGAATAAAATTTGGTGTGGATGGAAATAAATTAGTAAAATTACCGATATATAAGAATGATTCTGAAGTTGGATTATATGGACATACAATAAATGGTTTTTCATATTATCCGTGGTCAACAGTAGGTAGTTCTTGGTGGAACAGTCGTAAAGATGATGATATAGTTGGTTTTCGGTCTGCCTTATATTTAGGTGAATCGGGTTGTATAATATCTCGTCGTATGAGAAATATAAGTAATATAGAGTATATTCGATTAGAAGTACCTCGAGCATTAACAGATGGTATACCAAATTTTAATCATATTTTGAATATTAGTTGTGATGAGTTATCTGGATTTAGCAATACATGTATAACAAATAATGATGATATAAGTTTTGTAACAACATTAACTGAGACTTCACCAAGTTCTTTGGTATATACATCATATGCAAAAATGAAATTCAATTCGCCATTAAATTTACAAAGTTTAAGTTTAAAAGTAACAAATTCTCAATGTGAGCTAAGTAATTTAGATTCAATAGAGATATGCCACATAAGAATAAATGAGAATGGTCGATTAGAAATAATCACATCGAATATACCGAATAGTTTTAAAGAATCCCAAATATTACTTCTATCGAATATGACTCTGACTTCAGAAACGGATACATCAAATATGATGTATGAACATAAATGTTCAGTAATAGATGGGTATATAAAAGATGCAACAGTAATAGTGCGTGAATTAGATGGTAAATTGGTGTATAAGAATAAATCAGATGAGAATGGTATATTTCTTCCAAGATTTAAGAACGGTAATAAAGTGTTAGTATTTAGTTCAATAGGTGGTATTGATATATCATATAATAAGGAAAATCAGATAGAGTTTCGAGCACTGTATTCACCATCTTTATTGAATGAATCAATGAATATAACTCCTTTAACAACTCTTGTAGCTGATTATATAATATATTTGGAAAGAAAAAATAAAGGAATAAATGAGAAGATAATAGAGAGTGTGTATAATAAATTTAGTGATGTATTATCAGTAGATAACATAAATAGTGATTATATTGCAACAAATAATATAGTTGCTGCAAAAGTAGGATATAGGGTAGTAACAATAGTGAAGGTAATAAATGTAATATTGAGATATTTTACAAACTATCAAGTGAATTCTTCTTATGTAACAACAAAGTTAAGTTTTAGATTGATAGAAGGTGGGCTAAATATGTGTGTAGCATCTGAATTAGAGGATTTTATGGATGGACTTGTATATGAGCAAAAAGATAAGAGGAATATGGAAGAATATGAGAGAATAAAGGGACATTTGGCGACATCATTGGCAAATCACAATAATTTTGAAAATGAGGAAATGAGTTTTGAGTTATTAGGAAAAGCATCATTGATAGTACATAATGATTTAGAGATGAAGAATGGATTAATAGAATTTTTGTATAAGAGAGAGACTTATGAAGAGATAGTGAGTCGTAGAAGTCATATTGATCCGACAAGTGGTGATATATCAGTTGATTTGCCGACAATGAATTTGAATTTGGAGGAATTAGAAGGTATATCGGAAATTTTGCGATATAGCATAGAACGTGTTAAAACGATAATAAGTTCAATAATAGTAGGTTATTTGCCGATGATAGAGGAGAAGGCGACAGGATTGATAAAGATTGAAGAAGTGATTATGAAAAAAGATTATAATATAAGTAGGTCATATTGGGATGATAGAAGGATAGAAATAAATTCGTTATTTCCGGACAATCGAGTAGAAGGTAGATTCAGCTTGAATGGGAATCCTTGTAATTTGTACACAATAATATTATTGCGTGAAATATTGTATATACTGGGTTATAACAATAAATTAGAGTGTAAATTTAAGAATGAAATAATGAATGAAGATTTAAGTCAGAATTTGATGTTAAGTTATAGTACTTTAGAGAATTTAGAGAGTTTGGGGTATGTTGTTAACTTTAATTCAATATTTCTGGGAAATAGTTGTGATTTTTCTGATGAAGATGATAATAAAGGAGGTATAAAATTTTTGAATGAAAGATTATTAAATGAAAGAATGGGTGAAGATAGGAAAATAATAAATCCGAGTGATTCTGTATTAAATTATGGAAAAACTTTACCAAAAAAGCATGTTGAGTTAGTGAATAATATTCCAATATCGGATAAGAGGAACAAATGTAAACTAAAAGAAGTGATTTTTAATTTTGTAAGAGGTGGAATATTGATATCTATAATAATCGAATCAAATATTGCAGGAATAGTACATTTGAAGCCAGTATTATCAATAGATAATATGTATATTGAGTCAAAGGATATGATTCGAAATAAAGTTCAAAGTGGTATAGAAAATCGTTTACATTTAGAATTTATGGATCATGGTAAAAGATTGGAAGACAAGACACATAAGGTGAAATTGGAATTGGAATTTTATTTTGGTTCTTTTATTTCTTCAAAAGTGAAGGTATCAAATATGTATTTGGTAAAGAACACAATAGAATGGACAAGTTTGCCAATATTAGAATTTAGTAATCATGCGAATAGTTTAGAGAAGTTGGAAGAAATTGAAACGCTTGATTCTACAACTAGAGTTTTTTCTGAGTATGAAGAGCCAATATTATTAGAAGAATTGACGGAAGCGGTGGATGATTCTGGAGAAATATCTGCTAGTAACAGTTACATTAAAGAGCATTTATCAAATACATTGAAGGTAGTTTTTCATACAAGTATATATGTATTGAAATCGAATGGATTTATTGTAATGGATGATTTTGGTAATATAAATGTGAGTATAACAGATTTGGTGAATGTAAGTGATTTATTGGTAAGTAATAGTAATGTATTTGTGATATGTGATGATAGTATAAAGGTGTATTCTTTGGGTGGAAATTTGAAGGGTAGTTTATCAGGAATAAATAATATGTCTGGTTTAAAATGCGGAACTTTCTCTGAAAGTAGTAATATATTGATAGTTTTATCAGAAAGAGATATTTATACGATAGCAATAAATATAGCTACAAATGGTGATGTATCTATGGGAATAATAAGTTTGATGAACAGTGAATCAATAGATAAATGTTATAAGTTATGCTGTAATAATGTTTCTGTATTAAAGAAGGTTTATTTAATAAGTCGTCAAAAAGATTATTTAATGCAATTAGATTTTGAGGATCCTAGTTTACCAGTGGTTGAAGGTAGTTTTAGTTCTGAATTGATGAAAGAGCCGCGTTCAATATCATATATAGAATCAAGAGATTTGTTAATAGTAGGATGTTATTTATCAAAAATGGTATTAATATTTGAAGCGAATATGGAATATACAGTGCCTCAACTAATAAGGGCTATAGGTGTAAAGGATAATCCATCTGATATAAGTTATTTAGAAGATGGGTTAAAAATGGATATTTACATAAGTACAAACAAGAGTATTTTAGAACCAATAAACCGGGTAACATTGTATGATAGCTCTGGTATTTTACAAATGTATAATCAGCCGAGTGTATATACACTGGATAAGTCAATAGGATATAATAATGTATTTGTAAGAGATGATACAACATTGCTGTGTGTATCTTATAGGAATAAAGTGATAGATGTATATGATATATCTGATTTTGATGTGGCTATAGATTTCCCGATAGTATCAGAAATAGAGACAAATGGAAAAGAGTATAGAATCCATTCAATAAATAGGGACATAAAAGACCATAACATAATAGAATTGAATGATATTTATGATGAAAAGAATGTAAATTTGGAAATAAGTGGTGGTAATAAGATAGCAATAAACAAAGATTTACAGATAACGTATACTATAAATATGACAAGTCAAATTTTGTTAGATAATAAAATATAATTAAGAGTATGATTATCGAAAGTCTTGAGAGTAAGTGGTTAGGTGCTTTATTTACATTAATAATAAATATGGGGTCTTCTTTTGTAGTAGGAGATGTACATGAATTAGTGAATGGTATATTTTCATTAAAGTTAATGAAGTGGTTTGTAGTATTTGCTATATTGTTTGGTTCAACTCGTGATTTTGTAGTTGCATTATCAATGTCTATATTATTTGCGGTAATAGTGTGGGGTTTATGTGATGTAAAGAGTGAAATATCTGTGTTACGTGTAAGAAAGATTTTAAGGGAGAAGTTATTAAATATAGTGGATGAATTAGAATATAGCTAAATAGATGGGAATGATTGTCTTAAAATTCCCATAAAAATGTAATGTAGCAGACTCATTAAATAATATAGGAATGTTCGGATTATTAAGAATATTCCATGGTACTGAAGTGATTGTATATTTAGGAAGAATGTGTTTGATAAATGCGGGTTGTTCATAGCATGGATGAATAGCGAATGGCATATTAGATTTCCATTGATTGGTATTGTAATCAAAATGCCAAAAGTGTGAATATTTCTGATAATATAATTGAATCCATTCTCGTATAAGATGTTGTCCTTGTTTGTTATTTCTTACGAACCATACACCTGCACAAAAATTGGAAAATGGGTTGTCGCCGCTCATAAGGAATGTATCAGTAGATTTGATAAGATGAAGTAGTTTTTGAGGGTTATGTATGATAGCATCTGAATCAAGCCATAATATCCCTTCAAACTGATGTAATAAATTGTTTGTAATTTTGACTTTAATCCAATATTGTGAGATAGTGTTATCATCTTTGGGTCGAATATATTGAAATTCTTTTATATTTGTACAAATTGTTTTGTTTTTTTGCATCAATTGTTCTAGATAGTATTGATGTCTATTATCATATTGTATGACTGCGAATACCATTATGATGTTTAGTTCAATATACTTTATATATAAGTATGAATTGACATACTATATTATGAGATTGTATATATGTGTAACATTAATGGGTTTATGTTCTTCATTTATGCTTCCTCGAAATGGGATGAGGGGTAAGAAGATGGTAGATACTCCATCAAATTTACGTTTACTGGCTTCAAGGAACGGTGATAGTAATGTGGCTGTTTCGCGTATTTGGACGATGTCCGATTTATATAAAAATATAGAAGATAAGAGAGTAAGTTTAGCAGTTTTTTCAGAGGATAAAGACAATAATAAAGTTTCAGTATTAGATACGGATGGAACTGAGCATGATGTAAATTTATTACAAGCGGATTTACCAACATTGGTGGATTTATTTCGTAAAAATGGAGTACGTTTTGCAGTAAAGTCTCATGGTTCTAATGGACTGAGTGGTTTTTTGTCTGGTGTGGGGGGTGTATTTATACCATTTGTTTTATTATCTTTAATATTGTTTAGTTTTAGGAATGGTGGAATGAATGGGCCTGGTGGAATGGGTGGATTAACTGGTTTACAGAATGTGGGTAATTTAAATTTAGAATCGAATACTGGTGTATCTTTTGGAGATGTTGCGGGTTGTGATGAATCAAAACTGGAATTAATGGAGATAGTCGATTTTTTGAAGTATCCTCAAAATTTTACAGATATAGGTGCGGTATCTCCGCGAGGTGTTTTATTGGAAGGTCCACCTGGGACAGGTAAAACACTATTGGCAAGAGCGGTAGCGGGAGAAGCGAATGTGAATTTCATATCTACAACTGGTTCTGAATTTGTAGAAGTGTATGTGGGTGTTGGAGCTAGTCGTGTAAGAAAGATGTTTAAGGATGCTAAGAAGAATTCGCCTTGTATAATATTTATAGATGAGATAGATTCGATTGGTCGGAGTCGGTCTGGTGGGGGTCCTGGTACTAATGATGAGCGGGATCAAACATTAAATCAGATTTTATCGGAAATGGACGGTTTTTCTGGTAATACAGGTATAGTTGTATTGGCGGCAACAAATAGGGCGGATATTTTAGATTCAGCTTTATTACGTCCTGGTCGATTTGATAGGCGTGTACCGGTGGGTCTTCCGTCAAAAGCTGGTAGGATTGAGATATTGAAGGTTCATACGCGTGACAAGCCTTTAGGTGATAATGTAGATTTGGATGAGATTGGTGCAAGAACGATAGGTTTTTCGGGTGCTTCATTAAAGAATTTAATGAATGAGGCTGCGATAGTGGCAGTAAGGAATGGTAAAAAGGTGATAGGATATGAAGAAATAGATTATGCTATTGATCGTATAACTGTTGGGATACAAAAACCGATTGGACCGAATGTACGTAAAGAATTGGTTGCATATCATGAAGCGGGGCATGCAATAATGGCAGTGTTAATACCGGATTATGATAATGTGGCAAAGGTTACAATAGTTCCACGTACGAATGGTGCTGGAGGTTTTACATTATTTACTCCATCTGAGGAGAGAATCGAGAGTGGTTTATATAGTCAAAATTACTTAAAATCGCAATTATCTGTAGCGCTTGGTGGGCGTGTTGCTGAAGAATTAATATACGGTGAGGATGAAATAACAACCGGAGCATCTGGAGATTTACAAAGTGTAAGAGATTTAGCTCGACGTATGGTAACCCAATGGGGTTTTAGAAACAATACAAATATAGATGATTTTCCAATAGCGTGGGATCCAAGTGAACCGATTGGTTATGGTGGTAATTCTCTTTTATCATCTGAAACAGAGAATGAAATAGATTATGAGATAATGATGATAGTAAAGAATGCATATGATGTTTGTAAAAAGACTTTATCTGAGAATATGGATATTTTAGAGAGTGTAAAAGATGCACTTATTGAGAAAGAGACAATAACTGGAAAAGAAGTAGAAGAAATTGTAAAAAAATATAGATCTAATGTATAATGTTACTGATAACTAATAACCGTTGTTTGAACAAAATATTGAATATTGTATTATTATTTTTTGTTATATTTATAATATTTTCTGCGATATTTGTATCAAATGTTAATTTGCTGAATGAGAGTTTTACAAACAAAGAGAAGAAAACAAAACATGATGATGAAGATGCTTTTAAAAAGGATACGGAATTCAGCGAACCAGTACCATTAAAAAGAGCCCTAAAGGCATTTTCGGATTTTCATATAAAAGAACTTAGAGAATCAAGGAAGCATCATGAACGAAATGCATTAGAATCGGTGGCATATCATTAATTAAAGATGGAATCATTCCATTTTTGAGAAATATTTTCCCAATTCTTTTCCTGATTGACAATACTATCTCGGATAGATTGAATTTTGTCAGGTGTTTTAAGAAGTTCAATAATTTGTATACCAACATTTTTCATATCTTCTCTATTATCAGGATTTCCGGGGAAATGAATTCCCTTTCTTTCTACAAATACATTATATTCACTCAATATAGGAATACATCCGGCACAAGTACTTTCTCTAATAGCAATACAGTCTGTTTCAGCAGAAGTATTGGAGAAATAAAGATGAAAGGATGATGTATATTTTTCTCTAATAATTGTATCTAAATTTTGTCTACCATGGTCAAAAACGCCTGGTTGGTTCAGAAGTTGTTTCATTTCTTCTTTGAACTGCTTATCAGTAACTTGGTCCATTCCATAATATATATGAAATGATGCTTTGGGTTCATAATGTTTGATAAATGGCCAAAGGAATAAAAGTATTTGATAAAGTCCACGTGTATAACAGGATGTCCAACAAAAACGATATTGGTCTCTTTCTATTATATTGTTGGTTAAGGTGAATTCATTAACTCTAACTCCATTGGATATAATGTGTATTTTTTCTGAAAGTTGATGATTAAAAGCTTTATGATTATGTAAAATACCTTTTTTATGAAATTCACTTTTAACAAGAAATTTAGAAATTTTATGAATATTTTCAAAACATGAGGGAACTAATGGTACAATATCATGTACATCTACAATAATTTGCTTTGCTTTAACTGGCCAAGTTAATAATGGATGCATGCCATAATTTCTCCATAAAATAAGTATGTTATATTGCTTCATACATTTAAAGTCCATATAGTTAAGATAATTCCCAGTAGATGTGTCTGCGGCAGTGAGTTCAATAGTAGTATTAGTAAAGTCTCCATATACACATGCAGACAAACCAAGTTTAGTCCAATATTCCACGAGATATTTAACCGCTTGTTCTGAGCCACCAAGATTATTATCATAAGGTGACCACTGTATACCGTTTGTACCTAAGTAATATACAACATCATATTCTGATAGTGTTGGATTGATATTAATTTGTAAAAGTGTACAATATATATCTAAGAAATGTTTTGGTATAAATAGATGGACATTATTGCTAATTTTTTGGAGAGATTTATTATTAGGGTCTAACCATTCTGAACGAACAATGAGTTGCCTTTTATTGTAAGTGTTATGACTATGTATCATTTGTACAACAGTTTTGGATGGGTCTAATTGTATCATTTCAACAGTATAATCTTTAAGAAAAGACCTTTCTTCTGCATGTTTTTTAGTGGAATCATATAATGCTCCATTTTGTATATATTGTTTTTTGTATGCAAGACAATTGTTAACGGAATGATTATTTCCGAATTTAGTGAATTGATATATTTGTTGAAGGTCTGTTTCATATGCAATCATATTAGAGCATCCTGCAATTAATTTGTGGCTATTACGAAGAGCAGTTACAGCTGATTCAACGCGCATTGGTGGGTAGTAGTCATCATCATCCATACAAATTAAGTATTCTGAAGTAGCCAAATGATTAGTAATATTTCTCAAGTAGCCAATATTCTCGTAGTTAACCTGACATTGTTGGTGATTAGTTGTTGGAGAAGAATCACAAAGTTCCCATTTGTTTTGAATAACCAATGAATGTGTGATATGAACGGCCTTAATTGAAATTGTTTTCAATATGGGGTATTTGTTAAGAATGGATTGGACGGTTAAGTCAAGTTGATTTTGAGACCATGATTTGTCTGCAGATACTATAACCCATTGCTGTATGTTTGAAAAAAATGTTTGATTGATAATACATTCTGCAAGTATATGTAGGAAATGTTGTCTGGAAGAAACCGTTGGTGTCAATATACTAACTGTTTCAGATGTATTAGAATTTCTGATTAGTTTGTCATGTCGTTTACCTTTTTTTCCCATATATGAATATTGAAGTTTGTTTTTATATTGATTCTATATATATGGAAGCAACAGTATCAACGGCATTTATTTACGCAATATTAGGTGGTATATTATCGGTATTTGGATTAATTTATTACCAAAAACAGAAGGATCCAGAATTTAAGAGAAAGCCGATATATTATGCGGGAATATTTTTCATAGTGGCAAATGTGGTATATCACATGTATTCTCAAAATGATGTGTCTCAGATGAAAGTTAAGAATGTTTTTCAACCTCAATCATTAGAAATGAAGACTGGACAACCAAGTTTTTGAATAAACTTATAAAAAAACACCCTGTATAGGAAATATAAGATATGATGTGGTATATTTGAGGTTATATTTACTTCCCGTTCATATTGTAAATAAATTGTATTTTACTAAAATAAGATGAAGATACAAAAATTGATAGCATTGTTAATATTTGTATATTTGGCATTATATCTGAAATATATATTCAAGTTTCCGAATGATGGTACGATTCATATAGAGGACCAGAAGGTGAAACGTATAAGAAATGATGATAAATTAACAATATATGAGCATCCGCCTGATATAGCAGATAAGGGTTCAATATTATCAGAATTAAGATTACATAGAACTTGCTTTTCAAGACAGTTTCATTGTACAGCACCAAGTAATATGCAGATTCAAATTTTAGTATTTCCTCCGGAACAAACAAAAAATTTGTATGCAAATACTCATTTATTACGTTTTTCACAAACGAGTCCAATTAACGTACATTCACCTACAATAGACAAATATAAGAGGTATAAATCAAGCGAGTATGTAGAAATACCAATCATTGGGGGTCAATCATTTGTAGTTCCAAGAGGGTGGTGGATATTTATAGATAGTCCGTCTCATATAAAAGTAAAAGGTTTCTGATATTTTAAACTTTCTTAGAGGAAAATCTAAGTATGTATTACTAAGATGATAAAATTTAGTTTTAATTCATTTGGAAAAGTAAAATTATTAATAGGAAGAATATCAAAATTAACAACTCAAATACAATTTGGATTATATAGAAATGAATGTAAAATATTATTTGAGGATTGTGAAGTAATATGTGAAATAAATATATTAGAGGGTATTTTGCCTGATGAGGGTGAGTTTTTTATGCTTAATATAGATAGTTTTCATAACATAATAAAAAACATTCCGGCAACAAGTGAATTCAGTTGTAAGTGGGATCATAGTACTGAATTAGAGTTAATTACAAAGACAAAGAAGAAGATAAGTCAATGTAATAATTCAATAAAAATAAGGGTGAAACCGTTGGTGTTTCTGGATAAGAACCTATCAAGAAATATTGGATGTGATACTAATACAAGTATTCACAAATTAATTTGGATAATGGAGAAGATAAGTCAATGTTTTCAAGAGGTTGAACTATCATTTTCTAATAATCAATTAAGAATAAGTGGAAAAGAGGATGAATATGAGTTTGAATCTGAAATATTAATTTTGGGTAAAAATATTGGAGAGATTAGTGTAAAGTTATCGTCTGTAATGTTTCTACAAAAATTATGGTTACTAGAATGGAATAATTCTAATGTATGTTTTTATATAGATCCGGCAAGTCTGGAATTACATGTATCTTCAAAATCAAATAATGATGAGATATTATTAATGCTTAGATAATAAGAATTATCTTAGCATTGTATAATGAAGATAAGAAATCCAAAAATATGGGGACCACCTTTATGGGATATTTTACATTATATAACATTTCGATATGATCCCAAAGATGCAAAGAAAGTAGAGCGATTATTTATGTATCATTTACCAAATTTAATGCCGTGTATACACTGTAAGAATCATTATAAAGACTATGTGAGAAGGAATCCAATAAAATTAAGAAATAGGGAAGAATTAAGTAAATGGTTGGTAAGAATTCATAATTTAACAAATCAACAATTGAATAAGCCACAATTTGCTTATTCAAAAGCAGTACAAAGATATAGTGTTTCGACATATGCAAAAGAAAGAGTAAAGAATTCATTTATAAAATGGACATCACTAATGCGTACAAACGTATTATATGGAACGCAAACAATACAAAAAAGTTATTCAATATTTTTGTCTTACATATTCAATTATGTTTAAAGCATTTTCTTTTGAACAACCTTTAAAAGAATTTCATAAAGTTTCTTGAAGATTTTGCCCTCTTTTTTTTCACCTATCATTGGAATATCAACGGCATCATTAAGTTCTTCAAGAAATGCATCTTTAAAACCTTCAGTATTCAACATAGTTAATAATTGCTTAACCATTTCTCTTCTTTCAGGGTCATCTACTTTAACATCAAGTTTAACCATTTTATAAATAAAAGAGATGTAATAAAAGTAGTTATTTTTCCGCAGGAAGGTATTAGGATTTTTGGAAGTATAAAATGTTTTGTTCTTTATATCCTTTACTATCAAGTGTGGTAGCTTTTTTGAGTTCTAGTCCATAACGTCCCATATCATCTATGAATTTTTGTACATCAATTTTTTGTAGGGTATGTGTTTGATTTCTGATTTTAGGTATATTTTTGAATTTAAAGGTTTCATCAAAGAGAACTTTATTTTTTTTAAGTATAAAGTTAGCTTTATAAATAAACTGTTTGAAAACAACAGTTGATTCAGTAATTCTATTTTTAACGTATTTTTGGGGGTCAATACCTCTAAATGGACTTGCGGCATCTAACATAGGGTCAAATTTTTCAAGGTCTACAACATGAACTGCAAACCAACCTTTTGGTTTTAACCATTTACGTATGTTTTTCATAAATTTAGTGCTATTAACGTAATATAGTGTGAAATAGTAACATGTGATGTGACTAAATGAGGAGCGTTGAAAGATATCGTCTGAATTAATATCTTTATTAATAAAACGAGGAATATTTTCAACATTACCGATTCTGAACTTATTTTGTTTAAGCATAGCACTGGATTTATCAATACCGGTTAGTTCTAATTGAAAAATGTTTTCTTTAGCTAACCATCTAAGATGGTCACCACCTCCACATCCAATATCTAAAAGTGTAGGGTTATTATATTCCGAAAGGCTTGTTTTTTCAATAAGGTCTTTAACTTCAAATTTAGTTCTATCAATAATCATATCTGAAATAAGTGAAGAATATACTGGTGCGTAAAAGTTATCATATGGATCTTTAGCTCTGACCTTTTGTACAGGATTTTGGAAGCTATCTGTAGCAAATAACTGTTTTATATAGTGAAATGCGATAAATACAATTATTACAAATACTAGAGTTTTTATAATGATACAAGGTGAAACTTTCATACTATTATTAACGATTTTTATCTAATTAAAGTTGCGAATATGATAATGCAGAAAGTTTATCCATGTTATCAGAGCCGGATGTAAGATTAGCACTTGGGAAAGGTTCATCGAATGTGATTTTCTTATCTTCATTGTCATTCATTGATACAATTTCACCGGAATAGGAATCAAGTATATTATTTTGAGCACCTCCGGAAGTATTATCTGTAATTGGTAACTCAATTTCCTTTATCTCAACAGGTGGTGTAACTGGATTATTTGGTTCATATACTTCTGGTATAGGAGCAGGATTAGATGGTACAAAACTGGATACTGGAGAGGGGGCTGGTGAAGGTATTGGTGTAGGTGATGGTGTAGGTGGTACAGATGGTGGTTCAGAAGTCTCCGAATTTGGGGTTGGTGTGATAGCAAAAGCGGATGAGTCATCATCAAGTTCCTCTGAATTGTCTTCATCATTATATAATGACATACCCCCTCTGATGCGTTTAGGTAATTTATTTTGAAGTCTTGGTTCATCATCATCATCATCAACGTATTCTTTAACATGTTCTAATAACAATTCCCTGACAGGTAACATATCTTCAATTGTTTCAAGAATACATGCCTCTATTTTTTTCTCGAATACATTAGTATTTTTTTGATATTCACATGAGTCATTTGATTCTGTAAATAAGTAGGCATATTTCCATACTTCTCTTCCCGTATTTATGAATGCTTGAAAGACAAAATCTTCGATAGTTGGGAGTTTTAATTCCGATTTAGTGCTGGATTTATGATGTTGTATTACAGCAAGTATTTTGGTATGTATTATAAATACACCTTGTAACAATTCTTCAAGATAATCGCATTTAGATTGTCCAATCATCGAGCGAGAAAATTGTTGTATAGTAGCATCATCCCATTCGGGTATTTTCTCTAATTTTTCTTGAAAAGTGAATAATACTTTTTCATCTTGATGAGAACTAGCACATTCTTCTTGAGATTCCTTAAATAATTCTAGAATCTTACCTGAAAATGGTGTTTTTAGCTTTCTTACAAAACGTTGTGTATATTCTTTTTTGGCATCTGTCAAACATGCAGCATCAAAACGTTCCATTATATATTGATAGTTATAATTTTATGAGATAAAACTTCATGTCAACATTAGTCCAGATATAATATATATTGAATTTTGAGTTTCTAATATATAATCATCAACTTCATTTGTAGAATCATCTGCAATTTTATACATTGTTTTTAAGGGAGAAGTATATTCTTCTTGACTTTTGAATAAAAATTTATCTCCATCTGCCCCATTTCTTGCTATTTTACAAAGTTTATTACAACTTGCAATATAGTAATCAAGACATATTGGTTTTTCTGTTTCCATTGCTAATTCAGTAGCTTTCATCATTGCTTTTACAGAGGGAGGTTTCTGTATTGACATTTGTTCTAATTGTGACATAATAGTATATATGACATAGTTATGCGATATTAGAAACGCACTTAAAGATATAACGCCATATAAAAAAATGGCGGTGGAAACAAAAAATTCTCTTTTATTGAATTCTCTACTTCAGTATTTTGATAAGAAAATAAATATGGATTCATTGGTTGAGATATTACAGGATAGGTCTCTGGTTTCTTTAAGAATGATTGATTGGTTTGTTACAAAATATGCGAGAAAGAATGGTACATATTACAATGTAGAGGGCAAAAATTTTAGTGTATATACAAATTACAAGTCACAATTAAAAGCATATTCGAAAAAACAGATGGACCCATTTTGTAGAAGAGATCGCGTTATGTTAAGTAAATATGGAATCGAATTGGTAACAACAATTGGTCAAATGAATTTTTTTAGATGGGCGATTGAAAATAGGATTCTGAAATATATATATGATAATTACAATACTCTGGATAAAGAAATGAAGATTGATAATAAGCAATCACATTCAAGGAAAAAAACTCAAACGAATACACCAAAACGGTCTTTTACAAGGACGAATACATCAACTGTTGTAAGCTTTGATTAAAATCTATATTATCAGATAAATCTTCTATAAGTTCTTTAATAGATTGAAAAACGTTTAATATATCCATAATAGTATATCCATTTTCAATCCAATTCTTAATTGATGATTCTAATATTTGTTTAATTTTTTCAAATGTTATAAATATGTCTATATTTTTAATTGGGATTGGTTCTACTGTAGAAGGAATTTCATTGAGATTATCCAACACATCAATAATATTTCCATTTTGTTCTATATTTGATATGTCTAAATCATTAGAATCTTGAAACAAAACAGTTGATGCAACAATTGTTATAGCGGGTATTAACCCAAATACATTTACATTTTTCTCAATATTATTTAGAGTACGTTGAATAAATGCATTTATTAATATTTTACTCATATCATTTGTATTTGAGTCCATATATTTATTATATATTTGTTACTAAGTCTTTTTGACTACATTTTATGTATTCATTTTTGGTCTATTAAAAACTTTATATAGTATAATATGTCGCATGATGTCAAGGAAATTGTGAAAAGACGTAAAATGTCTATGTACTCTACCATGACACGGGCGGCAAGAATAGATGCCTTGAAGAATATGACCTATCCAGAAATTTTTGTAATGCGTAGAACATATGAACTATTTCTTCTTCAAAATCGTTTATCAGGTATTTTTACAAGTGGACCTAAAGCAAATTGGGATGTTTCTTTAAATACAATTGATAATAAATTATTGGACGCAGATTTTGGAAAAACAGATAAAGATGGTTATATTACTGGAATAGTTGATATTCCAATTGATATAATTTTATATGAAGTATTAGCGGAACCAAAAAACGATACTTGTTTTGATTCATTAACAAATATACAATCAGAAATCGGTGAGAAAATAAGTGCAATCGTTAAGAAAGGTGATAAAACTTTTTATGCGTCAGAAATCTCAACAATTTTCGCAATTGGTTTGAAATCATCGACAAATGTACAACTAAATTCTAAAAATGAAGCGGTTATTAATCTTTACGATACATTAAAACAAGAATTTGAGACTAAGTTGGATATAAGCGATATTAATCTAAATCCATACGATATCTCAAGTCTACCTTTTGATTCTAATAATACATCGCAAATCAATTTATCATTATCTGCGCTTATTTTGGGATTAGAGGCAATATTTTCTTCAAGTTCTTCAAATGCTATAAATAAGGAATTAATCCAAGAAATAATATATAAGAATGTAATTTTAAGTGATGAAGTTGGAATAAATGTATTAAAACAAAGTTTCATAGAAACAATAATAGGTGATATTGTAAATGTTGAAATATCAGAAGGGGGTAATATAGTAGATCCAGTTACTAAACTAATAATACCTTTAGAGAATGCAACAACGCAGTTAAAGGGGTTTTCAAGTGGAGTACTTGCTTGTATAACCAGTATTGGGGCTTACAATAATTATAGTTTTAATTCAGATGTGAGTTCAAGCATTGTAGAAATGCATATTGCCTTTGATGGGGTTAAGAATATATTAGAAAGTGGTGGTGACTTATCTGATCCAACAACTATTTCAAATGAAATTGACCAAAAAATAATAGAGCTTGAACAAGAAGGACAATACAGTTTTACAGCCTACACAACTGATATTACAAAGAATATAGAAATCTCTGGAATATTTATAAATGGGCCTAAAAAAAATTGGAAAGTAACATTTTTAACTTCTTCTGGAAAAATCATAAAAACAGATATTTATAGTACATCAGATGGTTCAATCAATGTACCTACTTTAGAGATAGACAAGAATACTGAGATTATAAAAGTAGAAGCAGAATGTGTAGATGTTACTGGAGAAGATATTATTACTGGGCAAAGTAGAATAGGTGAGAAGTTATCTACATTTGTTACAATTAGTCATTCTACATCTTATACGTTTATTGCATCACAATTATCAACACTTTTTACAACAAGTCTTAAAAATTTAACAAAGTCGGATATTGATAATTTGGGGACTTTAAAGACTGATTTTTTGAAAAAACTTGGTTTTGATGATTCTACACTTGCCGAATACGATGACATAATGAATATTAATCCATATGATATAACTCTAAATCCGTATGTTGCAAATACGATTTTAAGTAAAAATCTTGAATTATCTGGATTAATTGAAGGATTAACAAATTTACTTGATGATGATACACTTTTTTCTGATACAAGTTATATTTCTTCTCAAGTATTAGAGTCTTTGTATAATGTTATAAACAATACACAATCTGGTGTAGTTTTAGATCTAAGTGATACAACTTTGATTGATGATACAATTGATTTAGTAGGAGACATACAAAACACAAACATAGATGCGAAAAAAGCACAATCATCGAATATATCCAGTTGTGTATCATTTATTCGTGATTACAATAATTATGAAACAACGGGAGGAGATTTACAAGCAAGTACAATAAGCATATTCAAAGCGCTTAAAGCAGTTGTTGATACTATAAATAGTGATACTGGTATTGGTTCATCAAATATTTCGAATGATTTAGATACTGCGAAAACACAGGTGGATAGTGACCCGAATTATTCATGGGTATTTCCAGAAGAAGTACCTATAATAGAATCAACTCAAAATATAAAAATTTCTGGGTTTTTTTCAAGTGGTCCAAAACAGGGTTGGAATGTAACTTATTCATATTTATCTGGGGCAGTAATAGATGATTCAAAAGTAACAAATTCATCCGGTTTTGTAGAAGCAATCTTAACTCTTCCAACTACTACACAAATATACAAAGTAACCGCTACATCACCAGCTAATGGTGGGTTAGATGTATTAACTGGAGAAGCTTCTAAAGAAGGAGAAAGTATATCTACAATACTTACAATAGATGACACTAATTTTTATGCTTCACAATTATCAAGTCTTTTTGTTGCAAGTTTAAAGAGTGAATCCGTATTAGATGTTACAAAATATGAAACACTTAAACAAGAATTTGAAGAAAAACTTGGAATATATGATGAAAATGGAGAAGGTTTTAATACAAATCCTTATGATATAACTGTAAATCCATCATATGCCAATAATTTATCAGTATTGGAAATATCTTTGTCCGCATTGGTATCTGGATTATCGACGGTTTTTGATGATAATTTGGTAGATAAATCGGAAATTCTGAATGCAATTTACGATAAGATTTCTACTTTTACAAGTGAATCCCCTATAACAATTAGTACATTAAGTGATAAAACCAACTTTATTGATCCAATAATCGAAGATATTGGTAGTGGCAATGAATATATAGATACATCGGAAATTGATGCTATAAAAACACAATCCAGTGCATTAGCGGAAGGTATATCTATTATAAATGATTATAATACATACTTGTCTACTGGTGGTGATGTTAATGCAAGTGTACTTAGCATGCATAGTGTTTTAGAGTCTATTAAAGAAGTCTTAAGTACAGAAGGCACTGATTTGACAGATGTTAGTGCTTTTGAGACAACGGTTAATAATAATATTCCAAGCATAAGTACTTATAATTTTCCATATCATACACCAACAGTAGATTCAAGTAGTCTAATTCCTGTAACTATTAGTCTTGGTTTTTTCTCAGGAGGACCAAAGGTAAATTGGAAAGTCACATTTACTTATTTGTCTGGTGCGTCAATTGATGGTATATCCGAGAATCTATATACTGATGAAAATGGTTCAATTATGAATATATCATTTAATCTTCTTCCAAATACAGAAATCTATAAGGTAAGTGCGACATCAACAAGTGCAGGATATGATGCATTAACAAAGGTTAAGGTACTATCATCAACTGAAACTCATAGTATTTCAACAATTTTAACACCAACTACAACAACATTTTATGCTTCACAAATCTCGAATTTATTTGTAACCAGTATAAAATCTGAGACGGATTTGGATGCTTCAAAATATGCTCAATTAAAACAAGAATTTGAAGAGAAGCTAGGAATATATGAGGCTGGTGGAGATGGTATGAATACAAATCCTTATGATATTTCGGTAAGTCCCTCATTTGCAAATAAATTATCAGTATTGAATGTATCATTATCATCTTTAATATCTGGATTAGATACTGCTTTTGATGATACAACAACTCCGAATGTAGTTGATAAATCTGAAATATTGGGTTCAATTTATGATGAAATAATGAGTACATCTTACTCAACTCCTATTGATATAACTACATTAGGAGATATAAATGCTATAAATTCAATAATTCAGGATATAATTGACGGGAATCCAAATATAGAATCATCTGAAGTTGGAACTATTCAAGCAAATTCAAGTGGTATTGCGGAATGTGTATCCATTATTGAAAGATATAATACATTTAGTTCGAATGGCGGTGATATAAATGCAAGTTTGTTAGCAATACATGAAGCCTTGGCTGCTGTAGTTTTAACATTAGATGATACAAATGTGGATTTAAGCAGTGGTACAATATCGGATAATATTGAAACTGCGAAGAGTAATAATGATACATCTTCATATAGTTTACCATACTATACCCCTGTGATTGATAGTTCAAATCTTTTACCAGTAAATATTAGTATTGGATTTTTCTTAGGAGGTCCAAAAGTGAATTGGAAAGTAAAATTTGCGTATTTATCCGGACTAACAATTTTTGAAACAGTAACCGATATAAATGGTAGTGTATCAAATATTAGCTTTGATATTCTTCCAACTACAGAGATATACAAGGTCACTGCAAGTTATCAAATTGGCGCATATGATAAATTAACTGGACAAACATCATTACCAGGTGAAAGTATTTCAACTTTATTAAAGCCAACTACAACCGAATTTTGTGCATCTCAAATCACTAATTTATTTGTAACGAGTATAAAAGATATTACGAATTTATCAGAAGCAGCATATGATAACGCAAAAAATATTTTCGAAACACAACTTGGAATTTCGGATTTACCAGACGGAATGAATACAAATCCTTATGATTCATTAATAAATCCTCTTCATTCAAATAAGTTTTCAGTATTAAATTTATCACTATCATCATTAATTGAAGGTTTAAAAATAACTTTTAGTGATAATAGTATATCTAATTCTGAAATTTTAACATCAATTTATAATGAAATTAGTTCACTATCCTCCCCATTATCACTAAGCAATCCAAATAATTTGAGTGAAACAGGATTCATTGGTGATATAATAGAAGATGTAGTATTAGGAAATAGTACAATCAATGATGGAGATTTAGCAACATTTCAAAATAATTCAAGTGGTATATCTGCTTGTGTTAAAATCATAGAAAATTTTAACACATATAGTTTGTCGGGCGGTGATGCTAACTCAAGCATAATAGCAATGCATGAAGCATTAATTGCAGTACAAAATACACTTAAAGAGATTAAAAACGACCCTACAAAGAGTTTGGAAGATGGTGAAACAACTGTATCATCTTCTATAAATACAAATAAAGAGGAAGTTGATTTAGGCAACGTTACCTTTCCACATTACGAAGAAGCATTGGATGCATCTGAATTACAAACAATAACTATTTCTGGAGTTTTTTCTGGTGGACCCAAACAAAATTGGAAAGTAACATTTGCCCATTTATCGGGTAAAATAATTAATGATTCATATACAACCGACTCGAATGGGTCTGTTAATGATGCTATTTTTGACATACCTTTAACGACAAATATATATAAAGTAACTGCAGAATGTGTAGACTCAAATGGCATAGATGTTTTAACTAAAAAACAATCAGTTATTGGTGAGAGTATTTCGACTATTGTTACAACAAACATGACATATTTTTATGCTTCACAAATATCAAATTTATTTGTGACAAGTATAAAAGATGAAATAGATTTAGATGTAACCAGATACGATATATTGAAAAATGATTTTGAAACTAAGTTTGGTATAGATAGTTTACCAGATGGAATGAATACAAATCCTTACGATGTTTCAACAAGTCCATCCGCTTCAAATGTAATTAGTGTTTTAAATATATCATTATCAGCAATATTAGCTGGATTAAGTACTACATTTGCTGGAAATAATGTATCAACAAATCAGCTATTAAATTCACTTTATGAAAATATATCATCTTTAAATTCTCCATTATCACTAAGTGAACCAAATAATTTGAGTGAAAAACAATTAATTGATGATATAATTTCTACAATTGTATTAGCAAATCCAAATATTGATGATAATGATTTATCAACATTACAAGCTAATTCAGAAGGTATAACCAAGTGTGTAGAGTTTATAGAAGCATATAATACTTATAATTCTACTGGAGGTGACGTAAATGCAAGTACGGTTGCGTTACATGAAGCATTATCTGCAATACAAGATGCTTTAGAGGCAGGTGCTGATTTAAGTGATCCTGATCCTAATACAATAACAAGTGAATTAGAAACAAAGAAATCTGAATTAGATTCTGATTCGTATAACTTCCCGCATTACACACCATCAACAACAGAAACGAATGATATAATAATAAGTGGATTTGTTGGAAATGGTCCCAAAGTATATTGGAAAGTAACATTTTCATATTTATCCGGAGCAATTATTGATGATTCACAAATGACTGATGAAGACGGAAGAGTTATAGAACATAGTTTTAGTATTATTTCAGATACAAAAATAATAAAAATAACAGCAGAAGCAATTGATTTAGGAACAACTAATATACATGCTCATGATTCTTTGACCGGAATTGATTCAGTTATTGGTGAAAAATTATCAACAATCATTGCAATCGATTCAAATGTTGTTATTCAGCCTAATTTTTCCATATCTCAATTATCATCATTATTTGTAGCAAGTGTAAAGAATGAGGATAGTTTATCAATTACAAGATTTAACGATTTAAAATATGATTTCGAACAACTGATTGGCATTAGTGATATTAATACGAACCCATATGATACCAATACTGACCCAAATATTGCAATGGGATTTTCTTATGTTAATTTGTCTCTAAAGGCATTGGTATCTGGGTTAGAATCATTATTTGTGGCAAAAGGTGAACAAATTGATATGTCTGAAATTCTAAGTGCTGTATATGAACAAATATCAGAACAATCCAATAATTTTGAGATTGCAGATATTTATGAGTCAAATACTTTTGTAGAAGAAATTATTGGTAATATTGTTTTGTCCAATCCATCTATAGATGATACTCTTGTTACTGATTTTCAAAATTCAGGGTCTGGAATAAAGGCATGTATTGAGATAATTACTGATAATTTTGATCCAAGTATAGGTAGACTTGCTACTATAATACAAAATTTACATTTAGCATCCGAAACTATTGAAGAAACTTTGAAAGGGGTTGAAGAGGGTAATATTAATTTAGAAGATGTTCCTGCTATAGAGAATGAAATAAGTAATCAGGAGGTTATAGTTGAAGAAAATAACAATTTTGAATTTCCCAGATTCTTTTTAGAACCCGAACCAGAGCCAGAACCAGAGCCAGAGCCTGAACCGGAACCAGAGCCTGAACCGGAACCAGAGCCAGAACCTGAACCAGAACCGGAACCAGAACCTGAACCGGAACCAGAACCTGAACCAGAGCCAGAACCGGAGCCTGAACCAGAACCTGAACCGGAACCAGAACCTGAACCAGAGCCTGAACCAGAGCCCGAACCAGAGCCCGAACCAGAGCCTGAACCAGAACCAGAGCCTGAACCAGAATTAGAGTATCCAAATTGGATTCAATTTGGAACAAATAGATTCTTTTTAGGTAAAGGACAAACCGGCTCTAGTTTTGTTGAAAGAACAAATACTTTTATTGGCCGATTATGCGATGCTCCAATGGATATAAATACGCCTTTACAACCAGATGATCTTTTAAATTCAATTTATCTATTTAAAGATGGATTCAATACAACTGGCGATGTAAATGGAGAAAAGACACCATATGATGGTGGTGATATTAACAATCATTTAGTAATCCAATTTGATGATGATACTGTAATTGGTTCAGGTAAAAAAATACAAATTAGAGCAACCACTTCACATTTCCAAAATAAGTATATTCATAGTCTTTTCTTTAGTGTTAATGTTCCACTTATAAATAGTTTAAACATAGATAATCATACTGGTGAAATTGATGGATTGAATTTTGTATCTGGTAGTGTTGCTATAAATTTGGTGTATGGTGATGCAAATGGTGGTATTTACCAATTTTTGAATGTTCAACCAAACATAAATCTATATCCATTATCAGTAAATAAAATAACCGACTCATTTACAAATATAATTAAAGATGTTGATATAAACGGTACAAATCTGTATAATAATCCTATATTAGACCCATCTTTAAAAGTAAGAGCAATATATAATTTACCAATTGATATTGATTCAGTACATTATGGAATAAGTAATCCAGATTATATACATCTATATCGTGATGTAGAACTGAATGACAATGGCAATAGTTTCACAAGTAGTGATTTTTCGGATGGTAGAGGTGATTTGGCATCCCTCATATTAACTCTCAAGTTTTCATCAAATCAAATACCACCACTTCTAGGTGCATCTAATCAACACGATATTACAGAAACTGAAAATGTAACTTTTGATTTTGATGGAAATAGTTATACATATAGATATCTTATTCGAGAATATAGATTCCTTACTGAAAATTTCAAAAATACATATTTTGCAACTGATTTAATATCTCTGATTAATTATCATATTGGTGTAGTTGGTAGCTCTCCTCCAACATATTTTGAATGGCAGCCAGAGCCAGAACCAGAGCCAGAACCTGAACCGGAGCCTAATTTCGCAATTCGTCTTGATGAAGAAACTATTAATGGAATAGATTATATTAGAATACAATCACGATCTCCTTTAAATAGTTTATTAACCGGATTTCTTCTCACATTTGAATCATCCGAAAACATAGTAGTTGATTTGAGTCAAGGCGGTATTAATGATACAATGAATACAATAGTATATGGACAATTACAGTTAAATATTAATGGTTCATCAATTAATTTTCCTAAAGCATATGTTGGTCCAAAGTCAATATCGTTGGCTGTTCCGGCATCACATGCATTAACTGGTCATGGTGGATATCAAGCTATTTGTTATATTACTCCTAATATTGACGGAAATAATATTAAATTGATGCATGGTTGGTCTGAAACAGGTCCATATTGTAGTATTGATGTCGATGGAGCTATGCATGATGAATCAACAGTAGCAGGATTTTTAGAATATCCAACTATGAGCACATATACAATGCTAACATTGAATATGAATCCGAATGGAACCATACAATTAATTGGTAATAACGATGCAAGTCTTGATAGATTTAGACTAAAAGCTATCCAAGTTGAACTTGATTCAAATATTAATGCAACATATATATGGAAGTCTATTGATTATTTTGATGAAATAATTGGAACACAACAAATAGATTGGATTCCAGAAATTAGTACAGGCAATATCAATAATAATCATATTGCAAATGCAATCAATGCAAATAAACCAGTTGTAAATAATAGCGGCGCAAATGGATTAAAACTTCGAAACGCCTTCTATAATGTGCTTGAAATACAATCAAATCAGTCAGCTTCATTAGTAACGGATATTAGTCCTATTAATATAAATCAAGTTTTAGTATGGGATACAGTTGAGATGGAGGATGTTACTTTTAGAAGTTTGCCTGCTATAGGTGAATATTCATTAAACATACTAAATAGTGTTATTGATGAACCAGAAATGGAACCTACTATTGTTTATGTAAGTGGTGGTTCAATGGACCCGCCATATTATCAATTTTATTCGGATTCAGCAGGAACTAAAGAAATTGATGGATTATATTTGTCTAACAAAAAATATGAATTTTTAAGACTTGGTAATGTAAATACTCACCCATTCTATATTAGTGATGTTGGATTAAAACAGGAATCCAATACATTAATCTTTTCAGGAGATGGTAATTATTCAGATGGTATAGTTGGTTCTCAATCATTTGTAATGGACTTGAATAATTACCCAACCACATCTTCAATATATTATTATTGTACATCACATTCGAACATGATTGGTGAATTCTCTTATGAAATATCTTTCTTTAAACCACCAGAAGGATATGTTCTTCCACCAGAACCAGAACCAGAACCTGAACCACAGCCAGAACCTGAACCACAACCAGAACCGGAACCACAGCCAGAACCAGAACCACAACCAGAACCGGAACCAGAACCGGAACCACAACCAGAACCGGAACCAGAACCAGAACCAGAACCAGAACCTGAACCGGAACCGGAAAATGAATTACATTTTCGGACTATTCCAGAATATTCAGTAGTTCAAGATACATTATATACCTATACACCTATTGGAATACCTGGTGGAGAATATGATGGTTCATATGGGCTTATTGTACTACTTGTAGAAAAACCAAATTGGTTAGATTGGGAAGTTCAGGCAGTTCAGACATTATCCGGAACTCCAACAAATGAACACGTAGGGGATCACAATGTAAAATTTAAAATAACAGACAATGGCGCTATTGTATTTCAAGAGTTTATAATTACAGTAATACCTCCCGAACCAGAACCGGAACCAGAACCTGAACCGGAACCAGAACTGGAACCTGAACCGGAACCAGAACCAGAACCGGAACCAGAACCGGAAAATGAATTACATTTTCGGACTATTCCAGAATATTCAGTAGTTCAAGATACATTCTATACCTATACACCTATTGGAAGACCGGGTGGAGATAATGCGTCGTCGAATGCGATGATTGTAGAACTTGTAGAAAAACCAAATTGGTTAGATTGGGAAGTTCAGACATTATCCGGAACTCCAACAAATGAACACGTAGGGGATTGGAATGTAAAATTTAAAATAACAGACATTAGCGGTACTGTATTTCAAGAGTTTATAATTACAGTAATATCTTCCGAATTAGAACCTGAACCAGAGCCTGAGCCTGAACCAGAGCCAGAGCCTGAACCAGAGCCTGAACCAGAGCCTGAACCAGAACCAGAGCCAGAGCCTGAACCAGAACCAGAGCCTGAACCAGAACCTGAACCTGAACCTGAACCAGAACCAGAACCGGAACCAGAACCGGAACCGGAACCAGAACCTGAGCCGGAACCAGAACCTGAACCAGAACCTGAACCTGAGCCGGAACCAGAACCTGAAATTTATATTGTATGCTTAACACAAGAATCAATCGTAAATATTGTTTCTAGCAATGGTAATAAATATGTATTCAATGGCTTATCAGACTATAATTATAGCAGACAATTTGGATTATATGATGGAACATATACATTTTTAAATGTATCACAAAATCATCCTATAGCATTACTAAATGCTGGAAAGGAAGCAAGTATATCTTATACTGGAGATGCAGATAAGAAATCAAGTAAATCGGTAAATGGTCAAAACTATGATTTTTATTATGGAAATGTAACAGTTAATGTTCATTCCGATTTCGGAAACATTAGTGTTTATTGCTTTTACCATGGATATATGGGTGGCGAAAATTTGTTGAAATACACACAACAATGTGCCTTATCTGGAATAGGCTATCATGCTTTATTTGAGAATGAAACTAATCTTGCACAAACAAATATTAGTTTTCAATCAAGTTCAAGTACAATGTCAATTTACTCTAATCAAATGCCAAGTCATCAAACAGAGAATTCTGTTTATGTAACGTATCCTGCTTCGGTAGATTTAGGATTAGAACAAAATTTTGTAGAGGGTACTAATGCAGATACACCAATAGATGTAGAATTGGTTGGAAGTAACACAAATCTGGATAGTTTAGAAACTTATCAAGATGTTATTATTCATAAACCAACTTTTGGTGATGTTGGTTATATTGGAAGGCCGAATTCAAATTTACCTAATTTTACACACTGGTCTTCGACACATAAACCATTAGAAATAATTAGACTTGATCCAATGCCTGCAGAAGCATGGGATGAACAACCTGGACAAGCGGCGGGAAATTATCCTGGTAATTTCCGTTTCAATCTGTATGATTTAGTCGTAAACGGTCAAAATAGTGACCAAGATTATTTGGATCTTTATTTTTCGGATGGTACAACAAATGTACTTACGCGTTTGGCTAATGATTCTTACTATGCTCATACACAGCCAATAAATACAAGCAATCCAAATGCTGGCGGTGGTGTATATCATTATCATGGATGGAAGGCGGGTGAAGTATTAAATTATGCGAATAAAGTGATAGGTTATTCTGTTGATGGATTTGCTATTATGGGTCATGGAACATATATTTTCGAACCAATATTTAATGGTAATCGTGTAACTGGTCATAATTATACTGGAAATATTAATTCATTCAGCTTATCGGATATGAAACTTTCAATAAGTGGATATAAACAAAGAACAGATTGGCTTGCAAATAGGCAGTCTTTCAATCGGAATGCACCAACGAATTGTGCAGGATGTTTCCATATTGATTTTGAGTATGATAGTTCATCCACTCCTAATGATAAATATGTATTAGACGAATACAATATGGGATATACAGCATTAAAACATGATGATGGCCAATATAGTATAGAAAAAGTTTATGTATGTACTACGGATTATCCTTACACATTACATACTACATATTTCGACAGAGGGACTCCATATGACACAGGAGGAGGCGGTGGTGGAGGTAGCGGCGGTAGCGGCGGTGGAGGTAGCGGCGGTGGAGGTAGCGGCGGTGGAGGTAGCGGCGGTGGAGGTAGCGGCGGTGGAGGTAGCGGCGGAGGCGGCTACGGCGGAGGTGGAGGTGGCGGGGGGTAAAATACAGAAGTAAATATTACCAATCTGTAATATAAAAAATAGCTAAAGTTAATGAGATATAAGGGAGATGTCAATAAAAATAACATTATTGGCACTCTCGATGCGACGCATATACTCTCATACATTGAAGGAGATACTGAATATGACCTGGATGATGAACAGCGTTTAAGAGCTGATTTAACTGCAGATAATAATGTCAACTTAGATGATGTTGAGTATTTACTTTCATATCTTGCGGGGAAAGCAGGGTATGGTGTACAGAGGGTGGATACTACAAATCCGTTAATAATTATTACTGGCGAAAATCCATTACATTTGTGGATTGAGCCAGAGGGTAATATTTATGATGATGATGGTGCTACAGCAACTGATAACGCTGATGGCGATATTAGTAACCGTATTCAGGTATCTGGTGTTGATCTTGTCAATCTTACCAGCCCCGGTGAGTTTACAATTAATTATAGTGTTACAGATGATGCTGGAAATACATCTACTGAAACTAGGACTATTATAGTTGATTATCCTCCGGAACCTGAGCCTGAGCCTGAACCTGAGCCTGAACCTGAACCTGAGCCTGAACCTGAACCTGAGCCTGAGCCTGAACCTGAGCCTGAACCTGAACCTGAGCCTGAACCTGAACCTGAACCTGAACCTGAACCTGAGCCTGAACCTGAACCTGAACCTGAGCCACAACCTGAAC
>MDTC01032014.1_pt1 | contig 30933 bp, 25 predicted proteins | sample 811181 | NCBI WGS metagenome assembly MDTC01 (sample SAMN05326644, study PRJNA326480) | marine metagenome | isolation source: seawater | place: Pacific Ocean: North | collected 2011 | reverse complement strand
TGAGGTAAGAGCTCACCGGTTTTTTGGTAACAAAAAACGCATGGCAAACCCCACTGGGAGCAAGGTTAAATAGAGAAGACGTAGTATTTATTACAAAAAACAGTCTTTAGTTAGTCTTCTGGGTTAACCGCTTGAGCTTAAGTGCGAACTTGAGTCTAGAGAAATGATATCTTCAATGACAGAACCCGGCTTACAGATTATCTGGCAGTAAAACCTCAAAATCCGTTCTACTTTTGTACTCTCAACCTATAATATAAAAATATTGACTATTCTTTAAAAACCCATACTATCCCAAATAATCCCAATATGGAGGATGAATTGAAAAATTATGTTTTTATCAAGTTACGAAAACAAAATAGACAAGAAAGGAAGAGTTTCAGTGCCGGCAACCTTTAGATCACATCTAAATTCAATGGGTTACAACGGTTTTATTGCATATCCATCTTTTAATCACACTGCGCTTGAGGCATGCTCGCAAGATAGAATTGAGAAACTATCGAATACAATAGACTCACTAAATCCTTTTGAAGAAAAAAGAGATTACTTTGCCACTTCAGTTTTATCAGAAAGTGAAAACTTACAATTTGATACAGAAGGTAGAATTTCAATATCAGAAAAATTATTAGATCACGCAAAAATCAGAAATAACATATTATTCGTTGGACTAGGAAAAACTTTCCAAATTTGGGAACCTAATTATTTTGAAAAATTTAAAGTTCTTGCTAGAAAAAAAGCTTTTCAAAACAGATCTAATTTAAAATGGGAAAACAAACTGGAAGGGGAGCAGAAATGAGTATAAATGTAGGAGGAGGCGAGCTAAGAGAATTGAAACCAAGAATATTAGTAATTGGAGTTGGCGGTGCTGGTGGAAATGCTATCAACGCAATGATTGAAGCGGGTATGCAAGGGGTAGAATTTGTAGCAGTAAATACTGATGCTCAAGATCTTAAAATGAGTAAAGCAGACGCCAAAATTCAAATTGGAATGAATTTAACAAAAGGATTAGGAGCTGGTGCAAAACAAGATATAGGTCAAGCTGCTGCAGATGAGTCTATTAATGAAATTATAAATTATATCCAGGGAAGTAACATGGTTTTCATCGCATCAGGCATGGGTGGAGGCACTGGAACTGGAGCATCGCATGTGATTGCTAAAGCAGCAAGGGAAATGAACATTTTAACCGTTGGAGTTACAACTCTACCATTTTCTTATGAAGGTCCAAAAAGAATGAGAAGAGCATCATCAGGATTAGAGGAATTAAAAAGACATTTAGATACAACTATTGTAGTTCCTAATCAAAATTTATTTAAAATTGCAAATGAGTCAACTGGATTTGAGGAGTCTTTTAGCTTGTCTAATGACGTTTTAAAACATGGTGTTCAAAGTATTACGGACCTTATGGTTAGACCAGGGATGATTAATTTAGATTTTGCTGATGTTGAAACAGTGATGAGCTCAAGCGGTAAAGCTATGATGGGTACTGGCGAAGCTGAGGGAGAAAATAGAGCAATGGCTGCTACCGAGTTAGCGTTAAATAATCCACTGATAGATGAGTATACTCTCCAAGGAGCAAAAGGTTTATTAGTAAATATTACTGGCGGAAGTGACATAAAACTTTTTGAGGTTGATGCTGCAGTTAATAAAATTAGAGCAGAAGTAGATCCAGAAGCAGAGCTAATTTTTGGCGCAATTAAAGATGAAAATATGAATGGTAAAATAAGAGTATCAATTGTTGCTACATCTTTGAAAGGGTCAAATATTTATCCAGATCCTAAACCAATTCTAAATGTAGTTAATGGATCAAGCGATAGAAACAATAATTTTAATGATAGTTTGTTTTCTAAAAATAATATTGAAAAAAATGTGATAAATTCTATTGATGGTGCGACGGCTCTTAAGCTTGATGAGAATTATGAAATTAAGAATAGCGAAGAGCAAAATGCTTTAATTGATAGTTTCGAAAATAAAGAAGAAAAGATGATTGCTAAAGATTTTGCGAACAAAACTTATCAAGATGAAATTCCTTCAGGCGTCTCTATTGAAAGTGCGTCGTATATGGAAAACCAATCTGAAACCGAGATAGGGCATGAGCAAGTGATTAATAATAATCAAAATATTGAGAATAAAGATGAAGAATATACTCCTAAACTTTTCTCCGATGATCAAAATAAAGCAGAACACGAGGAAATTAAAGAGGATATCAATAGTGAAAATCTTTTCGATCAAGACACAAACGAAGAAGAGGATTTTGAAATCCCGGCTTTCCTAAGAAGACAAAAGTTTTAATGATTAATTTTTGGATTAATGAAAACTCAAATATCATCACTGGAATTTTCCCATTTTCCAGTGATGTTGAGTGAAATAATTCAAATTTCCTCGCCCATAAAAGGAGGATTATTCATCGATTGCACTTTTGGCGGCGGCAGTTATTCTAATGCAATTTTACAATTCCCTCATACAAAAGTAATAGGAATAGATAGAGACGACGCAGTAATTTCTATTGCTCAAAAATTAGAAAAAAAATTCAAAAATAGATTTAGATTTTTAAAATTAAAATTTAGTCAAATTGATAAAGTTTTAGAGAATTATGTAGACACCGTTATTTTTGATCTCGGCCTCTCATCTATACAATTGAACAATTTAAAAAGAGGATTTTCTTTTAAGTCAAAAGACAAATTAGATATGTCAATGGGTCTCTCAGAAACATCTGCAGAGGAAGTTGTTAACAAACTAAGTGAAACCCAATTAAAACTGATTTTTAAAATACTTGGCGAAGAAAAGGAAGCGTCAAAAATTGCAAAAAACATTGTTAGAGAGAGGTCAAAAAAAAAAATTACTAAAGTAAATGAATTGGTTTCAATTATTACAAAAAGTAAATCAAGAGATTTTTCAAAAAAGATAAATCCATGCACAAAAACGTTCCAAGCTCTTAGAATTTTCGTAAACAAAGAAGTTACTGAACTCATAAATGGTTTGATAAATGCTACTAAATTATTAAAACCAGGCGGAAAAATTTTAATAGTAAGTTTTCATTCAATTGAGGATAGAATTGTAAAGTATTTTTTTACAAATTTTTCATCTAAAAAATCAAAACCCTCAAGGTATTTTCCTGAGGAAAATACTTTAAATAATCAACTGTTCGAAAAATATAAAAATAAAATTATTAAACCCTCCAGAATTGAACTTGATAAAAATAATCCATCTAGATCTGCTAAACTAAGATTTGCAATCAGAAGTAAAAATAAATTTATTTACCCATCTAACTTTATTCAAAAATTCAATAAGTATTTAAATATAGAGGCTATCAGTGTTTAAATTTAAAATATTTTTTTCAATCATAATCTTTTCATTTTTGTTATTAGGTACTTCCTTTATTAAAAACCAAACAAGAGAAATTGAAAAAAAAATTTATTCTTTAAATAAAAAAATTTATGAGAAGGAAAAAAATTTTAATGAGACCTCATTAGATTTTTTTTATTTAACATCACCTTCAGCGATAGAGAATAAAATTGAAATTTTGCATATCAATCAATATTTCCCAATTGAATATTCTAATATTTTCTTAAGTATGTCGGATTTTTTAGATATTGAAAAAAAAATAGTTAATCAAGAAAATTATAATGAAAAAAATATCAAAAAAAAATAAAAATTTTAATAAAAATCAAAAAAGTTTTTATTTTGAGGATTATTTAGAAAAAAATAAAAAGAATGACCCTACTCTAAATAACAACTTATTTCATGATAGAATTTATCTTTTATTTTTTTTATTTTTTTCTTTAATTTTTATTTTTAGCATAAGGATAATTAATGTTTCTTTGACTAATATCGAACTTTTTAAACAAACATCTATAAAGCAGTTTACACTAAATAGACGAGATATTGTAGATAGAAACGGAGTTCTAATATCACGGAATATAAAATCTTATCATGCAGCTATTAACCCAAATTTAATTAAAAATAAAAAAAAATTTTTAATTAAATTAAGAATAAATTTTCCAGATATGCATATGAAAGAAATTCAAAAAAAAATAAATGGGAACAAATATTTCTATTTAAAAAAAAGAATTAATCAGGATGAAAAAGAAAGATTATGGAGTCTAGGAGAAAAAGGTATAGTTTTTGAACCATTTCAATCAAGAATTTATCCTCAAGCGAATTTATTTAGCCATCTAATTGGACAGGTTGATTACGATAACTATGGAATTTCTGGTTTGGAAAAATATTTTGATAGAGAACTAAGAAATAACAAACTAATCAAAAAACCATTAAAATTAACTTTAGATACTAATATTCAATATTTAATTAATAAAGAATTAAATAACGCCTTAGATACATTCAATGCTACGGGAGGTGGAGCTATATTAATGGATGTTAATAATGGAGAAATTTTATCGTTAGTTTCGCTACCTGATTTTAATTTAAATCTAAGAGAAAATAACAGGGATAAAAGATTTTTAAACAAAATAACAAAAGGAGTGTACGAACTAGGATCAATTTTTAAAACTTTTACTATTGCCTTAGCTTTAGATAATAATTTAGTAACACCTGAAACAATTATAAAAGATATTCCAAAGTCTGTTAAATGTTCGAAGCATAATATTTCAGACATAAAAGACTTTCCAAAAAAATTATCAGTAGAAGATATCTTGATAAGATCTTCAAATATCGGAACTTTATTAATCGCTAGAAAGATAGGCGAGGAGAAATTTAAAAAATTTATTGAGGAGTCCAATTTACTAAAAATTCCAGATATTCAACTTGAGGAAGTTGGTAATCCTATTAAATTTAATTGGAATAAGTGTAAACTAGAAACTGTTTCCTACGGTCATGGTATCACAACAACCCCATTACAGGCGACCGCTGTATATGCTGCACTAACCAATGGAGGAAATATAATTAGACCTAATTTAGTAAAGGATGAGGAAGAAAAAAAATATTTTGGAAGATTGATTTCAGCGCAAACTAGTGAAAGTCTTAATAAAATTTTAAGAAAAGTTGTTACCGAGGATGAAGGGACAGCTAAACTTGCAGACATTTATGGCTATTTTGTTGGAGGGAAAACTGGAACTTCTCAAAATTATCAAGATAAAAATAAAAATTTAAATACATTTATATCCATTTTTCCTGCTAATAAACCAGAATATGCTTTATTAGTTATGCTTGAGAATCCTCAAATCGCTAAAGAATTAATTTATAATTATAGAGGAATTAGAATAAAAGGCTTTCGAAATGAGGCTGGTTGGAATTCTGTGTATGTTGCTGGCAAAATAATAAAAAAAATTGGACCAATTTTAGCCATAAATAATAAAGATTTTAATACAAAATATGTTGCTGAAAAAACTAATTAAAAACTTACCAAAAAAAATTCAAACATTAAAGGTAAATGGATTAGCAGTTGATAGTAAAAAAATTAAAAAAGGTTTTATTTTTTTTGCAATTAAAGGCAAACTTTTTAATGGTGAAAATTACATTAAAGAGGCGATAAAGAATGGAGCTGTGGTAGTTGTATGTTCTAAGTCGAGCAAATATAAAAATAAAGTAATACCTGTTTTTAAAACTCAAGATATTAGAGCTTTTTTAGCCACGATATGCTCAAAATTTTACAACGAAAAACCTAAAAATTTAATTGCAGTTACAGGAACAAATGGAAAAACATCTGTAGCAGACCTATTTTACCAAATTTTAAGTCTGAACAAAATACCGGTAGCATCAATTGGTACTTTAGGAATTAAGTATAATAAGAAAACTATTAAATCAAATTTAACTACACCTGATACAATTTTACTACACCATTCACTTTCAAAATTAAAAAAAGAAAAAATAGATAATGTTATTATTGAAGCATCAAGTCACGGTCTACATCAAAAAAGAATGAATAATCTTAATTTAACCGCAGGAATTTTTACAAATTTTAGCCAAGATCATCTTGATTATCATAAAACAATGAAATCGTACTTAAATTCGAAATTAATCCTATTCAAACATTTGCTAAAAAAAAAAAGAAATATAATTTCTGATAAATCTATTAAAGAATTCAACATATTAAAAAAAATCTCTGGGTCAAAAAAACTTAAATTAATTGAAATAGATTCACTTAAAAATAAATTAGAAAAAAACTTTAAATTTAAAAACAAAGGTTTTCATATTAAAAATCTTTCAATGGCTATTGCAGCAGCTAAATTATGTAAAATTAATGAAAAAAAAATATTTTCCTCTTTAAACAAAATTAAAGACGTAAACGGTAGACTAGAATTGGTAAAAATTTTTACAAATAATGTTAAAGTATATATTGATTTTGCTCATACACCTGATGCATTGAATAAAGCTCTTGAAACATTAAAAAATATCGAAGGTGGTAAAGTTTCTTTAGTTTTTGGTTGTGGCGGTGATCGAGATAAAAGTAAAAGGCCATTGATGGGAAAAATAGCAAGTGACAATTGTGAAAAAATTTATGTTACGGATGATAACCCTAGGAAAGAAAAACCAGATAAAATTAGACAAGAAATAATAAAAAATATTAAAAATAAAAACTACTTTAATATTGGAAATAGAGCTAAAGCAATAAAATCTGCAATTTTAAATGCTGAACCTAACGAAACTATTTTGATTGCAGGCAAAGGTCATGAAAGTGAACAAATTTACGAAAATAAAACAATTTCAATTTCAGATAAACAAATTATAAAAAAACTTAAATTAAACATTAAGAAAATATCACCGCAAGTTCGATTGTTTTTAGAAAACAAAAATATTTTAAGCAGTATTTTAAAAAAAAGAAAAAAAGAAAATTTTCATGGCCTAGCAATTGACTCAAGAGTTTTGAAAAAAAACAACCTATTCTTAACTATTAAAGGTAAAAATAACGATGGGATAAAATTTGTTTCTCAAGCATTAAAGAAAGGTGCAAAATATATAATTTCAACAAAGAAAATTAAAAAATATAATCAAAAGATTATTAAGGTAAATAATGAAATAAAATTTTTAAATAAATTTGCAAAATGTAAAAGAATATCAACTTCCGCAAAAATTATTGCAATCACCGGAAGTGCAGGTAAAACGTCATTAAAGAATTTAACAAAAGATTTATTAAATGTTTATTCAGAAACTTTTTGCTCCCCAAAGTCTTATAATAATCATTTTGGCGTACCACTAAGTTTATCTAATTTAAAAACCATCCATAAATTTGGAGTTTTTGAGATTGGAATGAGTAAAGCTGGAGAAATTGGTAAACTTTCAGAATTAATCAGACCTCATGTCGGAATAATTACAAATATTGGTGAGGCCCATATAGAAAATTTTAAGAATTTAAAAGGTATAGCAAAATCAAAAGGGGAAATAATAGATAATATCTTAAAAGGAGGCACTTTAATAATAAATCGTGACGATAAATTTTTTAATTATTTTAAGAAAAGAGCATACAAAAAAAAATTAAAAGTCGTTTCATTTGGAATAAGCCGAAAATCCGATGTGTTTCCGAGGTCAATCTTAAAAAAAAAATCTATCACAAAATTAATTCTAAAAATTTCAGATCAAGTTTTAAATCTAGAATTCAAAGACTTGAATATTTATAATGTTCTCTCATCTATGGCTTTGTTAAGTGTATTAAATCTTAATTTAAACAAAGCATTAAGCCATTTCAAAAAATACAAGCCAGTTGAGGGCAGGGGCAAAATTCATAATATTAAAAGATATAACAAACATTTTAAGTTGATCGACGAGAGTTATAACGCAAATCCACTTTCAGTTAGAAATGCTATTAATAATTTTAATTCTATAAAAAAACAGAATTTTAAAAAATATCTTTTACTTGGAGACATGTTAGAATTAGGAAAAAAATCTGATTATTTGCACAAAAATTTATCAAAAGTTATTAACAATTCTGATATTGATAAGGTATTTATAAAAGGCGATAAAACTTTTACAACATATAAAAACATTAAAAAAGAAAAAAGAGGCAATATTTTTCAATTTCCAGAAGATGTAGATTTTACATTGAGTAATATTATATCTAATAATGATTACTTGATGATTAAAGGGTCTAATGCTACTGGACTAAACAATATAAGCAAAAGGATAATAAAAGGTAATTAATGCTATTCCACTTTTTCACTTCTTTGATAGATCAATATTCTTTTTTTAACGTATTTAAATATTTAACATTTAGAACTGGTTTGTCAGTTATAACCTCACTCGTTATCGTTTTCATCATTGGTTCCCCTTTAATAAAAATTTTTTCAGAAAAAATGATTACTGGTCCAATAAGACAAGATGGACCTATAGATCATATAATCAAAAAATCTGGCACTCCTACAATGGGAGGAGTAATAATTATAATAGGGATAATCTCAAGTACATTATTATGGGCAGATTTATCAAATATATATGTTTGGACCTTGATATTTGTATCTTTAAGTCTTGGAGGGCTTGGCTTTTTAGATGATATGTTAAAAATTAAATTTAAAAACTCAAGTGGTTTAAAGTCTAAATATAAATTTTCTGGTCAATTGATTATAGGGGTTATAGCTTTATTTATACTTATAAATTTTTCTAATCACGAATTTTTATATAATCTTTATTTTCCTTTTTTTAAAAATTTAATTTTAAATTTAGGTTTATTTTTTGTACCTTTTGCTTTGTTCGTTTTAATTGGGGCTTCAAACGCAGTTAATTTAACAGATGGTTTAGATGGATTAGCTACTGTCCCAGTAATGCTAGTTGCTTTATCTTTCACTTTAATTTCATATGTCGTAGGAAATACGATATTTTCTGAATATCTTCAAATCCAATACATTCCAGACGTCGGTGAACTTTCAATTTTTTGTGGTTCAATCGTTGGAGCCTGCCTTGGATTTTTATGGTATAATGCTCCTCCTGCAAAGATTTTTATGGGTGATACAGGTTCACTTTCTTTAGGAGGGTCTCTTGCGGCAATCGCTATTATAGTAAAACATGAAATCGTGCTTGCTATAATTGGAGGATTATTTGTTTTAGAAACCGTTTCAGTAATAATTCAAGTTGTCTCTTTTAAATTAACTGGTAAAAGAATTTTTAAAATGGCTCCTATTCATCATCATTTTGAAAAAAAGGGTTGGGCCGAGTCAACAATCGTAATACGTTTTTGGATTATAGCAATAATCTTAGCTTTAGTTGGTCTGGCGACCTTAAAACTTAGGTAATAGATGGTTTCAACTTATGATCTAAAAAAACTGTCATTTCTAGTTTATGGATTAGGAATGACTGGTATATCTGTGGTTAATTTTTTCAAAAAACATAAAATTAAAAATTATAAAGTTTGGGACGACAAAAAAAAACATTTATTCAAAAATAAAAAAACTTCTAATCTTAGTAGGTCACTTGAAGAGGCAGATTTTATAGTTTTAAGTCCAGGAGTTAGTTTAATTAAATCAATTAACAAAAATCGCTTGATAAAATATAAACATAAAATAATTACAGACATTGATTTAATATTTTTATTAAAAAGGTTTCTCAAAAGCATCGTTGTTACCGGTACTAATGGAAAATCAACAACGTGTAAAATTTTATCTCATGTATTAAAAAAAAATAAGTTTAGTACTTTGTTAGGTGGTAATATAGGTATACCTATTTTAAATCAAAAAATTTCAAAAAAAACTATTTTAATAATTGAAGCCTCATCATACCAACTTGCGCACTCAAAATTTATAACTCCTGATTATGCATTTTTGTTAAATATTTCAAATGATCACTTAGATTGGCATGGAAGTAAAAAAAAATATATTAATTGCAAATTCAAAATTTTCAAACATCAGAAAAATAATCAATTTTCATTCATCAATAATGATCTTGAAAAAGAATACAGGCAAAGAAATTTTTCGGGGAGATTAGTCATTCCCAACATTAGAAGTTATAAAAGATTAAAACCTAAAATTAAGAATTCATATCTAAGATCAACTATTAACGATCAAAATATGTCCTACGTATTAGCACTTACAAAACTGTTTAATATAAGTGAGAAATCATTTTTAAGATCATTAACAACTTTTGTGGGTCTACCTCACAGGTATGAAATTTTTCTTAAAAGGAAAAATTGTGTTTTTATAAATGATTCAAAAGCAACAACTTTTGAGGCAAGTAAGTTTGCTCTTAAAAACTCAAAAGATATATATTGGATAGTTGGAGGCTTGCCTAAAAAGGGAGATAGTTTTATTTTAAAAAATATAAAAAAAAATATTATTAAGTCATACATAATCGGAAAAAATACAATTTTTTTTAAAAATCAAATTCGAAAACATGTAGATTATTTTATTGCCAATAATTTAAAGAATGCAATTATTAAAGTGTTAAAAGATATAAGATCATTCAAAAAAAAACATAATTTAATTTTATTTAGCCCAGCGTCAGCATCTTTTGATCAATATTTAAATTTTGAAAGAAGAGGGGATGAGTTTAAAAAATTAAGTAAATTATATGCACGAAAATATATTTAAAGTAAAATTTATAGATTATTGGAGAAATATTGATAAAAAAATTTTTTTCTGCTTTATTGTTCTCTTTTCTCTTGGTCTATTCTTTTCTTTTTCATCTACGTCCTCATTAGCTGGAGAGAGATTAAATAAAGATTACTATTTCTTTTTTTCTAAACATTTAACTTTTACTTTTTTAGCTTTAATAATTATGATTTTAATTTCAATTATTGAAACATCACTTTTAAAAAAATTCGTAATTCCTTTTTTTATTATTTCTTTATTATTTTTAGTAATGGTACCTGTTTTTGGTGTTGAGGTTAAAGGTGCGAGAAGGTGGTTAGACTTTTATTTTTTTAGATTACAACCAGTTGAAGTACTAAAACCTTTCTTTATCTTAACTACAGTAAAAATTTTGACCTTAAAAAAATTGCAAAATTCCCAAGTAAAATATTTTTTCAGTTTCATGGTATTAGCTTCCGTAATAATTCTTTTGATTGATCAACCAGATTTAGGCCAGTCTATATTATTAATAGGTTGCTGGGTGGCAATAGTTTTCATTTCAGGTGTGAGTTTATTTTACATATTAGGTCTTTTTTCAATTTTTTTGGTTTTTTTTAGCTCTTTATTATTTCTCATGCCTGAGAAATTTGGATACATTATTAACCGTATATTAACTTTTATTGATCCCTCCAAGGGAGATAAATTTCAATCTTCGACCGCTCTAGATGCTATAAAACTGGGAGGATTAAAAGGACAAGGGATGGGAGAAGGTATTTTAAAAGATCGAGTTCCCGAGGCACACACAGATTATATAATAGCAATTATTTCAGAGGAATATGGCTCTTTGATTTCAATAATGATAATTTTGATATTTCTTTATATCTCATTCAGAATCATTAAGCATTGTATAAAACAAGATGATCAATTGATAAAAATTTCTTTGTGTGGGCTTTCAGCTTTACTGGTTTTCCAAACATTTATTCATGTTGGAGTTAATACGAGTCTAATACCTACAACTGGTATGACTTTACCCTTTATTAGTTATGGTGGTTCATCATTGATTGGAAGCGCTATACTTGCAGGAGTGATATTAAATTATACTAAAAATAAAAATTATCTGTATGAGTAAAAAAAAAAGGGCATTAATAGTTGTAGGCGGAACTGGCGGCCATGTCTTCCCAGGCTGTAACTTAGCAAAAAATCTTATTGAGCAAAATTATATTGTTAAACTAGTTTCTGATAAAAGAGGATATAAATATCTAAATGATTATAAAAATTTTAAAATATATATTTTGCCATCTAGTCAATTTAATCAAAAGAATTTATTTACAATTTTTTTATCTTTAATAATAATTTTCTATTCGATTTTGCGATCGATAATTTTTTTACTTTTTAACAGGCCTGAGATTGTTTTTGGAATGGGAGGTTATGCATCTTTTCCGATATGTATAGCAGCAAGTGTTTTAAAGATAAAATTTATAATTTACGAAAATAATTTAATTATTGGAAAAACTAATAAATTATTGTTGCCACTTGCAAAAAAAATATTTGTTTCTAATTACAGACTAGAAGGGATACCCTCAAAATATAAAAATAAAATTATTGAAATAGGAAATATTATTAAAAGAGAAATAATAAATTTCTCTGTATCGAGATCTCCAAAGAGAGAAAACAGCAAATTAAATATACTTGTATTAGGGGGAAGCCAAGCTGCAAAAGTATTTGCAGTGATATTACCAAAAATATTTAAAAGTTGTGTAGATAATGGTATACCTGTAAAAATTTATCAGCACTGTTTACACTCTCAAAATGAAATACTAAAAAACTTCTACGAGAATAATAATATAGATTATGAAACTTTTAATTTTAGCAATAATCTATCAAAATATTTTGAAAAGGCTAATTTTGCAATTACAAGGTCTGGATCATCTATCTTAGCTGAATTAACAAATTCAAATGTACCTTTCATATCTGTTCCACTTCCTTCTTCAGCAGATAAACACCAATTAAAAAATGCGATTTTTTATGAAAGAAAAAAATATGCATTTTTAATTGAAGAGAAAGATTTAAATTTAAAACTTTTTGATCTTATAAAAAATATATCTGAAAATAGCTCTATTTTGGATGCAATTATTCACAATCAAAGACAATATTCTGACAAAAACGTCTACAAAAATATAAATTTAGAATTAAAAAAAATTTTTAATGAAAAAAATTAACTTAGGGCAAAAAGAGATTATACACTTTGTTGGCATAGGTGGTATTGGTATGAGCGGTTTAGCTCAAATTATGAAAAATATGGGTTTTAAAATTCAGGGAAGCGATCAAATAAAAAATAAAAATACCATTAGTTGCACGAAAGCAGGCATTAATGTATTTATTGGCCATTCTAGAAAAAATGTAAAAAGCTCCACAATATTAGTAAGATCTACAGCAATTAAAAATAATAATAGCGAAATCAAATATGCTAGAGAAAAAAAAATACCAATATATTCAAGAGCTGAGGTTTTAGCTGATGTAGTCTCTCTTAAAAAAAATATAATAATCACTGGTTCTCACGGAAAAACGACCACGACCTCACTAGTCTCAAAAATTTTATCTGATCAAAAACTTGATCCTACTATAATAAATGGTGGTGTTATTAATTCTTTTAAAAGCAACGCAAAATTTGGAAAAGGCGATTGGGCAATTCTAGAGGCAGACGAGTCAGATGGAAGCTTTCTAAAACTTCCAATTAATTACTCTGTAGTTACAAACATTGACTATGAACACATTGATTTTTATAAGAATTTTGCAAGTTTAAAAAATTCATTTATAGAATTCATAGAAAAAACGCCTCCAACAGGTAAATCTATAGTTTGTATTGATAACAAAAACGTAAAAGAGGTACTTAGTAGAGTAAAAAACAAAAATATTTTAACATATGGAGTGAGTAATAACGCTGACTATAAAATTTCAAATATTAAGTATAAAGTAAATTTCTCAATTTTTGATTTAAGCTTCAAAGATATTAAAAAGAAAAATAAGAAAATTAAAAACATTCATTTAAAATTATTAGGAAAACACAATGTATTAAATGCAGCAGCAGCAGTTACAGTTTGCTTAAATTTAGGCGTAAACCAAAATATAATAAAGCAATCATTAGAGAGTTTTTCTGGCGTTCAAAGAAGAATGACAAAAATTTTTACTAAAAATAATAATGATTTTTATGATGATTATGCTCATCATCCTACAGAAATTGCCTCAATTTTAGAGAGTGTAAAAAATGTATATAAAGATAGAAAAATTATATCAATATTCGAACCTCACCGTTATTCAAGAGTATTATCCTTGAAAAAAAAATTTGCAAGTTGCTTTAAAAATACTGATTTGGTCCTTCTATGCCCGATATATGCAGCTGGAGAAAAAAAAAATTCAAGTTTTAATTTTGTTAACTTTGCAAAATTGATATCCAAGTTTTCAAGAACCCAGGTTATAATAATAAATAATTATAAGGAGATTGATAGATATCTAAAAAAAAATTTGATTAGTAATGAAATCATAATAGGTATGGGTGCAGGTGCAATTTCTAAGTATATGAGAGAACTTAAAACAATTTTATGAAAACAAATTTAGATCTTATCAAAAAATTTAATAAAACTATTTCTCAAAATACAAATTTGGCTAATTATAGTTGGTTTAATTTAGGAGGACCAGCTGAGTTTTTTTTTAAACCTGAAAATACAAAACAAATGATTGAATTTTTTAAAGCCAATAAAAGAAATAAATTAAAGATTACAATTCTTGGGGCTGGATCTAACACATTAATAAGAGACAATGGTGTTAAAGGTGTTGTAATAAAACTTGGTAATAAATTTTCAAATATCCAACTTATAGAAAAAGACATAATTGAAGTTGGAGCTGCTACTCTTGATCGAAAAATTGCTAATTTTGCTCTAGAAAATGGACTCAGCAATCTTGAATTTCTCTCTTGCATACCTGGCTCCATTGGTGGTTCAGTCGCCATGAATAGTGGATGTTATGACGGAGATATTTCAAAGATACTAGTTTCTGTAAAAGTAATAGATATAGATGAATGCGTAGAGAAAGAAATAAAACGAAATGAAATAGAATTTTTTTATAGGGGGACGAGTTTACCAGCCGAAGTCATCATCACTTCGGTAAAATTAAAAGGAAAATTAGAGGATAAAGAAATCATAAAGAAAAAGCAGGAGAGTTATATTGAAAAAAAGAAATTATCTCAACCAAGTCAAATCAAAACGTGTGGAAGCACTTTTAAAAATATCAGTAGTGAAAAGAAAGCTTGGAAATTAATCAAAGAATCAGGATGTCAGCAACTTACTCAAGGCGATGCGATGATTTCAAAAAAACATTGTAATTTTTTTGTTAATAACGGAAATGCTAAATCTGCTGATATTGAGAAACTTATTAATAAAGTAAAGGAAATTGTAAGAGAAAAAGCAGGGGTTAATCTTGAATTGGAGATTAAAATAGTTGGTGAGTAAAAAAAAATTTAAACGAGTATTAGTAGTCTTAGGAGGGACTTCAGGAGAAAGGGAAGTAAGTATTGACAGTGGAAAAGCTTGTATCAAAGCTTTAAGAAAAAAAAGGTATTTTGTTAAGAAGTTTGACCCAAAGTTTGAAAACTTAAATTTAATAGATAAAAAAAAAAACTGACGTAATATTTAATGCTCTCCATGGAAAAGATGGTGAAGACGGTGTAGCCCAAAGTTATTTCGAATATTTAAAAATTCCCTATACTCACTCTGGAGTAATCAGTTCTTATTATGCAATGAACAAAATTATTTCTAAAGAAATTTTTTTGAAAAAAAAAATTTTAACTCCTAAATATTTCATTTGCAAAAAAAATGACCTCAAAAGTAATTTTTTAAAAAAAAATATGATAGAAAAAAAAATAAATTTTCCAATTGTAATAAAACCTTCAAACGAGGGATCAAGTTTAGGTGTCAAAATTATTAAAAATATTAATGATTTAAAAAGATCAGCAAAAACTCTTTTTAAAAAGTACGATCAATTAATATTTGAACAATTCATTGGAGGCCAAGAAATACAAGCTGCAGTTATTAATGGTAAATCTCTTGGCGCTATTGAACTAATCCCTAAAAGATCATTCTATGATTATAAGGCCAAATATACGAAAGCAGCAAACACAAGACACATAATGCCTGCTAGGCTTGAAAAAAAAAATTATAAAGAAGTTTTGCAAATAGCTAGGCGGGCACATAAAGCTTTAAATTGTAAAGGAGTGACAAGATCTGATTTTAAATTTTTTAAAAACAAATTTTATCTTTTAGAAATTAATACACAACCTGGCATGACAAATCTTTCTTTAGTTCCCGAAATAGCAAAATATTATGGAATTTCGTTTCAAGATTTAATTGAGAAAATTTTATTGGACGCAAGCATTAATAGATGAAAAATAGATTATTAAGTGCTTTAATTCTGCTTTTACTTTTTAGTACTTATAATATTCAGAATACTTTTTCTTTAAGCTCTAAAATAAAAATACAAGAGGTGATTGTTGAAAACAATTTAATTTTAGATGAGCAAATGATAAAAAAAAAACTTTCATTTTTATATCGGACAAATATTTTTTTACTTAATACTGATAAAATAGCTTCAGAATTAAAAGGAATTGATTTTATCAATAGCTTTGAAATTAAAAAATTATATCCTGACAAAATAAAAATTAAAGTTTTTGAAAAAAAACCAATTGCTGTAATTCAAAATAAGCAAGTCAAAAAATATTTTACGAATTCTGGTGAGATAATAAATTTTATAGATTTAAAAGAGTATAATGACTTACCGATTGTATTTGGAGATAAAGAAAATTTTTTGATTTTTTACCAAAAATTAAAACAAGCAAATTTCCCAATTAATGAGGTAAAAAAATTTTATCTTTTCGAGTCTAAGAGATGGGACTTAATCACTAATAATGATCAAGTAATAAAATTACCAATTAAAAATTATGAATCAAGCTTAAATAATTTTATTGGTCTAAAAAAAAAACCAAATTTTCAAAAATTTAAAACATTTGATTATAGGATCAAAGATCAATTAATCTTAAAATAATTTATGGAAAGTAATTCTCATTCACTTTTTGTTGAAATAAATAATTACGAATTTACTTTTATAGTCACTAAAAATTTTGAAGATAACGGATTTAAGTTAATATATAAAAAATCTCTACCTCTTGAAGGGATATCAAAAAATCAAATCTCAGATAGTGAACGTTTAAAAGAAATATTTAAAAAAAATATTTATCTCATCGAACAAAAATTAAACTTTGTTTTTAAAGAAGTGATCTTAATATTAGACAACTTTAATTACTCTCTTATTAATTTTGCAGGTTATAGAAAATTAAATGGATCTCAACTTGTTAAAGAAAATATTACTTACATACTAAACTCACTTAAATCAAAAATTAGTGTTGTTGAGGATGATAAAAAAGTTCTACATATTTTTAATTCTAAATATTTTCTCGATAAAAAAGAAGTAGAAAATTTACCTATCGGATTATTTGGAGACTTTTATACTCATGAATTAAGTTTTTTTTTAATAAAAAATAACGACTATTTAAATTTAAAAAATATATTTAATAAATGTAATTTAAGACTAAAAAAGGTTATTTCAAAAAACTTTATTAGTGGAGCCTACTTAATAAAAGAAAATTCTAACCTAAATACTTTATTTAGAATTGAAATAGATAATATAAGTTCAAAAATAATTTTTTTTGAGAATTCCTCTTTAAAATTTGTTCAAGATTTTAAATTTGGGTTAGATATTATAATTAATGATATTTCTAAAATAGTCGGATTAAAAAAACAAATTATAATGGATATTTTGACAAAATTTGATTTCAATTCATCAAATTTAAACAATGAATTATTGGAAAAAGAATTTTTTTCTGAAAGTAATTTTAGAAAAATTAAGAAACAATTGATAATTGAAATAGCTAATGCGAGAATTGAAGAAATTTTAGATATAATCATATTTAACAATATAAATTTAACCAGTTTTTTAAAAAAAGAAATTCCAATATTCTTAAAAATTAGAGATGAAACAAATAAAAGTTTTTTTAAAAATAGTTTTAAATCTTTTTTTACCAACAAAAAATTTGAACTACATTTTATAGATCATGAGAACTCAGAGAGGATTTATGAATACGCAAATGAGATAGTTCAATATGGGTGGAAAAAAGAGGCTGTTCCCATAGTTCAAGAAAAAAAGTCAATAATTGCAAAGATTTTTGAGTTTTTTTCGAGTTAAGATTTGTTATTTTTAGAAACATTAGTTGTTTTAAGAACTGGCCTTCAGTTATGTATAAAACAACGATGCTTAAAATATATCAACAAACTTTAAAAAACTCAGTCAGTTTTAATGGAATTGGTTTGCACACCGGCAAGAAGTGTACTTTAAAGATCCATCCAAGTGATAAAAGTGGAATAATTTTTAAGAGAATCGACCTACAAGAAAATAACCTTATTGTTTCTAATTATAACAATGTAACATCAGCAAAACTTTGTACAACTTTAGCGAACGAATTCGGAAATAAAGTTTCAACAGTTGAACATTTATTAGCTGCACTTTATATAGCTGAAGTAGACAATGCAGTAATCGAAATTGATAATGAGGAAGTGCCAATTATGGATGGCTCTGCTAAACCATTCTTAGATGCTTTCTTGAAAGTAGGTACAAAACAATTAAATCAAGAGAGAAAATATTTAAAAATATTAAAGAAATTTGAATTTTCTGACGGCGAAAGAAAAATATCAATTGAACCTTCTGAGAAAAGTTTTGAAGTAGAGTTTCAGTTAAATTATAAAAATAAAATTATTGGAAAACAAAAAAATTCTATTAATTTTTCAACCGATAAATTAGAAAAAGTATATGAGTCAAGAACTTTCTGTCTATTTGAAGACATAGAAAAAATTAAAAAGATCGGTCTAGCGAAAGGTGGGTCACTAGATAATGCTGTGGTTGTTGATCAAGACAAAGTTTTAAATAAAGAGGGATTAAGAAATAACAATGAATTTGTAAATCATAAAATCTTAGATTTAGTTGGTGACTTTTTGTTATCGGGCTACAGGGTTCTTGGTAAAGTAAAATGTTACCAAGGCGGACACCATTTATCAAATATGTTTCTGAAAGATCTTATGGAAACGACGTCTTCATTTAAAACTGTTGTTATAAATCAAATCAAATTTAAAGAAAAACCTTTCCAGGTCGAATTAAACAAGTTAGCTGTAAGCGCGTAAATTTCAAATATTTCTTATTTTAAATTAATCTGATATTAGTTTAGTATGCTAATTAAAAATTTTTTTGCGTTTATATTAATTTTGTTTTTATTTGCATGTTCTAAGGATGAAAATCTTTACAAGCCTTCTTTAAAGATAGATCCTTACAAGTCATACAAGGAAGCTCTAGATGCCTTTAATAACAATCAATACTTTATTGCTAATAAAAAATTTTCAGAAGCCGAAATTAATTTTAAAAATCCAAATCTTGCTGCAAAATCTGCCATTATGGGATCGTATTCTCTGTATGGAATTAATAAGTATGGTGATGCAGAGGAAAACTTAAATAGATATTTAACAACTTATCCAGCAGATAAATATGTAATTTACGCTCATTATTTATTAGCAATCATATATTTTGAACAAATTGGAAACGCAGAACATGATTTAAAACCTTTGCTTGCAGCTCAAAAGAAAATAGATTTCTTTTTAGAAAAATATCCAAAGAGTGAATATGCGATTGATCTAAAATTTAAAAAAAATTTAGTGCAAAATCAGTTTGCTGCCAAAGAACTTTACATCGCAAAATACTATATCTCTGTTCAAAAATGGGTTCCTGCAATTAGCAGGCTTAAATTAATTGTGCAAGATTATAACGAAACAGTTTTCATAGAAGAGGCATTACATAGACTTGTAGAAATAAATTACCATCTAGGAATTAAAGATGAAGCTGAAAAGTATGCTAGTATTTTAGGGTATAACTATAATTCTAGTGAATGGTATAAACAGTCATATAAAATTTTAAACAAAAAATATGAAATCAGTAAAAATAATTCAATTAACGAGAATAAGGGTTTGCTAAATAAAATTTTGGATAAAATAAGATAATTTATATGTTAGACAAGAATGAAATTATAAAAAAATATAAATCTAAAATCAAAATTTTAAAAAAACATAATAATTTTTACTTTAACCAAGACAATCCTAAGATATCAGATGCAGAATTTGACGAACTTAAAAAAAGTATATCTCAGCTTGAAAATAAGTATGATTTTTTAAAAAAACTTAAATTACTTAAAGAAATTGTTGGATCAACTCCGCTTAATAAATTTAGTAAAATTAAACATTTAACTCCAATGCTTTCTTTGTCAAACACCTTTAATAAAAAAGATATGTTAGATTTTATCAAAAAGATTAACAATTATCTTAATACAAAAAATGAATTCTTAGAATTTCATTCAGAGCCAAAAATTGATGGTATCTCAGCAACTTTAGTTTATGAAAAAGGAATTTTAACTAAAGGACTATCCAGAGGTGATGGAAGTACAGGAGAAGATATTTTGGAAAATTTAAATACAATTAAAGATATACCAAAAAAAATAATTTCTAAGGATTTACCGGATATATTTGAAGTACGATGTGAAATTTATATAAGTAAACAAGATTTTGAAAATCTTAAAGATAAATTTGCTAACCCAAGGAATGCAGCTGGTGGATCTTTAAGGCAAAAAGACCCAAAAGAAACTGCAAAAATTCCACTTAAATATTTTGCTTACGGATTTGGAGTGGTTAAACCTATGATCTTCTCAAAACAATCTGAATTTTTAAAAAAAATAAATGATTGGGGTTTTAAGATAAATCCAATTTCAAAAACAGTAAGAGGTATTGATGAAATTGAACAACAGCATTCTAATTTAGATAGTCAAAGATCAAAATTAGATTATGACATTGATGGACTTGTTTTTAAAGTAAACGATCTCAACCTTCAGAAGAGACTTGGAAATACTTCCAATTCGCCTAGATGGGCTACTGCTTATAAATTTTCAGCAGAAAAAGCTTATACTAAGATTAGAGATATTGTTATACAGGTAGGAAGAACAGGTGCTATTACACCTGTAGCAAAAGTAGAACCCGTCACTGTTGGAGGAGTAGTCGTTTCAAATGCAACTTTACATAATGAAGACGAAATTTTAAGGAAGGATATTAGAATTGGAGATACGATAAAGATACAAAGAGCTGGAGATGTGATTCCACAGGTAGTTTCAGTAGAAATCTCTAAGCGAAGTACAAAAAGTAAAAAGTTTATCTTCCCAAAAAAATGCTTATGTGGTTCATCAACGACAAAAGAATTAAGTAAGAGTAGAAAAAAATTTGACGCAGTAAGAAGATGTATCAAGGGATATGATTGTAAATTTATTGCAAGAGAAAAATTGAAACATATAGTATCAAAAGATGCTTTTAATATTGATGGTTTAGGAAAAAAAGTGGTCGATCATTTTTGGGATTTAAAACTTATTAAAGAACCAGCAGATATTTTTAAATTAGATTTTGAGAAAATATCTAATTTAGAAGGATGGGGAGAAACATCTATTAATAATTTAAAGAAAGCAATCTTAAAGTCAAAAAATATCAATTTAGACAAACTTATATATTCAATAGGAATTAGACATATAGGTCAGGAAAATGCAAAAATACTTGCTGGATTTTTTGTATCAATTTCTGAATTTTCAAAAATTTTTAAGAAGAATAAAAGAGAAGAAATTTTAAAAAATTTGGCAGATTTAGATGGAATTGGAGAAACTCAAATTGAGTCGATTAATAATTTTTTTTCTAATTCTCAAAATATCAATATATTTAAAAATTTAATAAACGAATTAAATATTTCAAATTATAGTGTTAGTAATCTTGAAGGAAAATTCTCTAATAAAAAATTGATGTTTACTGGAGGTTTTAAAAATATGAGCAGATCTGAGGCAAAATCTTTAACAGAAAGTCAAGGAGGAAAAGTTTTAGGCTCTATTTCGAAAAAATTAGATTTTCTAGTTGTTGGTCACTCTAAACCTACCAAAAAAAAAAATTGATCAAGCTAAAATACTGAATATAAAGATTATTGACGAAAAAGAATGGAACAAGATTTTAAATAGCTGAGCAAGCTGAACTTAATTTTGATAAATCTTTTTTTCCCATATATTTTCTTAATTTATTAAAAACTTTATCATGGTATTTATTTAACCAGTATTTCTCTGTCCTATTGAGTAATGAATAATTAATTAAGTCTTTATCTATTGGCACTAAAGTAAAATTTTCGAAAAACTTTTTATTTTTATATTGATTAACAAAAATTAAATTTTCAATCCTTATCCCAAAATTATTTTTCTCATAATAACCAGGCTCATTAGATACAACCATTCCTTTTTTTAATGTAACTTTATTATTTTTTGAAATTGCATGCGGTCCCTCATGAACATTAAGAAAATATCCAACTCCGTGGCCTGTACCATGTGGATAATCTAAATTGATTTGTTTTAAATATTTTCTTGCCTTTGAGTCAAGTAATGAACCTGTTGAATTTTTTTTCAAACTATAATTTGTCACTGCAATATGACCCTTAAGGACTCTTGTAAAAATCTCTTTTATTCTTTTATTAGAGTTTCCTAAGGAAATAGTTCTTGTTACATCAGTTGTTCCAAAATTATATTGTCCCCCTGAGTCTACTAAATAAATATCACCCTTTTTTAAAACTCTATTAGTTTTGTTTGTTGCATTGTAATGAATAATAGCCCCATTTCGTCCGGATCCAGAAATTGTTGGAAAGCTTAAAAATTTAAAGTTTTTATTCTTTTTTCTAAATTTTAGAAGTTTTTTTTCGCCACTTATTTCAGTTATTTTTTTTTTTGAAAAGTTACTCTTTATCCAAAATAAATATTTTGTTAATGCTACGCCATCAGCTATATGTGACTTCATCATATTTTTAATTTCAATCTTAGATTTAATTGATTTAAGATGATATATTGGATCCTCAAATTTTAATTTAAAGTTATTTTTTAAAATAATGTTTTGAAAATAAATTGAGCAAGTTTTATTATCGATAATAATCTTTTTATTTATTAATTTTTTAAGATTTTCTTCTGTATATTTTATATCTATAAAATTTATATTTTTAAATTTTAATTTTAAAGAATTTGAAATTTTTTTTAAGTTACAGAAAAATTTTAGTTCCTTTTTTGCTGAAACAAGCATATGTCCAAAAGGCAAAGGCGTATATTTAGTATCGTGCCCTCTTAAATTCAGAAACCATGCGTTATTCTCACTTGAGGTTATAAAAAGAAAATCTGCCTTTTTTTTTTTGATTTCAAATATTACTTTCTTTAATTTTTGAACAAAATTCTGACCTACAGAATTATTAGGCAAAGTGTAAAATTTTTTGACATTAATGATTTTCTTTTTTCGCCAAATATAATCAATCAAATTATCTTTTAATGGAACAAGTTTACACTTGGTTCCTTTAAATAAATAATTTAAAGAATTAAATGTAAATAATTTTGGATCATATCCAATTTTTAAATTTTTACTATTGAGTAAATCTTTGGGTTTTTGATATGGCAAGGTTTTTATTTTAAAATGTCTACCACTCTCCTGATTTGCTTGAGTCGTATATCTTCCATCAACAAATAGATAATTATTCTTTTTGAGCACTACTGCAATTCCGAATGACCCTGAAAATGTAGATATAAATTTTAATCTGTCATTAAAATCAGATACATATTCACAAAAATACTCGTCATTTTTTGGAATCAAATAACCATCAATTTTAAATTTTTCAAAAATATTTCTTAATTTTTTTATTTTTTCCATTTTAAGATTTTATTTTTTTTGTATCTATCCCATCCAGGACTTCTATACTCACTTTCTAAATCTAAACTATTGTCTTGATTAAATTCAAAATCTTCAATTTCTTTATCAAAATTAACTTCATTTTTCTCAATACTATCCTCAGGTATTTCATTTATAAATCTGGAGGGTAAGGTATCCATCCAATCGCCATGAAAAGCTCTTTTCATAGCAAAAGATAGATAAGCTTCTTTTTTTGCCCTCGTAATTCCAACGTAAGCTAACCTTCTCTCTTCCTCCAAAGCAAAATCCCCCTTTTCTTCCAAGGATTTTTGATGCGGAAATAGTCCTTCCTCCCAACCTGGTAAAAAAACAACATCAAACTCTAAACCTTTGGCAGCATGCATAGTCATTAAATTAATTTTTGCACCTTCCCATTCTTGATCTATAGATGTAGCTAGCGCAACATGTTCAAGGAAGCTTTGTAAATTATCATAGTCTTGCATTGCTCTTAAGAGTTCTTTTAAATTTTCTAACCTATTTTCGTTTTCTAAATCTTTTTTATTTTTAAGCATCATTGAATAGCCTGACTCATCAAGAATAATTTTTAGTAAATCGTAATGCTTCAATTTTTTAGAGTCTTTACGCCATTTCTTAATCATATTAATGAGTTGATTTAAAACTACTTTAATTTTTGGCTTAAACTTTCCTTTTTCAAGCATACTAAGTATAGAGTCTTCAAAACAAAGTTTATTCGTCTTAGAGTATTGATGAATTAAATTAATTGTATTTTCTCCCACACCTCTTTTTGGGGCACCTATAACTCTTTCTAAAGCTAAATCATCGTATTTTTGATTTACTATTCTTAAATATGATACTGCATCTTTTATCTCTGCACGCTCATAGAATTTAATTCCTCCGAGCACTCTGTAACCAATTCCTATCTGCAAAAATCTTTCTTCGAACTCTCGTGTTTGGTAAATTGCTCTCACCAAAATAGACATATTATTTAAAGAATATTTATTTTTTAAATTATGCTCAATAATGTCACTTATCCCTTGTGCTTCATCTCTACCAGTTCTGTAACAGTTTAGTTTGACTTTTTCTCCTTCTATAGCAGATGACCATAACTTTTTACCAACTCTATTATTATTTTTAGATATTAAAAATGAAGCTGTTTCTAAAATATTCTTAGTGGATCTATAATTTTGTTCAAGTTTAAATACTTTACAATTTTCATAAATTTTATCAAAGGTTAAAAAATTTTTAATTTCTGCTCCTCTCCAACTGTAAATTGATTGATCATCGTCGCCTACGCAGCAAATATTTTTATCTTTATTGACTAATAAATTTAACCATTTATTTTGAATAAAATTAGTATCTTGGAATTCATCTACTAAAATATATTTAAAATTCTTTTGATATATTTCTCTTATATCTTTGTGCTCTTCAAAAAGTTTTACAGTAAATAAAATCAAGTCGCCAAAATCGAAAGCATTTAAATCTTTAATTTTATCTTGATAGATTTTATAAACTTTGAAAATAGATTTTATTATTGATACGTTTTTTTCTATTTTTATATCTTTTGGCAATAAGCCTTTATTTTTCCACTGATCTATATGATACATAATTAATTGAGGTGAATATTTTTTTGCGTCTAAATTTTCAGCTTTTACTATGTTTCTAATTAACTTTTTTTGATCATCAGTATCTAAAATAGTAAAGTTACTTTTATAGCCTAAAGCTTCGGCATGTCTTCTTAAAAATTTAACACTAATTGAGTGAAAGGTACCTAACCATGATACTGAGTTTGCGCTTCCTTTAATGTTACGCATAACTCTATTTTGCATTTCCTTTGCAGCTTTATTCGTGAAAGTCACACATAATATTTGATTAGGCCAAGCCTTTTTTTCATTAATAATGTGTATTAATCTTGTAGTTAAGACTCTTGTTTTTCCTGACCCAGCTCCAGCGACAATAAGATTTGGACCTTCAGTGCTTAGAACTGCTTCCTTTTGTTCTTTGTTAAGATTATTTATTAATTTATCTATATTATTCATAAAAAAGAATTTTCATTTATATACTAGTTATAAAAATAAAAAAAATGATAAATAATGTTTTCAAAAGTATACACAATAAATATTTGAAGTTTTTTAATTTCTTATTTCACTTACGATATTTATTTTTAATTTTATCCATTTTTTTTGTTTGTATTTTGTCAATTCCAAAATTTTTTGATTATACAAAAAGAGATCAAATGATTAAGGAATCTTTTATTAAAAATCTAAATCTAAAGCTTATAAACTTTGAGAAAATTAATTATAATATATTTCCTACCCCTAACATAGAAATTAAAAATGCCGAATTAGAATCAATTAAAAGCAAAACAAAATTCCAAACTGAAAATGTTAAAATTTATCAAAAAATATTTGGAGCGTATGATCTACAAAATTTTGAAGGAAAAAAATTTTTATTTTCGAAAAATAAAACTAATCTAAATTTAAAGAAATTTATACCCTTTGTTCAGCATTTTTATCAAAGTAAAAATAAAATCTCTTTTAAAGATCTCGATGTTGCCATTTTTAATGATCAAAAACTTATTTTAAGATTAAATGAGCTGGATTTTGCTAACTTTGGACACAAGAAAAATTTTTTTTATGGAAAAATTTTCCAAAAGAAATTTTACGGCGAATTAAATAAAAAAAAAAGCATGATTTATTTAAAATTACCTGAACTAGGCATAAATACAGAAGTAAAGTTACAAGGTGATATTGGTAAAAACAATATTTCAGGCGCTACAAAGATAAAAATTATAAATAATAAAATAAAATTTAATTTTGAATTAGATGAAAATTTTCTAAAAATTAATGATTTTTTTTACAGAAGTAAAAAACTATTTATTACTGGTGAAAATTTTACTAAGTACAATCCTTTTACTGAAATTAACAATATTTTTGTAATTAAAGAAATTGATATTGATATTTTAAAGAAAATTAATTTACTTAAATTGATAGAACTTAAAAATTTAATTAAAATAATTGATAGTAAAAATAATATTCTTTTTATTTCAAAAAAATATAACAGAAAACCAATTAACAGATTAAATTTAAAATTAGATTTATCTTACGGTAGATTAAATTATTCGAAAGAAATATTATTATCAGGTGGTGAAATTGATTGTAAAGGAAACACAAACTTGACTATGAAATATCCAAAGTTATCTTTTAATTGTAAAATCTTTTTATCAAATGAAAAAAATTTTTATAAAAATTTTAGTTTAAAATATGAGAATAAGTTGAAAAATACTAATTTTTTTGTAAATGGAAAAATAGATATTTTGAGAAACAAAATCAAATTTTTAACTATTAAAAACGGGAGTGGTGTCAATTTTCCTAAAGATGAATTAATTTATTTTAAAAATATTACAGAAAAATTTCTCTTAAAGAAAAATTTTTTAGACATATTTAACACAAAAAATATACAAGAATTTATTTTAGAGGTAAGTTAGTTATTTTGGCCTTGTCATTTTAATTGGACTCATCACTTTATCGTAATCTTTCTCACTAATTAATCCTGATTTAATGACTTCATATTTAAGGGTTGTTCCATTTTTGTATGCTGATTTAGCAATCTTAGCAGCTTCGTCGTATCCAATTTGGGGGGCTAAAGCTGTAACAGTCATTAAGGAGTTATCTAATAATTTTTTTATTCTTTTTTTGTCTGCTTTAATGCCTTTAACACAAAAGAGGGTAAAAGTTTTTGCGGAGTCACTCATAATTTCAATTGATTGTAAAATATTATGAATAATTAAAGGTTTAAAAACATTTAGTTCAAAATGACCATGTGAGCCAGCCATAGTAATTCCATTGTGATTTCCTATCACTTTAACACATACCATTGTAACAGCCTCTGACTGAGTTGGATTCACTTTACCTGGCATTATAGAAGATCCAGGCTCGTTTGATGGCAATATAAGTTCACCATATCCTGCTCTTGGTCCTGAACCTAAAAATCTTATATCATTTGCAATTTTCATTAAACAAACAGCTGCAGTATTTAATGTTCCTGAAAAATTCACTATTTCGTCATGAGCGGCTAAAGCTGCAAATTTATTTGTTGATACCTTGAATGGAAGCTTAGTGATTTTTCTAATCTCTTTGACAATTTTTTTATCAAAATTTTTTCTTGTATTTAATCCAGTTCCCACTGCTGTTCCACCTTGTGCAAGATAATAAATTTCCTTTAAGGCATTTTCTATTCTTGAAATACATTTTTTAAGTTGAGAATGGTAACCGGAAAACTCTTGTCCTAATGTTAGCGGTGTTGCATCTTGTAGATGAGTTCTTCCAACTTTTACTATATTTTTAAATTCTTTTGATTTTTTAGCTAACTCTTTTTCTAAAAGTTTTAGAGATGGTAATAATTTTTCTTTAGCTTTTAAAGCAATAGAAATGTGCATTGCAGTTGGAAAAACATCATTAGTAGATTGAGATTTATTAACATGATCATTTGGATGAATAGGTTTCTTGGAACCCATTTTTCCACCCATCATTTGAATAGCTCTATTTGCTATTACTTCATTTACATTCATATTCGTTTGAGTTCCAGAGCCAGTTTGCCAAACTTTAAGAGGAAAATGAGAATCGTGCTTGCCTTTTATGATTTCATCTGCAGCTTTAATGATATATTTACTTAGTTTGATATCTAAATCTTTATTTCTCGCATTAACAATTGCAGCTGCTTTCTTTATGATTGCTATAGAGTGGATAACTAAGGGCCTAACTAAAAAATCTCCAATATTGAAATATTTATTTGACCTTTGAGTTGATGCTCCCCAATACTTATCACCAGGAACTTTTATTTTTCCAACACTATCGAATTCTATTCTGTATTTCATAGCTGATTCATTTATATAATACACTTTTATTAAACGTTTATAAATTACAAAGGTTGAGAAATGAGTAACTTCGAAAGAGTGAGGAAATTTATGGAAACTTTTGGCCAAGAAGTTAAAAAAAAAGCCGAATTTCCGAATGAAAAGATAACTTCGCTTAGGTATGATTTAATAGAGGAGGAACTAAAGGAGTTGAAAGATGCAATTAATAATAAAGATATTAAAGAAGTAGCGGATGCCCTGACTGATATTCTATACGTTACTTACGGAGCAGGTCATTCTTTTGGAATAAATTTGGATAAATGCTTCGAGGAGGTACAAAACTCAAATATGAGTAAACTTGGTTTAGATGGAAAACCTATTTACAATGAAAAGGGCAAAGTTATGAAAGGGCCAAAATATTTTAAACCCGATTTAAGTAAATTTGTAGCATGATGAAAAAAAATTATCATTGGATACTTCTAGGGTTTGCAGCAGGTATTCTAATATATATGATTGATAAATATTTTTTTTAAGAAATATTAGTTCAAAAATTTATGAAATTTCTTAAAAAAATATTCCCGTATATATTTTTAATAATCTCTACATTTTTATTAACTTATACATTTTATAAGTCAGAAATTTATTGGGACGGTACAAAAAGTCAGTACTATTTGAAATATTATTTTTTTTCGTTAACTCTTGTTTTATTTTCAATAATAAATTTTTTTTTAAAAGATAATATTAGGGAGTATTTAGTAATTATTTTTTCAAGTATAATAGTAACACTTTACACTTTTGAAATGTATTTAACTTTTAATAATGAAATAAAAAAATCTTATTTATATAAACAGAAAACAGGAAAAAAATTTGATAAAAGAACTAAATTACAAATTTACGATGATTTAAAAAAAAAAAATGACAAGATTAAACTTACAGTATATCCTTCAAGTTATTTAAACTTAAACAGTCTTTTTCCTTTTTCAGGGGTTTCAAATTCCAAAACTATTTATTGTAACGAAAATGGTTTTTATTCAATTTATAAAAGTGATCGGTATGGTTTTAATAATCCAGATGATGAGTGGAGTAATGAAAAAATAGAATATCTTTTAGTGGGAGATTCTTACACTCATGGCGCTTGTGTTAATCGACCTGATGATATTGCTTCAGTTCTTAGACTTCTATCAAAAAAATCAGTTTTAAATTTAGGTTATGGTGATACAGGGCCTTTAATACATTATGCAATCCTTAGGGAGTATCTAAAAAAAAATGTAAAAAAAATACTATGGATTTATTATGAGGGAAATGATCTACAAAACTTAAAAAAAGAGCTTAAAAATAATGTTTTATCAAAATATTATGAAAATGAAAATTTCAGTCAAAATTTAAAAAAAAAACAAAATGAAATTGATAAAGTAGCTAATGATATGATTTCACAATCTTTAAAAATTGATAAATCACAAAACTCAAAATTTCTTAATCTGTTAAAGTTATATAAAATAAGAACATCAATTTTTAATGAAAATAAAAAAAGTATTCCTCCAAAAAGTGAATTTAAAAAAATAATAAGTTCTGTAAAAAAATTATCAAAAGAAAATAATTCAAAACTTTTTTTTATTTATCTACCTGATTATTATCGTTACACAAAAAATTTTGATAATTCTAATTATAAGTTAGTGAGAGATATTATAAAAGATTTAGATATTGAATTTATTGATATTCACCAAGAAATTTTTGATAAAGAGCAAAATCCCAAACAGCTTTTTCCCTTTGAACAATTTGGTCATTACAACAAAGCTGGCTATAAAAAAATAGCTGAAAAGCTTTTCCAAATAACTAAGGATTAGTTTCATCTAAATAACTAAGTAAAATATTATTTGAAGAAAAATATTTTGTATAAATATTTGATTTATGCTAATGAAACATATGGCAAATTATTCTCCTAAAAATTTAAATGTTTGGGAGTGCGAGAATATATTCTTTTTAAAAAGTCATCCGTCCAGAATAAATAAATTCTTGGCACATTATGAGTTGTATAAAAAAATAAAAAATAAACCAGGTAGTATTATAGAGTGTGGAGTTTACAAAGGAGCATCTTTGATGAGATGGGCTCACTTCAGGCAATCTTTAGAAAATAATGAGTCCAGAAGCATTTTTGGTTTTGATGCTTTCGGTGCATTTCCCTCAAAAGGTATTAAAAGCTCACTAGATAAAAGATTCGTTCAAAATTATGATGACGGCGGGGGAGTTGGAATTAATGAGAAAGAATTATTGAAACTTTGTAAAAAAAAACAATTTTCTAATATCCACTTAGTCAAAGGAAATGTATTAAGCACTTTAACTAAATTTAAAAAGAAAAATCAAAACTTAAAAATTGCTCTTTTACATTTAGATATGGATGTTTACGAGCCAACACTACACGCTCTTAAAGTTTTTTCCAAAAATATGGTAAAAGGTGGATTAATTGTTATTGATGATTATTCAACAATTGAGGGAGCAACAAGAGCAGTTGATGATTTCTGTAAAAAAGAAAAAAAAGAAATTAAAAAACTTTCTTTTTACTTAACTCCAGCATTCTTAGAGTTTTAAAAAAAACTTGTAGCCACAATTTTAGGGGCGTTCTGTTGCCAGGTGCCCCAAACCCCGTAACTTAATTAAACAAGTTAATTAAGCTGCAAGTGCAAATTTTTGATTTGCATTTATAAATTAGCCCGTTACGTCGGAACCATCTCGTACGAAAGAACAGCCT
>MDTC01051708.1_pt1 | contig 30953 bp, 27 predicted proteins | sample 811181 | NCBI WGS metagenome assembly MDTC01 (sample SAMN05326644, study PRJNA326480) | marine metagenome | isolation source: seawater | place: Pacific Ocean: North | collected 2011 | reverse complement strand
GTGGCCGCCGGCAAGAAGTCGGAGCGGGACCGCACCGCCCAGGCCGCGGACGCCCCCAAGACCGGCGCGTTCACCGGCGCCTACGCCGAGCACCCGGTCACCGGCGCGCGCGTGCCCATCTGGATCGCCGACTACGTGCTCGCCCACTACGGCACCGGCGCGGTCTTCGCCTGCCCCGCCCACGACGAGCGCGACCACGCCTTTGCCACCACCTTCGGCCTGCCCATCGTCGAGGTCGTCGAGGGCGGCGACGACGTGCAGCAGGAGGCCTACGCCGGCGACGGCCCCCACGTGAACAGCCAGTTCCTCGACGGGCTCGACGTGGCCGGCGCCAAGAAGGCGATCGTCGCCTGGTTGGAGGAGCACGGCAAGGGCGAGGGCACGGTCCAGTATCGGCTTCGCGACTGGCTCTTCAGCCGCCAGCGCTACTGGGGCGAGCCCTTCCCCCTCATCGAGCTCGAGGACGGCTCGGTCAAGGCGCTCGCCGATGACGCCCTGCCCGTCCTGCTCCCCGAGCTCGACGTGTGGAAGCCCACCGCTGACGGTCGCCCGCCCCTGGCCCGCGCCGAGGACTGGGTGAAGACCACCGATCCGGACACCGGCGCGCCCGCGGTCCGCGAGACCAACACGATGCCGCAGTGGGCGGGATCGTGCTGGTACTACCTGCGCTTCATCAGCCCTCACCGGGACGACGTCGCCTGGGACCGGGACGAGGAGCGCTACTGGATGCCGGTCGACCTCTACGTCGGCGGCGCCGAGCACGCCGTGCTCCACCTGCTCTACTCGCGCTTCTGGCAGCACGTGCTCCACGACCTCGGGCTCGTCAGCACCCGCGAGCCGTTCCAGCGCCTGTTCAACCAGGGCATGGTGCACGCCACCAGCTACCGCGAGATCTCCGGTCAGGACGAGCAGGGCCAGCCGATCCTGGGCAAGTACCACTACCCGGACGAGGTCGAGCAGCGCGGCGACGCCTGGTACGTGAAGGGCACCGACATCGTCTGCGTCACGCAGACCGAGAAGATGTCGAAGTCCAGGTACAACGTCGAGAATCCCGACGATATCTGCGACGAGTACGGCGCGGACGCCATGCGCCTCTATGAGCTCTTCATGGGTCCGCTCGACGTGGGCGCCATGTGGGAGACCAGCGGGGTCGCCGGCACCCGCCGCTTCCTCGACCGCGCCGATCGCCTGGTCCGCGGTGAGATCACCACGGTCGTGCCCGGCCACGTCGACGACAGCGGCGTGGACAAGGCGCTGCACCACGCCATCGCCAAGGTCACCGAGGCGGTCGAGTCCCTGCGCTTCAACACCGCGATCTCGGAGATGATGATCTTCGTGAACACGGCGGCCAAGGCGGACAAGATCGGCACCGAGCAGCTGTCGGCCTTCGTGCGGATCCTGGCCCCGTTCGCGCCGCACCTGGGCGAGGAGCTGTGGGAGCACCTCGGCAACGAGGGCGGCATCACCTACGTCGCCTTCCCCGAGGTCGACGAGAGCAAGCTGGTCGAGGACACCATCACCCTGGTGGTCCAGGTCAACGGCAAGGTGCGCGGCAAGGTCGAGATCGCCGCCGACGCGACCAAGGAACAGGCTCTCGCCGCCGCCAAGGCCGACGAGAACGTGCAGCAGCACCTCGAGGGCAAGACCCTGCGCCGCGAGATCGTCGTGCCGGGCCGGCTGGTCAACCTGGTCGTGGGCTGAGGGAGGCGGGGCGCGGCCGTCGCCCCGCCCACGTCCTACAGCGCCGCCAGGGCCTGCTTCACCGACTCCGACAGCGGGGTCGTGGGGCGGCCGAGCAGGCGGCGCAGGTCATCGCCGTCGTCTTCGAGCACGCCCTTGCGCGCCTCGACGTCGAAGCTGGCGAGCGCCTTGGCGAAGCCCTCCGGCAGCCCGATCTGCGCGAGCAGGCCAGCGTAGTCGGACTCGGGCAGGTGCTTGTACGGGATGTCCTTGCCCGTCTGCGCCGAGATCTCCGCGGCCAGGTCGGCCAGGGTGTGGGCTTCGTCGCCGGACAGCTCGTAGGTCCTGCCCGCGTGGCCGTCCTCGGTGAGCACGACGGCCGCGGCCTCGGCGTAGTCGGTGCGAGGAGCCCAGGAGAAGCGGCCCTCGCCCGCGCTCCCGAACACGGCACCGGCCTGCAGCGAGCCGCCGATCGAGCCCGTGTTGTTCTCGGTGTACCAGCCGTTTCGCAGGATCGTGGTCTGGAGCGGCGAGGCGTCCAGCGCGGCCTCGGTGGCCAGGTGCTCGCCGGCGAGGCTCAGGGTGGAGGTGTCGGCGTGCAGCAGGCTCGTGTAGACGATGCGCTTCACGCCGGCCTGCTCTGCGGCCTGGATGACGTTTCGGTGCTGGCGGTCGCGCTGGCCGATCTCGCTGCCCGAGATGAGCAGCAGGGTGTCGACGCCGGCCAGCGCCGAGGCGTCGGGCTGGTCGTAGTCGAACGCGCGGACCTCCACGTCCAGATCCGCGCCCTTCTCGGGGGAGCGAGCGAGGGCGATCGGGTCGGCGCCGCGGTTCTTCAGGTGGTCGAGGACGAGGCGGCCGAGCTGGCCGGTGGCTCCGGTGATGGCGATGGACATGGTCACTCCGTTGGTTGGAATCAGGATGGTTACGATTTTGGGCAACCAGCATGGTTGCGATTGCGGTCCGCGCCTCGGCCCCGCGGACGGTGGGGCAGCTCGAAGTCTCAGTCGGGGATGTCCGCCAGCAGATCCGCCACGGTGGTGCGGTCCAGCTCGGCCAGCAGGGCCTGGCGGGCCCGGTCGAAGCGAGCCTCGAGCACGGACTGGATGTGCAGGCCCACCGGGCAGGCCGGGTTCGGCGGGTTCGTGTGCAGCGGGAAGAGGGGCTGCGCCTCGACGATGCGGTAGACGTCGGCCAGGGTGATGGCGTCCGCCGGCCGCTCCAGCAGCCAGCCGCCGCCCGGACCGCGCCGGGAGCTGACCAGGCCGGCCTCACGAAAGTCGGCCAGGATCCTCCGGATCACGACCGCGTTCGTGTTCACGCTGCCGGCGATGTACTCGCTGGTGACGGCGTCATCACCTTCGTAGGCGAGGAGCGTCAGCACGTGCACGGCGGTGGTGAAGCGCGTGTTGTTCATGATGGGTCACCACTATGGTTACAAATAGGCTCGCGCAAGTCCGCAGACGATCGGTGACGCGCTGGATTGCGGGCCCCAGGGGCGGCGTGGATCGGCTAGGCTGCGCCGGGCATTGGAGGCATCGTGGCTCGTTTCTCCCTGTTCGTACCGGCGGCGCCGGTGCTGGCCGTCGCCGTCGCCGCGGCGGTGCTCGCACCCGCGTGCTCGGGCCGCTTCGGCTCGGACGACACCGACAGCGGTGACGTCGACACCGACACGGACGACGACACGGACACGGACACGGACACGGACACCGACACGGACACGGACACCGATCCGGAGAGCATCGTCGAGTGCAGCGCGGACTACTCGGGCTTCGTGACGCAGCCGTCGTCCAACCAGTGCGTGACCGAGACCCTCGCCCTCGACGACACCTGGGTCCTGGCCACGGTGGAGGGTGGGAACAACTTCTACACCAGCTACAGTGGTGGCGGATCGTTGGCTTGCAACGCGGGCTATGGCCTGTCTTCCGACTACTCCGGCCCGGAGCGGGTGTTCGAGATCGCCGACGTGCCCGCCGACACCAACATCTACGTGGAGCTCGACAGCCCGTGCGAGAAGCTCCGCGTGGCGATCGTGGATGCGCCGGACGCCGACCTCGGCGACTGCCCGGTGATCGGCAACTGCCGGGGGCCCACCACGACCGACGTCAACGACGGCAACTCGATCGTGCGCGTCCAGAACCGCTCCGGCGGCCGCACCTGGAGCTTCCTGGTCGTCGTCGAGTCCACCGAAGGCGGAGACGTCGGCAACTTCGCCCTGCGGGCCGGGGTCGCGAACTAGCCTGAAGGATCCTCTGGGGATCTGCGACCACTTGGGTCCCGGATCGCGGGTGGATCGGCTACCCTGGATCGGGCACCTGGAGGACTCGTGGCGCGCTACTCCCTCGGCATCGCCGTGTTCGCGGCCGTCTTGTTGACGACGACCGCCTGTTCGAATGAGCTCGACCCCGCTGGCAACGGCAACGACACCGGGGACACCGGCGACACGAACAACGACACCGGCGACACGAACGACACCGGCGACACGAACGACACCGGCGACACGGGCGACACGTCCGATCCGTTCCGGGTGGACTGCAACGCCGACTACTCCGAGTTCGTCACCACGCCCGCGCCCAACCAGTGCGTCACCGAGACCCTGAACCTGGACGAGCAGTGGGTGTTCGGCACGGTCGAGGGCGGCAACAACTTCTACACCAGCTACGGTGGCCAGGGATCGCTGGCCTGCAACGCGGGCTATGGCATCGACGGGGACTACTCGGGCCCCGAGCGGGTGTTCGAGATCTCCGGCGTGCCCGCCAGCACCAACATCTTCGTGGAGCTGGACAGCCCCTGCGAGGACCTGCGGCTCGCCGTGGTCGACGCCGCCGGGCACGACCTGAGCGACTGCCCCGTCATCGACAACTGCCACGGGCCCTATGGCTCCGACATCAATGACGGTGACAGTGTGGTGCGCGTGGAGCAGCGCTCGGGCTCGTCGACCTGGACCTTCCTCGTCATCGTCGAGTCGACCGAGGGTGGCAGCGTCGGCAACTTCCGCGTGCGCGCGGGCCGGAAGAACTGATCGCGGCCAGGGGTGGCGCACCCGGTCCCTTGAATCGTGTCTTGCATGGCACTATGGACGGCGGGATGCGCACAGATCCGCGAGGAGACCGCGCCGCGTGCTGAGCCCGGGCCAGACCATCGATCGCTACACCGTCGACTCCGTGATCGGTCACGGAGGAACAGCCGTCGTGTATCTGGTGCGCCACAACCAGCTCGGCAGCCAGCACGCGCTCAAGGTGCTGTCGCTGTCGTCCGGGGCCATCCGCAAGCGCCTGCTCCGCGAGGGTCAGGTCCAGGCCGCGCTCCAGCACTCGAACATCGTGACCGTGACCGACGTGCTGGACGTGGACGGCAACCCCGGCCTGCTGATGGAGCACGTCGACGGACCCGCGCTCGACCAGGCCATGCGCCGCTACAAGATCGGCCTGCGCGACGCCCTCATCCTGTTCCGCGGCATCGTCGCCGGCGTGCGCGCCGCCCACCGGGAGGGCCTGGTCCACCGTGACCTGAAGCCGGCGAACGTCCTGCTCTTTCGCTCGCCGGAGGGCTTCGTCCCCAAGGTGACCGACTTCGGCCTCGCCAAGGTCGTGGTCGGTCGGGGGAGCGAGCTGGGCCAGACCCGCCAGGGCATCGCCATGGGCACCCCCGCCTACATGGCCCCCGAGCAGATCCACGACGCCCGCGCGGTCGACCAGCGGGCGGACATCTTCAGCCTCGGCTGCATCCTCTATGAGCTCGCGACCCGATCCCGGGCGTTCCCCGGGGATCAGGCGCTCGAGATCTACAACAACATCGTCGCCGGCCGGTACACGCCGGCCGAGGAGATCCTGCCGGACCTGCCCGACGCGGTGATCCAGGCGATCGACGGCTGCCTGATCACCGACCGGAACAAGCGGATCCCCGACTGCGACACCCTGCTCAAGGTCCTGTCCGGTTCGCAGAAGTGGGAGATCGTCGCCCACCCCGTGCCCGACGAGGTGATGCCCACCGAGGAGGTCCCGCGGGACGCTCCGGACATGCCCATTGCCACCAACAACGCGCTGCCCCAGGGAGGCACGCCCGCGCCCCAGTCGAGCCGGCGGGGGCAGTTCGGCGCGGTGGGCGGGCCCAGCACCCGCTCGATTGGCGGGGGGTCGTTCGGGGGCACGTCGGCGGGCATGGCGTCGACCGGTGGGAGCACCGGGGGCGTCGAGGCGCGCACCACGGGTGGCGAAGCGCTGGACGCGGCGGTGGATGCGGACCGGTCGCCGACCTTCGATCCGGACGTCTACGACGGCACCCTGGGCGACGACACCCAGAGCGGACGCAAGGGCGGTGGGATCCTGGTCCCCGCCCTGCTGGGAGCGGCCGTGCTGGTCCTGCTCATCGGGGCGGTCGGTATCGCGCTCAGCGTCGGGGTCGGCACCTGGTTCGTCACCCAGCCGATTCCGGACGCGCTCGTCGGGATCGACGGCAGCAGCGGCGCGGCCGGCCGGGGCCCGTCCCCCGACAGCACCCCGCCCGAGCCGCGTCCCCTGCGGATCGGCGTGCAGGACGGCGGCGAGCAGGTCGAAGCGGGCGGCGTGGAGGTCGGCGGGACCGAGCCTGTCGAGGTCGTGGAGACGCCGATCGTACGCGAGGTCCGCGACGATGTGCCCCAGCCGGGCGCCCGCGAGGCCATCCCCGACCCGCCCGACCCGCGACCGGTGGTGGCGAGCACCGGCGTGGTGCGGATCAGCTCGGTGCCGCTCACGGTCGAGCTGTCGGTCGACGGCATCGACAAGGGCCGCACGCCCAAGAAGCTCGACCTGAAGCCCGGCGCACACATGGTGCAGGTCCGCTCGGACGGGCGCTCGGCCGAGTTCCCGATCTACGTCAAGGCCGGAGAGGACGCGCGGTGGTGCTACTCCTTCCCCGACAAGGCCAGCAACCGAGGCAAGTGCCAGTAGCGGTCGGACTCGTCGCCGCCCCCAACACCCTGTCGGCACCGCCGCGCGCCGCGCCAGCGGTCTGACCCGTTCCGCCAGTTTCTTGCCTTTGCCGCGAGATCGGGTAGAACGCGTGGCTGCCCGGACTCCCCCATCGGGCATCGTGTTCCTCACGGAGCCCCCGTGTTCCTCCTCTGGTCCGGCATTGTCTCGGCGTACGCCGCTTGCCCGGACGTGGACGCCCTCGTCGAAGAGGCGCGCGCCGCGTTCGCGGACGCAGAGGTGCAGGAGGCGCGGGGCACGCTGTCGAAGGCGTACGAGGCGCTGGGCTGCCAGGAGGCGACCGTGCCCCGGGAGTCCCTGCTGGCGCTCTACCACCTGGACGCCCTGGCCAGCATCGCGGATGAGGACAGCAAGGCGGCGTTGTTCGCCGTCATTCGCGCGGTGTCCGTCGACCCGGACGCCCCGCCGCCCTCGCTGTTCGGGCCGGAGCTCGCCAGCCAGCACGAGACCTGGGCCGGCCGCCTGCGCGAGGATCTGGTCCGGGTGCGCGTCGTCGGCGAAGGGCACACGGTCTGGATCGACGGACTCGCCCTGGGTGACGAGCCGGTGGATCTGGTCACCGGCGAGCACGTCGTGCAGGCGCGCGGGCCTCAGGGCTGGGACAGCCGGGTCATGGACCTCTCGGTCGGCGGAAAGACCAAGGGCATGCCTGTCTCCCTCGAGGCCGTGCCCGCGCCGGCGCCCGATCCCGACCGGGACCCCATCCGCCCGCCGGATCCGCCGCCCGTGACGAAGCGTCGGGTCAGTCCGGCGGTGGTCACTGTGGGTGTCGTGCTCGCTGGGGCGGGCGGTGGGGCCATCCTCGCCGGGAGCATCATGGAGCGCGGCTTCCACGACGACGCCTACGACGCCGACAGCTACGGCGGCTGCACCCGCTCCCAGGCCTGCTGGGCGGACGCTCGGGCGGACAAGATCGGCGCGGACGCGCGGGCGGCCAACGCGGCATACCTCACCGGCTACGGCCTCGTCGGGGTCGGCGTGGGCATTGTCGGGCTGGAGGTGCTGGTCCTGCGCACCTCGGGCGGCGGCCATGGCCTGGGCCTGCGGGGGAGGTTCTGATGTCTCGTCAGATCTCCGCCTTCATCGCCCTGTTTCTCGCGATGTGCCTCGGCCTCGGCGGCTGCTGGATCGGCTCGGACGAGGTCGCGGACAAGGTCAGCGACCTGCCCGGCGACACCGGAGACACCGACGAGGTCTGGGACGAGCTGGTCATCACCGAGGTCCAGCCCGCGGTCGGCGTGAACAAGGGCGGCCGGATCGTGAAGATCCTCGCCAGCCCACTGGACCTGGACGAGGTCCCCGAGGTCAGCTTCGGTGGCGTGCCGGCCGAGGTCCTCTCCCACGACGTCGACGCCATCGAGGTGCGGGCCCCCGCAGTCGGCGTCGAGGGCGCGGTAGACGTGGTCGTCGAGTCGCACGGGCGCACGGCGCGCAAGAGCGGCGGCTTCTTCTACTGGCCCGACGGCGCCGGGCGCACCGGCATGCTGGGCCTCGTCGCCAACCACGACCTCGACCGCGGCTACGACCTGTCCACCGAGTTCCCCGGCCTCGTGCCGGTCGACTACACCTCGGAGATGAAGAGCGCGGCGGTCATCTACGTGGAGCCGGTCAGCGTCGACTGGTGGGAGTTCTACGCCGATCGCCTCGACGCCTGCGTGCGCGACCACCGCTACGACGGCCCCGCCATCAACGTGCTCGTGCCTGGGGTCGACCGGATCACCGTCGGCACCGGCGGCGACGCCGAGGTCTTCGGGCCTGACGGCAACGGCGAGTACTACGGCTTCAGCCTTTCCGACGGTCACATCGCCGAGGCCCGGGACCTGACCCTGACCCAGCCCCAGGGCGACGCCGGCTGGGTCCCCTTCGACATCGACGCCGCGATCCGCCTGCCCGGCGACGGCTTCCGGGTCTCGTCTCCGGCCGCCGACTTCAGCATGCCCACCTCGGACATCGAGTTCGACCTGCGCTGGGACGGCGGCGGGCCCGGCGACGTGGTCATCGTCGAGATGTGGCGCTTCGACGTGCTCGGCGACCTGGTCGACGAGGTCAGCTGCGCCCTGGTCGACGACGGCCAGTTCACCGTGCCCCGCGGGGTGTGGAGCAACGGATTCCCCTTCGGCGGCACCGTCAGCTTCCGGGTCGGCAAGGTCCGGGTGAACGACGCCACCCTGCCCACCAACAGCGCCGGCATCGGCGTGTACGGCGTCTCCTGGTGGTACGGCGCCTTCTTCGTCTCCACGTTCTAGGACGGACATGGCTTCGGTCTCGCTGCGCGCGCTGCGCAAGTCCTACGGCAGCACCGAGGTGCTCAAGGGCGTCGATCTCGACGTGGAGGACGGCGAGTACGTCGTGCTCGTCGGGCCCAGTGGTTGCGGAAAGTCTACCTTGCTCCGGTGTATTGCCGGGCTGGAGGACATCACGGCGGGCGATCTGCAGATCGGCAGCCGGCGGGTGAACGACCTGCGCCCCCGCGACCGGGACGTGGCCATGGTCTTCCAGAGCTACGCGCTCTACCCGCACATGACCGTGCGCGAGAACATGGGGTTTGCGCTCAAGGTCGCCCGGCGCCCCAAGGCCGAGATCGACGCCGCGGTGGACGAGGTCGCCGCCATGCTGGACCTGTCCCACCTGCTCGACCGCAAGCCGGCCGCCATGTCCGGCGGTCAGCGCCAGCGCGTCGCCATGGGCCGGGCCATCGTGCGTCGACCCCAGGTCTTCCTCTTCGACGAGCCCCTGTCGAACCTGGACGCCGCGCTGCGCCACCACATGCGGGTGGAGCTCAAGCGCCTGCACCGCCGCCTGGGCACGACGGTCTTTCACGTCACCCACGACCAGGTCGAAGCACTCACCCTCGCTGACCGCATCCTCGTCCTCAACGAGGGCATCGTGCAGCAGGTCGGCTCGCCCCGCGAGCTCTTCGACGCGCCGGCCAACACCTTCGTCGCCACCTTCATCGGCTCGCCGTCCATGGCCCTGCTCCCGGCGATCGGCGAGGGCGGCTCGTGCCGGATCGAGGGCCTCGAGGGGCAGCTGCCGCTCGCCGCGGAAGGGGCGTTCACCCTGGGGGTTCGGCCGACCGACGTCCTCGTGGGCGAGGGGCCGCTGCAGGCCCGGGTGGACGTGGTGGAGTCGCTGGGCGCCGAAGCGCTCGTGCACCTGATCCTGGGCGAGTCCACCGCGATCGTGGCCCAGGTACCGGAGCCGTGCGGGCTGCAGGCCGGGGAGGTCGTACCCATCGGGTTTGGCGTCACCCACGCCTTCGACCGCCAGACCGGGGCGCGGCTGTCCCGATGATGCGCGCGTGGCTGGTCCTGCTCGCCGCCCTGGTCCTGGCCCTGCCCGCCCGGGCCGGCGAGGTCCTGGTCTGGCACACCATGCGCGGTGCCGAGGAGCAGGCGCTGCAGGAGGTCGTCGCCCGGTTCGAGGCCGAGGGGGAGCACACCGTGCGCCTGGTCGCGCTGTCGTTTGGCGCCTACGACGCCAAGCTCGAGACGGCGATCCCGCGTGGCAACGGCCCCGACGTGTTCATCGCGGCGCACGGCAACCTCGGCAAGTGGACCGCGATGGGGCTGCTGCAGCCCCTCCCCGAGGCGCCGGTCGGCCACCGGGACATCGCGATCCAGGCGTTGACCCTCGACGATCAGGTGTGGGGTCAGCCCCTCGCGTTCAAGTCCCTGCTGCTCCTGGTCGACCCCGAGCGCGTGCCCGCGGACGCCCGCCCGCACACAACCGAAGCGCTGGTCGCCCTGGCCCGCCGCCTCACCCGGGTCGAGGACGGCGTCGAGCAGTACGGGCTCGTCTACCCGGTGGCGACGCCCTACCACCACGCTGCGTTCATGCACGGCTTCGGCGCGGTCGCCCTGGACGCCGACGGACGCCCGGCGCTCGACACCCCGGAGCAGGTCGCCGCCCTGCGCTTCGTCGCCTCGATCGCCGTGGACATGCCCGCCCAGCCCACCGCCGAGCGGGTCAGTGCCCTCGCCAACGACGGCCGCGTCGCCATGATCATCGACGGTCCGTGGGCGGTCGCCGACCTGGACCGACCCTTCGACGCGCTGCCCCTGCCGGTCGTGAGCGAGACCGGACTGCCCGCCCGCCCGTACCTGACGGTCGACGCGGCGTTCGTCGCCGAAGGGGCCCGGGACGTCGAGGCCAGTCGCGCATTCGCGGCGTTCCTGGCGGGAGAAGAGGGGGCTCGGCTCCGCAGCGAGCGCGCGGACCAGACCGTGACCTTCGCGTCGGTGCCGCCCGCGACCCCGCTCCAGCGTGCCCAGCTGGCCCAGGCCGAGCAGGCCGTGCCCCTGCCGACCAACCCCGACGTGCAGTCCGCCTTCGAGGGCGTGGCTCGGGCCCTGCGTCAGACCCTGCGGGGAACGGCCGATCCCGAGCGCGCCGCCTCCGCCGCCCAGACCTACGCCCTGGTGCTGACCCGACCTCCGCCGGAGCCCGCGTCCCCGTGGCCCTACGTCGGCGTGCTCGCCGTGCTCGTGCTGGGCGGCGTCGGGCTGCTGGGCTGGCGCCTCTCCGACGCCGCGCTGCGCAGGCGGGTGATCGGCCACGCCGTCGACTACGCCTGGGTCGCCCCCGCCGCCGTCTCGCTCGGCCTGCTGGTCATGGTGCCCTTCGTCACCGGCGCCGCGGTCTCGCTGTTCGCCCACGACGACGGCACCTGGACCTTCGTCGGGCTCGAGAACTTCCTCGACATCCTGCTCGCCCGCGACTGGCCCATCACCTCGCCGATGTCCTTCGTGTTCACCCTGCTGGTGACCGTGCTGTGGACCGTCGCCAACGTGGTGCTGCACGTGTCCATCGGCGTGGCGCTCGCCCTGCTCCTCCGCGAGCCCTGGGTGCGCCTGCGACCCCTGTGGCGCGCGCTGCTGATCCTGCCCTGGGCAGTGCCCAACTACATCACCGCCCTCATCTGGCGCACGCTCTTCGACGCCGAGGCCGGCGCCATCAACACGATCCTCGGCCTGGTGCTCTTCCAGGGCGGCCCGGTGGAGCTCGACTGGTTCGCCAGGTTTGCGACGGGCTTTGCGGCGAACCTGACCACGAACACCTGGCTCGGCTTCCCCTTCATGATGGTCGTGACCCTGGGGGCGCTGCAGTCGATCCCTCGCGACCTCGAGGAGGCGGCCGAGGTCGACGGCGCCGGGGCCTGGCAGCGCTTCCGCCACGTGACCTGGCCCATGCTGCAGCCCGCGCTCCTGCCCGCCGTCGTGCTGGGCAGCGTGTGGACCTTCAACATGTTCAACGTCGTCTACCTGGTCAGCGCCGGTGAGCCCGACGGCAGCACCGAGATCCTCATCTCCGAGGCCTACCGCTGGGCCTTCTCCCGCGGCAACCGCTACGGGTACGCCGCGGCCTACGCGGTCCTGATCTTCGGCGTGCTCTTGCTCTACAGCCGCGCCGCCAACCGGATTGCTGGCCGAAAGGTGCTTTGATTCGCCGATAATGCCGTGGTGCGCCTTTACAGGAGGAGTGAGCCGCCCTACATTTGGCGGACTCCCTCACTCCTCGAGGTCAGCATGCCCAGTCAGCAGCAGCGCAACGCGCCTGTCACCGCTCCCCAGTCGACCGAGTCCGGTCCCACCACGACCGAGTCCGGTCCGTCCAACTCCGAGGTCCAGGGCCAGATGACCGGCCCGGAGGGCGGTGGCGAAGCCGCGGCTCCGACCACCACCAAGAAGGGGCCCAACAACTACACCATGACGGGCCCCTGGTCGCTCCGCGCGCTCTCGGCCCACTCCTACGGGCACGAGCACTACTGGGAGAAGATCCGCGATCACAACCTGGGAACCTCCATCTTCATGGATGGCGGCACCAACCTCTTCGTGCGCGGCTGCACCATCGAGGCGCCCGAGGCGGACATCCCCAACGACGCGCCCACCACCGACGTGCCCGCCGGCGGTGAGGAGGAGCCCTTCAAGCGCCGCCACGAGGTGACTGCGGAGGCGACCTTCTGCATCTGGCCCAGCGGCTGGACCGGCCCCATGGACGGCGGCCAGCCCGGCTCGGTGCACGTGCTGGAGAAGGACCTCGCTGCCAAGAAGCAGGAGCTGGTGAACCAGGGCGCCGAAGAACGGCGGACCCTGGACACCTCCATGAACAACATCCCCGACGCCGAGGACATCGACGAGGCGGCGGCGGAGGACGCATTCAAGAAGCTGTGCGCGCTCCCGGTCACGCAGATCAACGCCGGCATCCGCGGCATGACCAGCGACAAGTGGAACCGGGTCAAGAGCCTCATCACCGAGAAGCCCGACCTCCTGGAGAGCCACGCGCGCTTCGTGGCGGGCCAGCGGAAGAAGGTGAGCGGCGCCGCGGCCACCAACGACGAGCTGAAGACCTACTTCGACCTGATGCCCGACGCTGACGTCTACGCCCTGCAGGAGATCATGTCCCTGCGGTTCAAGGCGGAGATCGGCGGCCGTGAGGGCGGCGCGTGGACCGCGGACGGCCTGCGCCGGGCGTGGGGGATCCTGGAGCGCCTGCCGCCCGAGCACGTCGAGGGCAACGACAGCCTGGACCTGCTGCTGCGCGACAACGCGGACGCGGGCTCAGGCTACTACTGGAGCGTCGATCAGGGCGCGGTCATCGGCTACGGCGACGACCTCGAGGAGACCGGCGGCTACGGCGCGGTCATGGTGGGCGGCACCGACGTGGGCCTGCACACCTCGGTCAACCTGTTCGACACCGTGCTCCGGCACGAGATCGGCCACGCGGTCGACGCCAAGATGGGCGTGTCCTCGGGCTACGCGGCCTCCACCGAGAGCGCGGGTGCGTGGAAGGAGTACGGCGGCGCGGACGCCTTCGTCACCGCGGTCATCGGCGCCGCCGACAACGGGATGGACGACTACACCCACCCCGAGGCCTACGAGGCCGCGCTGCGCAAGGCCATCGCCGAGACCAAGGACTTCGACACCGCCCTGACCGAGCTCCGCGACGCCGGCACCATCGCGGCGGACGTGCCTGACTACGCGGCCAGCGGCACCGGTCCGGTCGACATCCTGCGCACGCCCAACCTGTGGGCCAACGGCGAGTCGCCCTGGTACAACCAAGCGAATCGACCGGGTGTCGGCGGACGGCGCTGGCACGAGGCGTACGCGGGAAGCTTCGTCAGCTACGTCGCCGCCTCCTACGAGGCCAACGCCGTCAGCGCCTACCAGTTCCGCGCGCCCGGCGAGTGGTTCGCGGAGGCCTACGCCTGCTTCTACTCCGACCATCCCGACGTCAACGGCAAGGAGGCCGGCACCAGCCTCCAGGGTCGGGACAGCGACGCCTACAACTACATCAAGAACAACGTCGACAACGGGCACAGCTTCACCGAGGAGGTCCCCGCGGCGACCGAGGGTGGCGGCACCACGAGTGACACCAGCGACGGCCTGACGAGCGCTCCGTCATGAGCGTCGTCACCCCGCGCCAGGTGACCTGCCCCCACTGCCGGCAGGAGTTCACCGCCCCGGTCTACGCCTCGCTGCACGTGCGCCGCGCGCCCGAAGTCCGCGACGCCATCCTCGCCGGTCGGTTCCAGCGCGAGCCTTGCCCGAAGTGCGGCGGGAGCATCGTCTTCGAGCGGCCGATGATCTACACCGACTTCGATCGCATGCACCTGCTGGCGCTGCTCCCGTCCGGAGCCATCCGCCACCGCAGCGCCCTGGCCCGACACATCGGCGGCGTGTTCGAGCGCAACCTCACCGTGGCCGCACCGCCGATGGTGAAGGCCTGGGCGGACGACTTCCAGCGCAGGGTCGTCTTCGGGCTGCCCCACCTGCGCGAGAAGCTCGTCGCGTTCGAGCATGGCATCGACGACCGCGCCCTCGAGGCGCTCAAGGTCTGGATGCTGCGCGACCTGGGCCTGAGCTGGCTGTCTCCCGGCACCGACGCGGTGCTGGACGCGGTCGACGATGGCATGCTGCGGATCAGCATCGCCGGTCCCCCCGGCCCCGATCGCATCCGGGTCGTGCACGTGCGCGAGGTGCCGGTCCAGAGCCTGGAGCGCGCCGCCGAGGTGGCGGCCGGCATGCCGGAGCTGGCTGGGCTGGTGGTCGACTGGCGCGCCCTGGTCGCGCCGGACGAGCCCGTGGCCGAGCCCTTCGACGGGCCCGATCAGGCGACCCTGTACCCCCAGCTGGACCCTTGACCCGGCGACGCTGGAGCGGCCTGCAGGGCAGCGGGGGGCTACGACCGGCCCGACCGTGGCTGGCCCTCGTGTGGCTGGTTGTCGCGTGTGGTGGGGCGCACAGCAGCGCGTCCGCCGAGGCGCCGCCGGTCAGCACCCCCAGCGCCAGCACGTCCAGCACCAGCACCCCCAGCGCATCCACGCCTGCCCCTGCACCGACCAGCAAGCCGGTCCCGGGCGCCACGGAGACCCCCATGAAGGAAGTGCGACCCGACATCGCCGTGCCTGGCTACGAGGTCGTGGTGCTGATGCCCCAGGGCGGGAAGCACGGCCGGGGTGAGCTGCGCAAGGACGACGCGGTCTGGCGCGGGCAGGAGGCGTTCGCGCTCGCCATCGAGGCGGTCGGACGCACCGACGCGGACCTGCTGGCCGATCTCGCCATGACCTTCATCGACCCGCGCGGAGCCGGCCGAGTCGCCTGGCGACCCGGGGATGCCGTGATGGGCGACGCCAGCCCGCAGCCGGCCAGCGTGTCTGGGAATACGCTTCGATACTGGCGTTCTCACGACTCCCTGCCCGAGATGGTCACGGTGCAGGTGGACCTCGACCGCGGCTTGGCCAGCGTCACCCGTCCGGGCAGCGGACCCGTCGCCGACAAGGCCACCGCCGAGGTCCTCACCCAGGCGCGCGCGGCGGTCGACAGCGGCGACGTGGACCAGATCCGGGCGGCCATCTCCAGCGTCAGCAAGCTGGACGACCGCGAGGCGATCACCTTCCTGGGGCAGTACCTGGGCGGCGAGGACCGCGTCTTCCTGCGCAAGGTGGCCGTCGAGGCCATCGGGAAGAACAAGCCCGCCGGGGGCGACGCGCTCCTGGGGGTGGTGCTCACGACCGACAAGAACACCGACGTGCGGCGGTCCGCCGTGCGCATGCTCGAGAACTGGGACGAGCCCGAGGGCGCCCGAGCCGCGCTGGAGCAGGCAGCCGCCCAGGACGGCGATCCCGTGGTGAAGGCGATCGCCGCCCGCGCGCTGTCCAAGCTGCAGTGAGCGCGTTGCCGACTGCGCCACAGCCGAGGTAGCAGGCGGCCCATGGCGCGCGCCCCCTCCACCCCCCGGGTCATCCTCACCCACGCCGCGATCGTTCTGATCACGGCAGTGACGATCTACCCGGTGCTCTGGGTGGTGCGGATGGCCCTGTCCCCGTCCCAGCAGTTCGGCGCGGATCCGACCCTGCTGTCGGGCGGCTGGACCCTGCAGAACTTCGTCGACGTCATCGGGACCAGCGACGGCACGGTCTGGCTCTTCGGCATCCAGCTGCTGAACAGCCTCATCGTCGCCGCGGCCACCGCAGGGGTGGGCCTCGCCCTGTCGACCACGGCCGCCTACGCCCTGTCGCGCTGGGCCTTTCCCGGCCGCGAAGCTGGCATGAACGCGTTCCTGGTCACGCAGATGTTCCCGGGCGTGGTCATGGCCATCCCGCTGTACATCCTGCTCGACACCCTCGGCCTGCTCGACAGCCTGCTCGGGCTCGTGCTGGTCTACGCCACCACCTCGGTGCCGTTCAGCGTGTGGACCCTCAAGGGCTACTTCGACACCATCCCGGTGGCGCTCGAGGAGGCCGCGCTGCTCGACGGCGCCGGTCGCTGGACCACGTTCTGGCGGATCATCCTGCCGCTGGCCCGCCCCGCCCTCGCCGTGACCGGCCTGTTCTCGTTCATGACCGCGTGGAACGAGTACATCCTGGCCGCCACCCTGCTCGGCGATCCCCGCGCGTTCACCCTGCCGGTCGTGCTGCAGCGCTACGTCGACGACTACGGCACCGAGTGGGGCCACTTCGCCGCCGGCGCCCTGCTGGTCAGCCTGCCGGTCGTGCTGCTGTTCTTCGCGTTGCAGCGTTACTTTGTCGAGGGACTGACCGCGGGCAGCGTCAAGGGGTGAGCATGCGGATCCTGGGTGGGCGACCGGGCCGGGAGTACGAATCCGCCTTCTGGGAGGCGGTCTACCCGCTCTACGACGAGGCGTTCCCCGGGCTGTCCGCCCGCATCGGCATGGCCGCCCGCATCGGCTGCCACTGGGCGGACTGCACCACGCCCTTCACCGTGTGGGACGGCGACCGGGTGGTCGGCCACGTGGGCCTGCTGGTGCACCCGGTGCGCCTGTGCGGGAAGGACGTCGACGTCGCCGGCATCCACGCGGTCTGCACCACCGCGAGCCACCGGCGCCGGGGCATCGCCCGGACCCTGCTCGCCGCCGCCCTCGAGCACGCCGAGTCCAACGGGCTGACCCTGGCCAAGCTCCACACCGACGATCCCGAGGTCTACGAGAGCAACGGCTTCCGCCGGCAGGGCACCTTCCGCTGGCGGGCTCGCGGCCCCCGCGCCCAGGTGGAGCGCCGTCCCCTGCGCCCCCTGCGCAAGCCCCAAGATGCGGCGTTGCTGGCGGATCTCCTGGGACGCCGGGCCCTTGTGTCCGACCGCCTCGGTACGCGCGACAGCGGCTGGCTGGTCACGACCGACGCCGCCCTGTCCGGGATCATCGAGTGGGGCCTGTGGCACCTGCCCGAGCACGACGCGATCATCGCCCTGCTCGAGGACGAAGGCGACGTGCTGATCGCCGAGGTCATCGCCGAGCGACTGCCTCCCGCCGAGGTCGTGCTGGGCGCGACCCCCGCGGACTGCCCGACGTACTGGACCTTCTGTCCCGATCGCTTCCAGCCCGACGCCGAGGCGGTGTCCGCGCCCGCCGAGATCGGCACCTTCATGGTGCGCGGCGAGTGGCCCGACGCCCAGGTCGGCGTGCCGCCCCTGTGGGAGCACTGACGCCTAGCGCGGCGTCCAGGTGATCCCGGTCTTGGGGTAGGGCTGGGCGAGGTCGATGGACGGGCTCGTGTCCCACACCAGGCGGGTGCCGTCCTGGTGGCCGGTGATCGCGGGGGCGTCGGTCTGCACGGCGAACCAGCCCCAGTCGTCCTCCCACACGCGCTCCACGCCGCGATACTCGATGCTGTCGAGGGCGGGCACGGTGATCCGGTGCACCCCGCGCAGGGCGAACCGCCAGGTCGAGCCGCGCGGGCGGATCCGCACCCAGCACAGCACCGGATCCGCGGGCGCGTCGGGGTGGTCGGTCACGTCCTGCAGGGGCGGTCCCTGCAGGCGCACCACCAGATCCGGCCCCTCGACCTCCACGCTGGCGGCGGTCAGCGGATGGTCAGGGAACGGCCAGGCGAAGACCGGGGTCGTCACGTCGCCGTCGCGGAGCTCCAGGGTGCGCCCGTCGTGGATCGGGGCGACGCCGATCCGCCTCCCTCCTTCGGTCTCGGCCAGCACCACCCGGACGCCGTGGGGACTGTCGCCCAGGCGCAGCACCAGCTCTCGGGGCGACTCCTCGACGATGACCCAGTCTCCGCCGAGCGTCACCTCGGGCACCACCACCTGCTGGGCGGGCGCCTCGGGCTCGGCAGCGAGGGCGCGGGGGCTACACGCCATCAGGAGTGCCAGCCACGCGATCGATGTGCAGAGTCGGCCGCCGCTCACGCTCCCTCCTGTGACGATCCGCCTCGGGTGTACCCGCAGCCTCGGCGCACCGCTACACTGCCTGTATGCGCCGCCTGCTGCCGCTGCTGGTCCTCGCCGCCTGCTACCGGGTCCCGGTGGATCTGCCGCCCTATGACGGCGTGCCCATCACCGAGTCCAACACCTGCGCCCCCTCCCGGGTCGAGACCGTCGACTGCGTGCTCGACGGGGACACCTTCGACATCACCCGCTGTGGCGACGACGTGCTCGGCGAGCGCTTCCGCATGCTCGGCATCGACGCCCCCGAGGTGGCCCACGAGGGCAACCCGGCCGAGTGCTTCGCCCAGGAAGCCACCGATGCCCTCGAGGACAGGATTCTCGGCAAGGACGTGCTCCTGGAGTTCGACATCACCTGCGAAGGGGCCTTCGGGCGCACCCTTGCATGGGTCTTCCTCGTCGATCCGGAGTCGGAGGAGGAGGAGAACCTCAACGTGTGGATGGTGGAGAGCGGCCTGGTACGCCTGTACGAGGAGTTCGACTTCGACAAGCTGCGGTACGTCAACGAGCTGCAGGCTGCCGCTGATGCGGCGAGCGCGGGCAACGTCGGCTTGTGGGGCGCATGCAGCGACGAGTAGAAAGCTGCTAGGGTACGGGCCTGCCCACCCGGAGACCCCATGAGCCAGGACGAGGCGCCGAAGACAGTGGCCGATGCCCTGTCTGCCGTACAGCGCATGCAGGCGCAGGCGGCCGAGCAGCACAAGGCGCAGCTTGCCGAGTTTGATCAAGAGTTGGAGCGGATCCGCACCTCGATTGCGAACCTGCAGGCACAGCTGACGGCCGTGCAGGAGAGCCGCGATCGCGCGGATCAGGCCTTCGAGGAGCGCGCCGGCGGTGCGCACGAAGAGGCGTACCACCTCATCTTTGCCTCACTCCGGCGCCAGGCGGCCCAGCTCGCGGAGCGCAATGTGGCCTGGACCGAGGCCCAGCGCGCCCGGGACGCCAAGCTCGCCCGCACGCTCGAGGAAGAGGGTCTCAAGCAGGCACTCGAGGACTTCCAGGCGACCGAGCGCAACCCGTCCGTGTTCGACGCCCTGCCCGCGTCCTACCGGGATGCCGCGATCGCCGCGCACAAGGCCAACGGCGAGAAGCTCAAGTCGCGCCTCGCGGACCTGCTGCAGGAGCCCCAGGTGGACGCGCCCGCGATGGCCATCGACGTGGTCTACGCGGTCGACGGGGACGAGGAGGGTGGCGTGGCCATGCTGGTCACCCCGGTCTCCGAGGAGGTCCACTCCGCGTGGGACGGCCGCGACGCCGACCTGCTGACCGAGGTCGCGGGTCGAGTGGTCCAGGGGCTGTACTCCGCCGCCAAGGGCACCCCGATCGAGGCGGGCCAGGCGGCGTACGGCGGTCACCAGGGCTTGCTGGCCATGGAGGTCGAGCTGCACCCGGGCATGGCCGCGACCTTCCAGGGCAAGCTCGCCGACGCGCTGAAGGGCGTGTCCGGTCAGGCGACGGCACTCGCTGGCGCCAAGGTCGAGCTGACGTTCACCGCGGTCGACGTGGACCGCCTGCTCCCGCCCGACGGGGACGAGGAGGCCGACGATGCTTGAGGATCTGAAGCCCCATGACCTGCACGCCACCGCGCGCGCCCTGCAGGTCCATCCGTTCGAGGTGCTCCGGCTGCAGGTGATGGCCGGCGCGCCGCTGCAGCGGCTGGCCTACAACGACGACATGCTCGACCAGCTCCGCAGCTTCGGCAACATGGAGACGTGGTGGGACGGCGCGGACAGCCTTCCGACGGACGAGAACACCCGTCGCGGCGTGGTCCGTGGCATGCTCGATGCCATGGTCCAGCGTGAGTACATCGGCGGGCAGACGACCCGCCTCGACAACCTCTGGCGCGGCCTGCCGGCCGAGCACACCGAGACCGCCGAGCAGGCGGTGATGGTGCTGCACGAGCTGGGCATGGTCACGTCCATCGCAACCCCCGCGGGCATGCAGGTGGCCATCCACCCCGATGCCCTGTCGAACGTGAAGGACGTCGTCGCTCGCGGCAACGCTCCGGACGCGCTCGCTGCGGTCTGGTCGGAGTAGACAACATGGCTCGCAAGCGCCGCAGCCTGCTCGGCGACAAGGGATCCACGCTCACCGCCATCCCGGCGTCGACCCGGGCTGCCGGTCCCCCGAAGGCGCCCCGAAAGACGGCGTCCAAGGCCGCGAGCGAGCCAGAGAAGCCCGACGCTCCGGACGGCGTGGGCGAGGACGAGGACGAGGGCTTCTCCGAGCAGCCGACGGTCGCCTACGAGGATGGCGGTTCGCTCGACGCCGATCCACCTGCGGAGCTGCACGCGGATCCGGGCGCGCTCGACGACCTCGAGGACAGCCAGGAGACCGAGGTCATCGAGACCCGGCCGCGCAACCTGGGCGATCCGGTCGTGCTCGAGGACGACGACCCCCTCATCGGCGAGGATCTCTCGGTGCCGCCGCCCGACGAGGACGACGACGAGCCGATGCCCCAGCGCGAGGTGCTCGGTCACCTCCACGCGGCACCGCCGGACGCGGATCCGGACGCCGAGCCGGGCGAGCCGCCGACCGACGACGATCTGGTGCTCTTCGACGAGAAGCCCGACCAGGCCGCCGGGCTCCCGGACCAGTTCGACATCGAGGACGACGACGACATCCCGGAGACGCCCGCGGAGCTGCTCGACCCCGAGAGCGCGCTGCACGCGGCGACCCCGCCGATGCCGGTCCGCGAAGAGGCTCCGGCCGCCAGCCTCGAGGACGAGCTCCCCGGCATGGCGGATGACGCCCTGGCGGAGCGCGACTTCTTCGGTGAGGAGGACGGTGACCCGCCCACGGAGGAGCACCCGCCGGGCATGCAGGTGGAGGACTTCGCCAACCTGTACCGGGCGCCCATGGACGTGCCCGACGCTCCGGTCATGCCGGGGATCCTCGGTGGGGAGACCCCGCCCCCGGTCGCCGGTCACCCGCGCAAGTCCTACCAGCCGGTCGCCCCTCCGGGCTCGGCGGTGGCGCCGACCATGCCCAAGCCGACGGGCATGTGGGACGAGACCCCGCTGCCCCGCACCGGGCGGGAGTCCGAGGGCGACAGCACGCCTCCACCGCCGGTCTTCCGCGATCGGCCCCCCGCCCCCCCCGAGGACGTGCCCTTCTACCAGGACACGTGGTTCATGGTCGCCGCCGCCATGGCGGCCCTTGCCGCCATCGCCGTGCTGCTCCTGGTCGCGTTCCTGGGACCGGGCATGGGCGGCGGCTCCAGCTCGGGCACGCCGGGCACGGTCGGAGGCCCCGGGGCTCCAGACCTGTCCCGTCCCCCGGTCGACCTCGTGCCGACCGAAGATCTGGGCACGGTCGAGCCGGACGAGAACCCGGACGAGGTCGAGGACCCGGACACCAGCGGGCGCCGCACCACGACCCCTGCGGTCACGCCGACCCGCCAGCCGGGCACCGACCGCGCCGAGGTCAACCGCGGCGGGTCCAACGACGCCGGCGAGACCGGCCGCCTCAAGATCCGCGCCTCCAAGCAGACGCTCATCTACGTCAACGGCAAGCCGGTCGGCCTGACCCCGCTGGACCTCGACCGCCCGGCGGGCGCGTACGAGATCTCCGGCGAGGTCGACGGCCAGCGCCGGGTCGAGCGGGTGGACCTGTCGGCGGGCACGATCCGGCTGGTGGACTTCTAGGGGGGAGTCAGGCCCGCCAAGGCCCCCCCTCCCGCGCCCCGAAGATCGCCGTTCCCACCCGCACCCACGTCGCGCCGTACCGCACGGCGACGTGGAAGTCGTGGCTCATGCCCATCGACAGCTCGGTGAGCGCGAGGCCCTGGGCGCGGCCGTCCTCGGCCAGGCGGGCGAGGCGCTCGAAGTGGGGGGCGACATCCTCGGGGTCGTCCAGGTAGGGCGGCAGGGTCATCAGGCCGACGATCTCGATGCCGTCGACCTGGCCGAGCGCGTGGCAGCGGTCGAGCACCTGGTCGGGGGGCACACCACCCTTGGTGTCCTCGTCACCGGTGTGCACGCTGACCAGGCACTTGAGGGGCCCGGGGGCCCGCGAGGCGAGCGCTTCGGCGTGCCGCACCTCCTCGAGCGCGTGCACCCGCATGGCGTGCGGTGCGATGTACTTCGCCTTGTTGCTCTGCAATCGCCCGATGTAGTGCCAGTTGAGTGCCACGTCGGACAGCCGCTCCGCCTTGTCCCGCAGCTCCTGGGCGTAGTTCTCGCCGAAGTCGACCTGCCCCGCCGCCAGCGCTTGCCGGATGTCCTCGGGCGGGTGGGTCTTGCTCACAGCGACCAGGCCGACCTCGGCGGGATCGCGGCCGGCCCTGGCGCATGCGTCGGCCAGCTGGTCCTGCACGGCGCGCAGGCGGTCCTGAATGCTCATGGCGTCACTCCCAGGGCGGCCAGCGCTGTGAGGGTCTCCTCGACCGGCAGGCCCATCACGTTGGTCCAGCTGCCCGCGACCTCGGCCACGAAGGTCCCACCCCGGCCCTGGATGGCGTACGCGCCGGCCTTGTCGTCCGCCTCCCCGGTCGCGAGGTAGCGGGCGATCTCGGCCTCGGACAGGTCGCGGAAGCGCACGGTGGTGCTGACGGTGAAGGGCCTGGCGGCATCACCGGGTCGCAGCACGCACACGCCGGTCGTCACCAGGTGCAGCCCGCCGGACAGGGCGCGCAGGTGGGCCGCCGCCTCGGTGCGGCTCGTGGGCTTGTCGAAGATGCGGTCGCCCTGGTGCACGACCGTGTCCGCGGCGACCACGGGCAGGCGGGCGCCCCGGGTGACCGCCTTGCGCGCCTTGCCCGCCGCCAGCCAGGCCGCGTGGTCGACCGGGGCGCGCTCGGGATCCCGGCTCTCGTCGATGTCCTGGGGCTGCACCTGCACCCGCAGGCCGCACCAGCCCAGAAGGTCGCGACGGCGGGGAGATCCGCTTGCAAGCAGGAGATCTGCGCTCACGAGCCCGCTCCTCCCTCCGCCTTGGCGCGCCGGGCCTTGTCCTCGGACCGCGCCGCCAGCCGCCGGGCGCGCCGCAGCTCGGCCTCCTCCCAGCGCCGCGTCTCGGTGGGGGTCTCCGGTCGCAGCTCGGGCACGGGGATCTTCTGCCCGTGCTGGTCGAGCGCGACGAAGGTCAGGTAGGCGCTGGAGGTGTGGCGGCGGACGCCGGTGCGCGGGTTCTCGTGCTCGACCCGGACCCCGACCTCCATGCTGGTGGTGCCGGCCCAGTTGACCAGCGCCTGCAGCACGGCCACGTCACCCTGGGGGATGGGGGCGCGGAAGGAGAGCTGGTCCATCGACGCGGTCACGACGTCGGTGCGGGTGAAGCGCTGGGCGGCGATGGCGGCGCAGATGTCGATCCAGCCCATGACCGCGCCACCGAAGGCCGAGCCCAGGGCGTTCGCCTGCTGGGGCAGCACGATCCAGGTCATCTCGCAGCGGGTCTCGGACGGTCGGACGATGCGGCTCATGGGAGGTCTCCGGCGCGCAGGGCGTCCAGCAGGGCCTCGAACCGGGCGCGGTCCAGGCGGCGGGTCTGCAGCTCGAGGTTCTTGTAGCGACCCTTGGGGATCTCGTCCGTGGGGATGCCGTCGATGAGACCCAGCAGCGACCGCAGGGCGAGGCCGTGTCCGACCACGACCGTGTCGCCGTCGATATCGGGACACACGGCGAAGAACGCCAGGTATCGCAAGGCGACATCCTGCGGTGACTCCCCGCCGGGCGGCCCGAGGTCCCAGCGGTTCAGGTGGGGATCTCCGGCGTCCAGGGTGTCGTGGCTCACGCGCTCCCACTCGCCCAGGTCGCGCTCGCGCAGGGCCTGGATCTGGCGCACGGGCACGGCGTGATCGGCCAGGATCAGCTCCGCCGTGTGCCAGGCTCGGCGCAGGTCGGAGGTGAACGCCCGGGCGATCGGCAGGCCGGCGAGCAGGTGCGTGGACGCGCGCGCCTTCGCCTCGCCCTTCTCGGAGAGCGGGACGTCGACGTGCCCGGCCAGCCAGCGCTGCTCGTTGGCGAGGGACGGGGCGTGGCGCACGAAGTGCCACACCGGGCCGGTCTCGGGGGCTCCGCTCCGGCTCACGTCATGCGCGCCATGGTCGCGGCGGCGCGCTCCTCGAGGACCAGCAGGGTCGCCGGCGAGGGGCGCTCGTCGTCGGCCAGCAGGTCGCTGACCTGGGCGCGCACCGCCTGCAGGGCGCCGGTCTCGAGCACGGGCTGGAGCTGGTCCACCGACTCGACCGGTCCCTCGACCGGGGTCGCGTCGATGACCTGGCGGAGCAGCTGCAGGAAGCGAATGAACAGGATCCGCAGGGCGATGGGCTCCCAGCTGCCAGTGGCCGGGCGCACGGCGAGGTCCTCGATGAGCTCGAGCAGACCGCTGCCGCCGCCGACGGCCTGCAGGCGGATGATGCTCTCGGCCAGCGCGTTCTTCTTCGACTTGGACGACTTGGCGACCGACCAGGCCATGAGCGCCAGATTGAGGAAGCGCGCCTTGACGATCAGCTCGGCGACCTGCTCGGGGATGTCGTCGGCCAGCAGCTCCTGGACCCGGCTGCGCGAGATGCGACCGGCTTCGGCGGCCTGGAGCTCGGTGTAGCGGTCCACGGCCTTCATCATGTCGTCGATCTCGGCGTCGGTGGGCACCCGGCCCCGCGCCGACAGCCAGTACAGCGACACCATGCGGGCTCCCTCGACGATGCGCACGAAGCCGTCCGACAGCGTCGTGAGCGAGACCGTCGTGCGCAGCTCCTCCAGGGTCGAGCGGACGACACGCATGCGGGCGAGGCGCTCGGCCTTGAGGAACGCCGTCACGATCTCCTGCACGCTGGCGCCGGTGGTCTCGATCATGATCGGCACCAGGGCGGCGCCGCCGTCGGCGATGACCTGGGTCGTCGCGACGGTCATGGCGATCTCGTCGGCGAGCATGTGGCCGCGGATGTCGGCCTCGTACTCCTCCTGGATGCGCTTGGGGAAGTAGTCCATGAGCAGCTGGTCATAGCCAGGGATCTTCTTGGGTTCTCCCGCCATGAGCTCGCGATAGACGTACATCTTGACGTAGGCGCCCAGCACCGCCAGCTCGGGGCGGGTGAGGCCCTCGCCGTCGGCGGCGCGCTCCTGCAGCTCGCGGTAGCTGGGCAGGTCCAGCTGGTCCCGGCGGATGTTGAAGGTGCGCTCCACGAAGGCGATCGCGTGGGCGAACTGGAAGACGTCCATGCGGCTGCGGATGACGTCGCGGGAGATCTGCCGCCCGTGGGCGTTGTTGTTCTCCAGCACCAGGTGGGCCACCTCGTCGGTCAGCTCCTCGAGCAGCACGTTGCGGGCATCGCCGGTCAAGCGGTCCTGCTCCACGAGCGCGGCCATGAGGATCTTGAGGTTGACCTCGTGGTCGGACATGTCGACGCCGGCGCTGTTGTCGATGGCGTCGGTGTTGAGGCGCACGCCGGTCTGGTCGGCCTCGATGCGGGCCTGCTGGGTGAAGCCCAGGTTGCCACCCTCGCCGACCACCTTGCAGCGCAGCTCGTTGGCGTTGACGCGCACGGCGTCGTTGCTGCGGTCGTCCGCGTCGGCGTGGGTCTCGAAGCTGGCCTTGACGTAGGTGCCGATGCCGCCGTTCCACAGGAGATCCACCTCCATCTTGAGGATGTGGTGGATGACCAGGTCGGGCGGGGCCTCGTCGCGCTCCAGGCCCAGCATGGCCTGCACCTGGGGCGACAGCGGGATGGTCTTCGCCGAGCGGTCGAAGATGCCGCCACCCTCGCTGATGATCGACTGGTCGTAGTTGTGCCAGCCGCCGTCACGACCGCCCAGGTCGAACAGGCGCTTGCGCTCGGCGGGGGCCTTGTCGGGGTCGGGGTCGGGGTCGAGGAAGATGTGCAGGTGGTTGAATGCCGCCAGCAGACGCGCGTGGGGCGTCTCGGTCAGGCCGTTGCCGAACACGTCACCGCCCAGGTCGCCGACGCCGGCCACGGTGAACGGCTCGGAGTAGGGGTCGCGGCCCATCTCGGCGAAGTGGCGTCGGACGAGGACCCAGGCGCCGCGCGCGGTGATGCCGACGGCCTTGTGGTCGTAGCCGTGGGAGCCGCCCGAGGCGAAGGCGTCGTCGAGCCAGAAGCCGTAGGCCTGGGAGATGCCGTTGGCGGTGTCGGACAGGTGCGCGGTGCCCTTGTCCGCGGCGACGACCAGGTAGGGGTCCATGCCGTCGTGGCAGACGACCCGCGGCGGGTGGGTGGGCGTGCCGCCGACGGCGTTGTCGGTCACGTCCAGCAGGCCGCGGATGAACGTCTTGTACAGCTCGTCCGCCTCGGCGCGGCGGGTCTTGCTGTCCGGGCTGGGATTACGCAGGTAGAAACCGCCTTTGCTGCCTTCGGGCACGATGACGACGTTCTTCTTCTGCTGGGTCGTGGCCAGGCCGAGGACCTCGGTGCGGAAGTCGTCGCGGTCCGACCAGCGCAGGCCGCCGCGGGCGACGGGGCCGAAGCGGATGTGCACGCCCTCGACGTCCTTGCTGTGGACGTAGATCTCGTAGAGGTGGCGGTAGCCCTCATGCGCGCGGCTGTGCTGCACGTCGAACTTGAACGAGAGGTACGGCGCGATGCGGTCCTCCCGGTAGAAGTTGGTGCGCAGGGTCGACTGCAGGAGCTGACCCAGGCTGCCGAGCACGACGTCCTGGTCGTGGGCGCGGATCTTGCGGAGCAGGTCGTCGCAGGCGTCCCAGGCCTTCGCGATGGCGCCGGCGCGATCCCCGGGCAGGTCGGGGTCGAAGCGCGCGCGGAACAGCTCGATGAAGGCGCTGACCAGCTCCGGCTTGCCGAGCACGATCTCCCGGGCGCGGGTGGGCGCCACGTTGATCTGCAGCTGGCGCATGTAGCGGAGGTAGCCGCGGATGACGTCGACCTCGCGCCAGGAGATCCCGGCGGAGAGGACCAGCTTGTTGAGCGGGTCGGACTCGACGTGACCGGCGAACACCGCCTCGAGCGCGTCGATGAGCACGCGCTTGCGCTCGAGCATCGTGCTCTCGTCGATGTCCTCCAGCGGAGCCAGGCGGAAGGTGTCCAGGCGCATCAGCCCGCCGCGGGGGCGCACGTCGGTCGCGTAGCTGTCGATGACGACCAGGCCGAAGTGGTCGAGCACCGGCAGGATCTCGGTGAGGTAGATGTCCTCGGGCTCGTACAGGCGCAGGATGACGGTGTCGTCGTGCTTCCACAGGTCCGCCGCGGGCGTGTTGCGCTGGCCCAGGCTCTCGAGGATGAGGATGTCCTGCACCGCGCGCTTCGCCGACGTGTTGCGGACCCAGGACTGGGGGAAGGCCTTGCCCCAGGTGTCGGCCAGCCGATCGGCAGTGGGCTCGTCGAAGCGGGCGTCCAGCGCCTGCCACAGGCGAGCGAGCCACGGGGTCGCGAGATCGCGGATGCGGTCGGAGAGGTCGATGAGGACCTGCTCGGAGAGGTCCTCGACCCCGGTCAGGTAGTAGTGGAGCAGGACCGTGTCGTAGCGACCGACGAAGAGGCCGTGGTCTGAGTAGGTGGCGCTGACGCGGCCGACGATCTCGGCCTGCAGATCACGGCGGAGCTCGTCGCTGAACTGGCCCTTGGGCATGGCGACGAGGCAGAACGCCGACTGGGGGCCGAGGCGGAGGAAGGTGACGCCGACTTCCTGCTGCTGCTCGGACTCGAAGACCAGGTCGACCATCTGGATGACGGCGTCCTCGGTCGCGGTGAACAGGAACTCGGTGGGCAGGCTGTCGAAGACGTTGGCGATGCCCTTGTAGCGGAAGGAGCCCGGGGTGCTGTCGCTCTCACCGAGGATCTTCGCCAGGATCCGGCGGAGGATGGGCACGTTGCGCGAGGGCTGGGTGACGGCGCGGTAGGTGAACATGCCGCGGATGAACACGGCCTGGTCGTCCCACTGGCCGGGCATGTGCACGGTGATCTCGTCGATGCGGCCGGCACGGTGGACCGGCGACTCCTGCACGCCCTTGCGCACCTGCACGGTGGCGGAGTGGTGTGCGGTGGGCCACTCGCCGGAGTGGCTGTTGTAGAAGCGGCCGTCGGTCACGGTCTGGATGCCGAAGGACTGGTCGATGGTCTCGCCGGTCAGGATCTCGATGCCCATGAAGACGAAGTTCTCGTGGAGGAGCCAGCGCAGGAAGTCCGCCGACTCCCGCCAGCGGGCGGCCATCTCCGGACTGCGGTCCGCGGAGACCTCGAACTTCTCGATGGTGCGCTCGATGATCCGGGTCATGGGCCGGAAGTCGGAGACCATGCGCCGGGCGAGCACCAGGTTCTCCTGCAGGCGCTTGCCCGCGTCCTCGAGGTCGACGGTCAGCTCGCCGGAGTCGGCCTCGAGGAGCACGATGGACTCGGAGTGGCCCTCGTCCTCGGGCACGCCGCAGTCGACGAGGGTGCCGGACTCGTCGCGGCGGGTGGTGACGACGATGTTGAAGCCGCCCCAATAGTCGGCCTCGTTCCTGCGGAAGAAGAGGCGGATGGTGTCGACGATGAAGGGCTGGTCGGGCATCGCGGACATGGCGATGACGCCCTTGCTCTCCCCGGCGCGGACGTCGACCTTGACCTGCTCGGGGGAGCGGACCCTGGCGAAGTTGAAGGCGAGCTCCAGGTGGCGGAGCACCTGGGTTGGATGATGGAGCGCCAGGTAGGGCCCGCGCAGGCGATCGATCGCGTGGCCGACGAAGCGTTCGAACAAGGGACGTTGCTCGTCCGGCAGGCCGCCGCGCCATCGGCCGAGGGCTGCGATGATGCGGTTGCGAACGTCAGAGCTGGGGCTGTGCACCGAAGACATCGGGTCTCCAGGGGAGGCTGCGTGGGGAAGGGCGGAGCGTAGCGCGTGCTGGCCAGCAGCGCGTGTCAGGTACGCGTCGGGCTATGCTCGAAGGGCTCATCGGGAGGATGGATGCGCGGAAGTGTGGTGCGTGGGCTGTCACTGCTCGCCGTGGTGGCCTGTGGGGGCGGAGATACCGATACCGACGACGGCGGAGGGCAGTGCGGGGCGGTCACCGACCACACCCTCGCCCTCGACCTGACCGTGGTTCGGTCGGACCAGTCGCCCATTGAAGGGGCGGCGGTCGATCTGGTGGAGCTGGCCTGGGAGCCGCGCTCGGTCGGCAGCGGCGACACCGACGCCTCGGGCAAGCTGCTCCTGTCCGACCTGCGGATCACCGCGGTCGCCGACTGCTGGGGCACCGTGCTCGACTACCAGCTCAACATCGTCACTGACGACGACGGCGAGAAGCAGACCCCGATGAACAGCATCCTGCGCGGGGCCATCGCGGACGGCGAGACGACCATCACCCGCGAGATCACGCTGGACTGAGGGCGATCAGCGCTTCTTCCACTTCCCCTTGGGGTCGCAGTCCTCGGCCTCGGCGCGGAGCTGGCGCAGGGCCAGGGTGTTGCGCTTGGTCATGATGGTCATCTGGCTGCTGACGAAGGTCCCGTCCGGAGTGTACCAGGGCTCCGCCTCGAAGATCGGCTTCCAACGCGAGTCTTCCTTGAAGATGTAGCCGTGCTTCGCATAGACGCACATCTCCAGGTACTGCCAGTTGTCGCAGGCCTGGTCCTTGGGCGCGGGCCAGACGTTGGCCTCGCAGCGGGGGTCGCTCGGGTTGCCGTCGGCCCCGCAGCACAGGTCCTTGTAGCGGTGCTTGAGGGTGTGCACGTCATAGCGGGTGAGCAGCAGGCAGTCGTCCGCGCAGATCTGGGCCTTGGTCGCCTCGGGCTGCAGCACGATCCCCTCGTTGACCTGCGGCTCGGGCTCGACCTTCTTGTCGGTGTCCTCGGTCGGACCCTTGGGCGTGCAGGCGAGCAGGACGAGGAAGAGGCCGTAGCGCATGGAGACTCCGAGACCGACGGGCTTGCGGGGGAGTATCCAGTCTAGTCGCAGGTGCCTGGGCCAGGGGTCTTGCAGGTGGTCGACTGTCGCACCCGAACGGCGCCGGGTCCGTCGGCATGGGCTGGCGGAGCTTGGCCTGTGTCGCGGCGTCGTGGCCTCGTCACCCTCGAGGGCACGTTCCACACGTGGTCTCGAATCCGCGCGTCCACGAGGAGATCGTGCCCTCGTCTGCTCGCTCCCCGTGCCCGCGACCTCCTCCGGGCCTCGCTGCGACGCCAGCTCGGACCCTCGAGCAAGCTCTGAGAGGGATCCGTCGCGGGCGTCTCCGCAAGGCCCTCCGGGAGGACGAGATGCAGATGGCTCATGAACGACTGGACGTGTACAAGGTCGCCCTGGAAGTCGGACGGTGGACCCTTCGAAGCCGTTGGCCAAGAGGTACGTCAGACCTGAAGAACCAGGCGGTGCGTGCTTCGGCGTCGGTGGCGTTGAACATCGCCGAAGGGAGCCTCCGACGCGGCAAGGCCCAGACGCACCACTTCGAGATCGCGCGTGGCTCTGCTGCGGAGACGCTGACGGTGCTGCAGTTGGTCGACCTCCCCGGCGGTGAGGCCCAGCAGCACAACCTGCGGCGAATCGACCGGATGCTTCAGAAGCTCGGCGGCTGACTCCGGTTGCCCGGGGGCGTCGGCCCCCATGCCGGGTCGTCGCGAGCTAGCAGCCTGTGCTGCAAATCGCCGTCATGTTGGTGCGGCGGTGCTGGCGCCCGCCGTCAGGCGGGCGCTGAGCGCGACATTTTCTGGTTCAGACGC
>MDTC01162754.1_pt1 | contig 30971 bp, 33 predicted proteins | sample 811181 | NCBI WGS metagenome assembly MDTC01 (sample SAMN05326644, study PRJNA326480) | marine metagenome | isolation source: seawater | place: Pacific Ocean: North | collected 2011 | reverse complement strand
CCTTGGTTAACTTTCTCTGAAAATAATAGCCTCGGAGATGTTGTCAAAGGCGAGGTAAGATCAATTACAGATTTTGGAATGTTTATAGGTCTTGATGGAAATATTGATGGACTTGTTCATTTATCGGATCTCTCTTGGAATCAATCTGAAGAAGAAGCAGTAAAATCTTTCGCCAAAGGGCAGGAAGTTGAAGCTGTTATTCTTGGGATAGATCCGCATAAAGAAAGGATATCCTTGGGGATAAAGCAACTATCTGAAGATGTTTTCGATACATTTGCTAAAAATAATCCAAAAGGAACGGAATTAACTGGTCAAGTGAGTTCAATCGGAGAAGACTTGATTTTCATTGGCTTAGCTGAAGATGTCATTGGTAAAATTAAGACTAAAGAATTCAAAGACAATCTTCCTTCTGAAGGTGACAGTATAACCTCTCTCGTAACATCAATAGATAGAAAAAATAGACAAGTAAACCTATCAGTTTTTGCATTGGAAAAATCTCAAGAAAAAGAATTAATTAAAGAAAACATATCCAAAAATAAACGAATTGAATCTGAAACCAAAACCTCTATAGGTGATCTAATCCAAGAAGAACTAAGTGATTCTTCTAAAGATTAAATGAAAAAATCAGATTTCCTATATTTACTTTCTAGGAATCTTGAAGATTATAGCGAAATGGATGTAAATCTTTCAGCCAATCTGATCCAAAAAGCAATTGTAGAATCTTTAAAAAAGAGAAATAGAATTGAAATCAGAGGTTTTGGATCATTTTGTGTTAGAGATAGAAAATCCATTAGAGCAAGAAATCCCAAATCAGGCGAGTCTATAGAGCTACCAAAAAGGTCCATACCCTTTTTTAGAGCTTCAAAGTTATTGAAACAAAGAGTCAACTAGGCTGTGTTAAAATAAAATCCATGAAATATTTTTATTTCATCCTCTTAATCTTTACCGTTACATTCCTTTTTATATTTTCGAATATTAATCCAGACATAATTGCGTTGGATTTATTTTTTTTAAAAATTGAAGGCATATCAGTTGGATTTTCCATGATTTTTTCTGTTCTTATTGGGGCTATTATTTCTTTAATTCTTCAATTGCCTAGGTTAGTTAGAAGAAATTCAAAAACTCGCAATGTCAAAGAAGATGAAAATCCTTAAACGAAAGCAAATTATTGTAGCGTTAGATTCTAATTCCTTTAAAGAAGCAAACTCCGTCGCGGAACTTTTAGATCCAGAAATTTATAGACTAAAGATTGGAAAACAATTATTTGCTGCTGAAGGACCTAAAATTTTAGAAAATTTCAATAAAAAAGGTTTTGATATCTTTTTAGACTTAAAGCTTCATGATATTCCAAATACAGTTTATAAAGCTTTGAAAAACTTACTTAAACATGAAGTGTGGATGACAAATATCCATTTGCTTGGAGGAGAAGAAATGATACAGGCTGCAAGAGAAGCCAGAGAAACTATAAAAAGCGAAACTCTTTTAATTGGTGTTTCGGTTCTTACTAGTCTTAGTGAAAAAAATATAAAAAATATGGGTTTCGACATGCAAATTTCTGAATTAGTTAAAAATCTCTCTAAGACCGCTAAAAAAAACAATATTGACGGTGTTGTGTGCTCAGCAAAAGAAGTTCCTGAAATCAAAAGAAATTTTGGCGAAGATTTTATTACTGTAACTCCAGGAATTAGAATTAAGCAGAAAAACGATGACCAATCTAGAGTAGCAACTCTAGAAGAAGCTGCAAATATTGGTAGCGATTATATTGTTTTAGGAAGAGAAATAACTGCTTCAGAAAATATTTCTAAAATGATAAAAAAAGTTGAATCATATATAATTTAAGCCGTGGATAATAACTGGCATGTTGTTAAAAAAGACGATAGGTATATCGTTCTTGATAATAGCTCTTTGTCAAAACTCGTTCCTAGTATTACTAAATTAAATCCAAAAAAAAGTACATCTGGCCATAGACATGAGGGCCAAGAAGAGGTTTATGTTTTTTATAAAGGAACAGGAATAATGCAAATTGATGACTTAAAATTTGAAGTTAAGCAAGGAGATGTTATCCCAGTTCCAGATGGTGCGTTTCATAGGGTCTTTAATGAATCTAATGAGATTTTAGAATTTGCTGCAATATTTAATGGTGAAAGGCATACTGAAGATAAGCCAAATTAGCAAAGTCTTTATTTCAAAATATTTTTTAATAACGTTTTTTCTAACCTTATTATTTTTTTCCTCCTCATTTTTAAGAGGTGAGTCTTATGCAGTTGCTACAAGGCATCATCTTGCTACAGATATTGGAATGAAAGTTTTAGAAGAAGGCGGCAATGCTATTGATGCTGCTGTTGCAGTAGCTTTTGCATTAGCTGTAGTAAATCCATCAGCAGGTAATCTTGGTGGTGGAGGATTCATGTTATTACACTTAGCTGAATCTAATGAAACCTTCTCTATTGACTATAGGGAACGCGCTCCAATAAAGTCTTTTGAAAAAATGTTTCAAGATAATTCTGGAAAAGTTATCAAAGGATTAAGTTTAAATTCAATTTTGGCTTCAGGAGTCCCAGGCACAGTATCAGGTATGTTCTATGCATCAGAAATGTTTGGAACAATTGATATAAAATCATTGATTTACCCATCAATTCAGCTAGCAAAAAAAGGTTTTGTTTTATCAGATTTTCAAGCAAAGAATCTTAACAAATATAAAGAAAAGTTTTCAAATAATAAAGAAGCAAGTGAAATTTTTACAAGGCCTAATGGATTCTTTCAAGGAGATGCTTTAGTTCAAACAAATCTTGCTAAAACCTTAGAGAGAATTGCCCAAAATGGAAAGGAAGAGTTTTACTCTGGAGAAACGGCAAATAAAATTGCAAGTTTTTTTAAATTAAATGGAGGTATCTTAAGTTTGAAGGACTTGAACAAATATAAGTTAAGGATACTAAAGCCAGTTTGTGGAAGCTACAGGAAATATGAAATTTGTTCTATGGCTCCACCAAGTTCTGGTGGAATTGCATTAATTCAGATTTTAAATATTCTTGAAAATATCGATTTGAATAAAGTTGGGCATAATTCTGAAGATTATTTAAAATTCTTGATATCTGCTATGGATTACGCTTATAAAGATAGGGCTAAATACCTTGGAGATCCAGATTTTTTTAAAGTTCCTCAAGATTTACTCACTTCAAAAGAATATGCCAATGATATATATCAGCTAATACTTGAAAAAAAATTACCCGAAAAAGCTAATGTAAATATAGTCGAAGGGGATGAAACAACACATTTTTCTATTGTAGATAAATGGGGAAATGCGGTAAGTAATACTTATACGTTAAATACTGCCTTTGGATCAGGTATAGTTCCAACTGGGACTGGAATTCTCATGAATAATGAAATGGATGATTTCTCATCAAAACCAGGTTATCCAAATGCCTATGGTTTAATAGGATCAGAAGCAAATAAAATTGAGCCTAAAAAGACACCTCTCTCGTCAATGTCTCCAGTAATAGTATTTCGTGATGACAAACCTTATTTAATTACAGGTTCTCCTGGTGGATCAACAATAATTACAAGTGTATTACAGGAGATTTTAAATATATTAGATTTTCAAATGTCCCTTGAAGAATCTTCCAAAAAAAAACGAATTCATTTTCAACATATACCAAATATAATATTTCACGAAAAACTTGATAAAAGTCTTTTAGAATCCATAAAAAAAGAAAAGAGATTAGTTAAAAGAAAGATAGGAGAAATACACTCTATTTTATTAAAAGAAGATGGCATAGAAGCATTTTCTGACCGAAGAAGACCAGATGGCAAAGCAAGCTCAATTTACGAATAACAAAATATTATTTAAAAAAAATGTAGATTTTCCAGAATTACCCGGAGTTTATAAATTTTTTAATTCAGAAAATGAAATTATTTATATAGGAAAAGCAAAAAATTTAAAGAATAGAGTTAAAAACTATTTAAATATTAGAAAAGATGAAGGAAAAAGAATAACTAAACTTAAATCTTCAATTAAATATATTGAAATAATAATTACTAAATCAGAGTCTGATGCTTTGATTTTGGAACAAGGACTAATTTCTAAAAAAAGACCTCCATTCAATATTCAATTTAGAGATGATAAATCATATCCAGCGATACATTTATCAACTTCAAAAGATTTTCCAGCTATTTATGTTTCAAGGCAAAAAGATCCCAAGAGCACCGTATTCGGACCTTTTGCAAATGTTGGAGCCATGAGACTTAACGTAAGTTTGATAAGATCTTTGTTTAAGATAAGGAACTGTAAAGACATTAATTTTAAAAATAGGTCTCGCCCTTGCATTGAGTATCAAATGAAACGGTGCTCAGCGCCTTGTGTGGGAAATATCTCTAAGAAAGATTATGCATTTGATGTAAAAAATACCATTAATTTTCTTTCAGGAGATACAAAAAAAATAACAAATGATCTTCAAAAAAAGATGGATTTGTATTCTAAGAAAAAAGATTATGAAAGAGCTGCAATTTATAGGGATAAAGTTCAGTCAATAAGAGACACTCAAAAAAAACAGAATGTTTTGACTGGATTCAGTGACTTAGATGTCTTAGTTGTCAGAAGAAATCGATATAATTGTTGTTTAAGTATCCTCAGGGTTGAAGAGGGTTGGATTACAAGTTCTCAAAATTTTTATCCCGATTCTAAAGATAATATATCTGATAAAGAGCTTTTATCAGTTTTCTTAGAAGGTTATGTAGCTGATTTTAAAAAAAGAAAAGAAATTAATTTACTTTTTCAAGGAGAGCTCACAAATGAAACAAAAGAGTTTCTAGATTATTTAGGGTCTCCAAAGATTACTATTCATAAGCCAAACAAACAAAATAGAAATTTAATTGATATTTGCTCTTCTCAGGCTGAAGATGCGTTACTAAGAAATAATAATTATTCTTGGGTTCAAAATTGTTTTGAGTCTCTAGCAGACTTTTTAAAAATAGATGTTATAAATAAGATAGAAGGTTTTGATATAAGTCATACTTCAGGGAAAAATGTTTCGGCTTCCTGCGTTTCAATAACTAAAGATGGACCAAATAAAAAAAATTATAGGATTATGAATCTTAAAAAAGATTCTAATAATGATTATTTAGCTTTAAGTGAAGCCATTCAAAGAAGGTGTAACAATTTACATAAAAATAATCTAGACCTTCCCGAAGTAATTTTACTAGATGGAGGTAAAGGTCAATTGAATACCGTTAAGAAACATCTCGATAAAAAATTCTTAGAAAAAATAAGATTTATTTCCGTCTCAAAAGGACCTAACAGAAACGAAAAATATGACACTCTGCATGATAATGATGACAGTCATGAACTAAACAATTCAGATGAGATAAAGAAGCTTCTGCAATTAGTTAGAAATGAATCTCATCGGTTTGCAATTAATCATCATAGAAAAAGAAGATCCAAGGAAATGTTTTCTTCGAGTTTAGATGGAATACATGGGCTAGGTCCTAAGTTAAAAACAGATTTAATTAGATATTTTGGTGGTATTGAAAAGATTAGAGAAGCATCTTTAGATGATTTAAAATCTACTCCAGGTATTGGAGATAGCAAGGCTAAAAAAATTTTATATTTTCTAAAATATTAAAATGAATCTTCCTAATATTTTATCTACCTTAAGAATAATTCTCATAATTCCTATTATTGTTTTTTTTGAAAATGATTTATATTTTATTTCCATGGTAACTTTCATAGTTGCTTCTTTAACAGACTATTTGGATGGTTATTTTGCTAGAAAGAATAACCAAACTTCAGATTTTGGTGCGCTATTAGACTTATTGGCAGACAAACTATTTGTTTCTATTTTGCTTATTTGGATGACCTTTAATTTCGATAGCGCAACGATATTAATTGCGTCAATTCTTATAATTTCAAGAGAAATTTCAATTAGTTACTTGAGAATATTAATTATTTCAAAATCAAAATATCCTAATGAGGTTAAATCAGATCTATTGGGGAAATATAAAACTGCTTTTCAAATGATGGGTCTAGGATTGATTTTGATTTCACCAATAACATCAGATTATGTTTTCAATTTTAGTCTTTTATTAATCATTTTCAGCGCATTGATTTCTTGGTATTCGTTTGCAAATTACTTAAATAAATGGATTGTTTAAAGCGAATATATACAATACTAAAGCGGCTGAGTGGCAGAGTGGTTATGCAGCGGATTGCAAATCCGTCTACGCCGGTTCGATTCCGACCTCAGCCTCCACAAAAGAAAATTATTTAAAAGTCTATCCTGGGAAATTTGCTATAATTTTTGACTTCATGTTAAAAAAAGTAGTAGTGAGTGGGGGGTTTGATCCCTTACATATCGGTCACATAAGAATGTTCCAAGAAGCTAAAAAATTAGGGAAACACCTAACTGTAATTTTAAATTCTGATGACTTTTTGGAGAAAAAAAAAGGTTTTAAGTTCATGTCTTTTAGAGAAAGAAAAGAAATTATTTCTAGTCTTGAATGTGTGGATAAAGTTGTAAAATCTATAGATAAAGATCATACAGTTTGCTCTACTATTAAAAGCCTTTTGAAAAGTAATGAAATTCACATATTTGCCAACGGCGGAGATAGAAGAAATATTAATCAAATTCCTGAATATGAAATTTGTAAAGAAAACAACATAAAGATGGTTTTTGACGTTGGCGGTGGAAAAATTCAATCAAGCTCAAGTTTGACAAAACCTTTTAAGAATTACTTGGAATTAAGACCATGGGGCTACTTCGAGAATTTATATTCTTCCAAAAATTATCTATTAAAAAAATTAGTAGTTAACTCTGGAGAAAAAATTAGCTTACAGTATCATAATAATCGAAAGGAGAATTGGCTTATAGTAGAAGGCACGGCAAAAATTGAAATTGGGAAAAAAACAATCAAGGCAAAAGTCGGCTCTTCTTTTGAGATAAATAAAAGAGAATCTCATAGAATTGAAAATATAGGAAAAAAAGATTTAGTAGTCATCGAGCTTCAGTCTGGAAAGAAATTAGCAGAGGAAGACATAGTTAGAATTAAAGACGCATATGGGCGTATTTAAAAATATAGAAGGTATTTACCTTACCCAAAAATAAATGGCAAAAATCTCTAAGGCTATAATACCTGTCGCAGGTCTAGGTACAAGAATGTTGCCTGCAACAAAAGCAATTCCCAAAGAACTATTACCTGTTTTAAATAAGCCAATCATTCAATGGGTTGTCGAAGAGGCGATCGATGCAGGAATTACAGAAATAATTTTTATAACAAGAAGCGGAAAAGAAGCAATTGAAAATCATTTTGATAAAAATTTTGAACTTGAAAAAAGGCTTGAACAGTCAGGAAAAAAGAAAATTCTTAAATCTATTAAAAACCTAATTCCAGGTAATGTGAAAATTTCATCTGTTAGACAGGAAAACTCAGATGGCTTAGGAAAAGCAATTCTTTCTGCTGATCATTTAATAGATGATGATTTTTTTGTCGTTCTTCTTCCAGATGAACTTTTAGTAAAAAAAAATCAAGAAGCTGATTTAAATAGAATGATTACTAATTTCAGAAAATCCTTCGAAGGCCAAGTATTAGTTCAAAAAGTACCTAAATCTGAAGTTTCAAGCTATGGCATTGTAAATTTAAATAATTCTAAAATAGACATTAGTAAACCAAAAAAAATATTTAGCCTCCAGGAAAAACCTTCCTCAAAGAAATCTCTATCAAATTTAAGAGTTGTGGGTAGATATATTCTGCCAAAAAAGACGATGCAATATTTAAAGAAGTGTAAACCAGATATAAGTGGAGAATATCAATTAACAGAAGCTCTTAATAACATGTCTGCTACCGAAAAGAATCTTAATGCTGTTTTGTCGGACTCTCATATTTTTGATTGTGGCTCTTTGAGAGGCTTTTTGAATGCTAATATACATCTTGCAAAGAAAGAAAATTTATTCAAACTGTGATGGAGGCAGAGAAAAGTTAGCCCGGGTGGTGGAATTGGTAGACACAAGGGACTTAAAATCCCTCGAAGGCGACTTCGTGCCGGTTCAAGTCCGGCCCCGGGTACCATTTAGTTATGAGTGATAGATTAACAAATCAGAACAAAGAAAATTCCAACATTGATATAGACTATTTTGAGCTTTTATCACTAATTTTTATCTATAAATATTTAATAGCTTTTTCTTGCTTACTGTTTAGCTTATTAGGAATAATGTATTCTTTTTCTCTTGATAATATTTATAAAAGTGAGGCAATCCTTGCACATGCCTCAGGACCTTTAGATCGGCAAGAATTACCTTCAGGAATATCAAATATAGCCTCTTTTGCAGGGATAGCGATAGAAGATAACGAGGGCGAACGAGTTTCGCAAGGAATAGAGATTATAAAGTCGTTGGCTTTTTTTGATGATTTGCAAAAAGATGAAAACCTGCTTAAAAAATTAATAGCTGCAAAGGGCTGGGATGCTAAGAAGAATCTTTTAATAATTGATAACAAAATCTTTGATGAAAGATCTCAGTCTTGGGTTTACGACGGAGTTTTTGCAAATAACGGAAAGCCGTCTTTACAGTCATCTCACCGTAACTTTCTAAAAAATTTATTAATTAAAAAAGAAAGTGGGCTTGTCAAAATTTCCTATTTACATTACTCGCCTTTCGTATCAAGAGAGGTCGTTTCAAAAATAATATCAAAAATCAATGAAAGAACCCGTAATGATGATCTAAAAATAGCTAATTCATCTATACAATTTCTTAAGTTAGAGTTGAGTAAAACACAACTTCGAGATATCAAGAGCGGCATAAATGAATTAATAAAATCTCAACTAGAAGTAATCTCTCTTGCCAATGCAACTCCTGAATATCTTTTTAAAGTATTATCGGAGCCTTATGCTCCAGAAATAAAACAATATCCTAGAAGACTTAATTACTTTTTCTCTTTTCTTATGATAGGTTTTTTTGGTTCGTTATTTTTTATTACTGCAAAAAACTATAAGAAATTTATTTCTTTTAACAAATTTACCACTTAATAATTTGATTTAAGATGAGAATTCTAGTAACAGGTTCAGCAGGATTTATCGGCTTTCATGTGTCTAAAAACCTTGCAATACAGAAACATAATGTTTTGGGATTAGATAGCTTGAATGATTATTATGATCCAGAATTGAAAGGAGCTAGACTGAAAATTCTTAAGAAATATAAAAACTTTTCCTTTAAAAAAATAGACATTTCAGAGTTTTCTAAACTTAAAAAGATTTTCGAAGAGTTTAATCCTAATTTTGTTATTCATCTTGCTGCTCAGGCAGGCGTGAGATATTCCATAGATCATCCTGATGCCTATGTAAAAAATAATTTAATAGGTACTTTTAATATTTTAGAAATATCAAAAAACCAAAAAGTTAAACACTTAATGATTGCTTCAACTTCTTCAGTATATGGCGCTAATAAAAAAATGCCTTTCGAAGAAAACCAAAAGACAGATTTACCTCTATCTTTTTATTCTGCCACTAAAAAATCCAATGAAGCTATGGCTCATTCTTACTCACATTTATTCAAAATACCTATAACAATTTTTAGATTTTTTACAGTATACGGTCCATGGGGAAGACCCGATATGGCATTGTTTAAATTTACAAAATCTATGTTAAAGAATAAACCTATAGAAGTTTTTAATTACGGAAAAATGGAAAGAGACTTTACATATATAGATGACTTAACTGGAGCTATAATAAAACTTTTAAGAGAAATTCCAAAAAGAAAGAAATTTAATGAAGACAGCATATCCCCAGTTGCTCCCTATAGAATTGTCAACATAGGAAACTCCAAGTCAGAAAAACTCTCTACATATATTAAATGCTTAGAAAAAGAACTAAATTTAAAAGCAAAGAAAAATTTACTTCCAATGCAGCCAGGAGATGTTAAAAAAACCCTAGCGAGTAATAAACTTTTAAAAAAATTAATTTCCGACTCTCCAAATACTCCAATAAAAATTGGAGTAAGGCATTTTGTAGAGTGGTATAAAGAATACTATTTGGATTAATTATAAAATGAACAAAATTAAAAAAACTTCTTTGGATTTTTTTGAAAAAAAAACATCTTATAATAAAAGAACTTCTTTATTTGAAGACAAAAGTATAGATAAAAATAAGCTAACGGCTTCAAACATTTCTAAATTTTCAAATAAATGGAAAAAATTCTACACTACTAAAAATAGAGAAAATTACGATATTTTCCAAGAAAAATGGTTTAGATCATTGTATGGCATTTCAAGAAAAAAACTTCTTAGCACAAAAGGTAACCTAAATGTTTTAGACGCAGGCTGTGGCGGTGGAGATAAGACTCATGAAATGGCAAAGATAAATGACAAAAATAATTTATGGGGAGTAGATCTTTCTCATGAGCTTGAAGTAAAGAGTTTAGAAACAAAAAACCAACAAAATTTAAATTATCTCAGAGCAGACATTTCAAATTTGCCATTTAAAAAAAATATTTTCGATATAATAATTTGCGATCAAGTTTTACATCATACTTTTTCTCCAAAAAAAACTCTTAAAGAATTCAAAAGGCTTTTAAGACCAAAAGGAACTTTGTTAACTTATGTTTATAGAAAGAAATCGCTTCCTAGAGAACTTCTTGACCAACATTTTATAGATTCAAAAGCTTATTCTCAGTCTGAACTATTTGAAATGAGTAAACAATTAACAAAGTTAGGAAAAACTTTGGAAGAATTTTCTAATGAAAAAATATGGTTTCCCGAAATACCAATACTTGGCATTAAAAGACAAAAAAAAACAATGCAAAGATTCATTTATGATAATTTTATTAAATGTTTTTATAATGAAGATATAGGAATAGAGCAATCAAACATTGTAAACTTTGATTGGTATATACCCGATATCGCCTATAGATATGACGAAGATACTTTTTTTGAGCTGTGTAAAAATACTGGCTTTAAAATTATTTACAAACATATTGAAAATTCTTGCATTAGCGTAAGACTCGAACGAAATCCTTAAGATAAAGATCTATGAAAATTTGTATTGTAGGACTAGGCTATGTAGGACTTCCTCTTTTTTTAAATCTCAGTAAAAAATTTGAAGTTTATGGTTTTGATAATTCCAAAAAAAGAGTAACAAATTTAAAAGAGGGCATAGACATATACGGAGAATCAAAAAGAAAGGAGATTCTTCCATTAATCGATCGCATAAAGCATTCTGAACAGATATTAGAAAATATAGATATTTATATTTTGACTGTTCCAACACCAATAGATTCTCAAAGAAAGCCTGACTTAAAGTATTTAGAAAACGCTACAAAATTAGTTTCAAAATATCTAAAAAAAGGGGGAACAATTATTTATGAATCAACCGTTTTTCCAGGTTGTACTAGAGAAATATGCATACCAATTATCGAAGAAGTTTCTAAACTAAAACTTAATCAGGACTTCTACATAGGATATAGTCCAGAAAGATTATCTCCTGGAAAAGATGGAAAAAAAATAACTGATATTGTCAAAGTTATATCAGGGTCAAATACTAAAGCCATTGAAATATTAAAAAAGGTTTATTCCACAATTATTAGAGCTGGTCTATTTGAGGCTCCTTCTATTGAAGCTGCTGAAGCTGCAAAAATTATTGAAAATACTCAAAGAGATGTAAACATTGCTTTAATGAATGAATTTGCTTTAGTTTTAGAGAAACTAGGTTTGCATTGGTCGGAAGTACTTCCTGCCGCATATACTAAATGGAATTTTAACAAGTACTATCCTGGACTTGTTGGAGGTCATTGCATAGGAGTAGATCCATATTATTTATCATTTAAAGCGGAGCAATTAGGCATCAAGACCAAGATGGTTTTGGCAGGAAGAGAAGTAAACGAGAATTTTGCGAAAGAAACTTTTAACAGATACTTAAATAAAAGAAATAATAAAAATCCTAATAAGATTTTATTAGCTGGTGCTACTTTTAAAGAAGATTGTGATGATTTAAGAAATAGCAAAGTAGAAGAATTTTGTAAATTTCTAGATAATGAGGGAATTGAATTCACGCTTTTTGATCCATCTTGTTCTTCGGATAAAACTGAAAAATATTTATACAAAATTGAAAAAAAACTTAAGTTCAAAAAGTATGACCAGCTAATTTTGTTAGTTCCTCATCAAGAATTTAAAGATGAGCTATCAAAAAATAATCACCATTTCTTTGGTGCAAAAATTGAAGAGTTTTTCTCGCTCAGACCCCTGGAAAATTTTGATAAATTCACCTTAATTTAGTTCATGAATTTAAAAAAGAGTTTATTCTTTCATCTTTGGTTTATTTTTTATAGCACAATAGCCATAGTTTTTTTTAATTTAAAAACTTCCTTTACTAAAGATGAAAAATATTATCTTAATTTTGTAGATTTCCAAGATTTAACACAAGTTTGGGCTAAAGCTTCTTATGATGGTTATCATATATTCCAACCAATGTGGGTTTTTATCCATGATAAATATTTTGCTTTTATTCCAATAGTCTTATTTAACTTGCTTATTACTTATTTTTCCCTAAGGATGTTCATAAAAAATTTTGAAAAAGGATGGGCAATATTCTTACTATCTTTTTTTCCTTCTTGTATTTATTGTGCAACCTACCTTAAGGAACCTTTTTTATTTGCTGTGACTTTGTTGACTATAACTTTCCTGATAAAAGGTAAAACCTACATTGCCCTAGCATTTTCACTTTTGTTAGCAAATATAAGAATTTATTGGACAGGAATTCTTCTACTTGTTACTTTTTTTAAAAACTTTAATTTTAGATATCTTATTATTTTTTCTTTATTATTTATTTATTTTGTTTATGAATATATTTTATATTTTTTAAATCTTTCTCAATTTGTTTCTTCTAACCTCTTCGATATCCCTAGAGTGTTTCTTTCTCCACTACCGGCGATATCTTATGAAGGAGATGTAAATCTTTATGAAAATGCTATTCTTTACAGCCTTACGTTTCCTATAAGATTTATAATTACTTTTTTGCTTCCAATAGTAATGATTTTTGACTTAGTTTCAAAAAAAAATCTATCAGAAACGTTAATTGCTGATTATATTTTCCAGATAGGAATTATAATGTTAATCATAAGCTGGATATCAGGCTTAATTGGTCCCAGACAAATAATTTTAGGTCAATCTCTTATTGCCCTTGCACTTTTCTCAAGGATAAATATCAATTTAAAGTCTATTCTGTAAATTATGTGTGGCATTTTAGGAATACAATTTGATAAAAACTTATATCATCATGATGATATAAAGTTTCGAATTTCTAAAATGATGGAAGTAAATCGATATCGAGGAAGAGATTATGAAGGTTTTAATCAATATGACCAAACTTTTCTAGGAATGTCCAGATTAGCTATTTTTGACAATAAGTCTTATCCGCTTCCTGTGGAGAGTAAAAATAGCGTGATTACCTATAATGGCGAAATTTACGATTTTAACCAGCAGATAGAAACTGACTTTTCTAAAAGCGATACAGGTGCATTGCTTAATTATCTTGAAAAAAAGAAAGACATTGAGTATTTAAATGGAATGTTTGCTTTTGGTTTTTATGAAAAAGAGTCAAAAGAGCTTTTCTTAGCCAGAGATAGATCTGGAGAAAAACCTTTGTATTTTTATCAAAAAAAAGGCTTGTTTATCTTTGCAAGTGATATCAAATCAATACTGGCCGGTCTCTCAAAGAAAGAATATCCTAAATTATTAGAAAATGAAGATATAAAATTTTTTGAATTAAACTGTTTTAGTAATACTCCATTCAAAGATATATATGCCCTAAAACCTGGAAATTTAATGAAGGTAAAAAACGCTTCGATAAAATTTAATTCAACTTATCTAAGTTCAAAGACTACGGAAAAAAGTGTAGGCAAAGATTGGAAAGATGAAATGAAATTTTTGATTAAAGATGCTGTCGAAATTCGATGTAAAAATAGATCGGGTAAAATAGCTACTGCCTTATCAGGAGGATTAGATAGCTCAATTGTTACGGCCTTGGCAAAACCTGATTTTTCTGTGCTTGGAGAGTATTCTTTAAAGGGTTTTACTGAGGGCAAAGAAGTACATAATTTTGCTAAAGATATTAAAGTAAATTTAAAAGTTTTTAGACCTAAAAAAAGTCAATTTAATAAAATATTTTCTAAAATCCCTTTTTTAATGGATACTCCGGCGACTTGGACTTCTTTTAATTTATTTTTATTGTACAAAAAAGTTTCTGATAATGGCGCAAGGATTTGTTTAAGCGGCGAGGGTGCAGATGAGCTATTTGGTGGGTATGCAAGATACAGGCTTATTTATTACCTCAATCAAATTTTTGCAGATAAAGTACTTAAAAATAGGTATGAACCTTTAATTGAAAATATTTTTGGAACAAAAAAAAACGCCTATTTAAAAATTACAAATAGATCAAAATTATCTATTAACAATTTTAAAAAAGTTTCTAAATTTTATGACAATGTTTTTAACAAAAAATTAGGTCTTCTTTCTAAACTTGGAATGATAGATTTTTGTACCTCTATGCAAATTTTATTACAAATGCCAGATAGAATTGGTATGTTTCACGAAGTTGAATCAAGAGCTCCTTTTTTAGATTATAGATTAATTTCATTTGCAAAATCTTTGCCAGATGAATTAAAAATCTCCGAAGAAATGAGTAAAGTTGCCTTAAGAAAAATAGCTCAAGATTTAATTCCTTCTTACAAAAGTGAATCTTTTAAAAAAGGATTTGCAGTTCCATACAATGTTTGGTTTGCTGATGGTGGTTTTTCAAGAGAAAAATATAATGATGAATATTTAAAACTCTGGAACAAGTCATTTAAAAACTATTCATCGTTTATGCGCTCATTGAGTGAATTTAAAAATGAGTTTTAATAAACAGTCATTACTTTCTAAGAAAAATGACATCAATATAATTTATATAATTATAGAATCATCCGAAAGAGAGGGAGATTCTAAGAGATATTTGGCAAGACTTTTTAAAAAAGAAGGATATACAGTTTTTTTAATAATGAGAGAAGCTGCAAGATTTTTAAATTTTCTTGGACTCCTTAATAAAAATACTTTGGTAATCGAAAAAAGCTCACAAAATTATCAGGTTAAATGGTTTGAGAAGATTAAAAAAACTGGAGCAAAACTTATAGTTTTTGAGGAGGAAGGTTGGATTCCTTTTGATTGGAAAGACTTTTGCACTCGAAGACTTAATCCTGCTACTATTGAATTTATTGATGAATATTGGTGTTCGAATCAAAAGCAATTTAGTGAAGTAAAAAAATATTTTAAGAATCTCAATATAAATCTCACCGGACATCCAAGATGGAATCTCCATGAATTTATTCCGCCTGATGAAAATCCAATAAAAAAAATTTTTTTATTTTCTTCTTTCGGAAATTTATCATCAGACACAAATTTTTTGGAGGTTATGAATGTAGAATGCGGGATTCACTTTAATAAAAGTGAATATCAAAAAAGAAGAAAAATTATAAAAAATAGATTAAAAAAGTTTAAAAAATTACTTTTAAAATTGACAAGTGATTCTGAAATTAAACAAGAAATCATCTTGAGGTTTCATCCTGCGGAAAAAAATCTATATGAAGCTAATTTTCTTAATAAAATTAAATGTAGCACTGAAGATCTTGATAAAGATTTAGTCAAAGGAAATCTTATCGTTCATCCTGGATCAACGGCTGCACTTGATGCGTCTTTTAAAGGACTTAGATCTCTTTATCTCGATGATGGAGAAGACCTTTCTGCAGCAGCTAAAATGATCTGTGAAGTTTCATCTTATGAAGATGCTTTGAGAAAGATAAAAGAAATTCTGAACAAGAAAAAATTGGTCTTAGACCGAAGTATCTTACTTCCTTTCAAATTAGATTTAATTCAATGTACTAATTCAGAATTTTCACTGCCAAACAAATTTTTAATTTTTTCTCTTAATATTTTAAAAGTTTATATTCTATTTTTTTCGAGTATAAATTACAAAAAATATAGGCGTTTGAAATTAAAATATGATTCTTTTAACAATAAAATAGAAAAGGAAGGTGTCAAAGTATTGGGTTACGGGTTAGCAGAGTGATAAGTATTTATTCATATCCTTACTTAGTTGATTTTTTCTTCTCAAAATACGATGAAAGATGGAAAGATAACGGATTTATATCCATAAAAGACCTGCCAAACAAAATTATTGATCAAGACATCTTGTCCTTGATGGAAGAAACAAAACAAGAACTAAAAAAAGAATCCCCAAGAACGGTCTGGAAAAAAATGGATTCTCATAGAAAAATCGTAAGTAACAAAATAAAAGTAGAAGATAAAAATTTAAATTTTCCCATTAAAAGTTATGTTGGTAATTATAATGTAGATATTTGCTATATCTTTGCAACTAAATATGGAAGCAACCCTCATAGAAACTCACAGCTTTGGCATCACGATAGTGTGGGAAGGAGGTTAAAAATGTTTTTCGTCTTGGAAGACGATCCTTATCCATCTCTCAACATTGAAAAAAATAGTGGCGTAAATAGGTTTTTTAATCCTATTCTCAGTAAGTCACAAAGAGAAAATCACAACCCAAAGAACAATATTCAAAAAATAAAAATGTTTAAAGAAAACGCTTATCTGATCGATACAAACTTTATGCATCATGGCTCAAAACACATAAAAGATTTTATTCGTGTTGCTTTTGTAGTAGAAATTTCAAATAAATTGAAGAATTTTTCTAGAGGTAAAATTGGAATCAGAAAAGAGGTATAAAGTACTTCATCTTATAAATGATATGTCTTTTGGAGGAGCTCAGAATACTCTGAGAAATTTAACAGATGAAGAAAATATTTACACGATAAAGAAAAGTAAAAATCACAAAAGCTTTCTAAATTTATTTAAGGAAGTTCGTCTCTCAAAGGAAAAAATTATAGTATTTTCTTGGCTTTATCATTCTATTTTTTTTGGATGTTTCTTTAAATTTTTTTTTAAAAAAAAAATAATTCATGCAGGACTAATAAGAAATGGATACAGAAGTCCATACTCAATAAGTAAAATTACTAGGTTAGTAATTAAACTATCTTCTTTATTTTCATCTAAATTTTGCGACCACATAATTTTTTGTTCACAAAGTTCTAGAGAAGAGCACTTTAAAGAAAACTTATTTAAAAAAGTTAAAAGTTCTGTTGTTTATAATGGAGTAAAGATACCAAAAGAGAAATTTTTAAAAAAGAAGAACTTCAATATAGGCATGATTGCAAGATTTGAGAAGCAAAAAAACTTCTCTTTAATTAAAGAAATAATAAATTATTTGAACTTACACAAAATACATCTATCAATCCTTACCGATAAAAAAGAAGCACTAGTAAACTTTTTAAGCTTAGGGGATTCTTCGTTCGTTAAAGTTTTTGATAACAGAGAAATTCATAAATCAGAAATTTTTAAAGTTTGTTCTCATCATTTATTGGTGAGCAAAAGCGAGGGATTTGCAAATGTAAATCTTGAAGCGTTATCCTTTGGATGTAATCTTATATCTACGCGAGTTGGAGATTCACATTTGTTCCCTAGCAAGTGGTGTACTCTTGTAGATGATGAAAAAAATGATCTAGAAAATAAAATTTCTAAGCTAAAGAAAAGTTTTGATGAAAATTTGCTTTTTAATTCTATGCAGGAAAAAATAGATTTTTTAGAAAATAATTTTCCAGAAAAAATAGAATCTGATTATTTATGCTGGATGAGATAATCATTGTTGATAATTCCAAAATTTCTTATAGAAATTTTAGACAACAAACTTTTGAGACGATTAGTAATAATTTAAATATAAAAATTAAAATCTATGCCCCTGAAGAGCCTAAGTTACACCTTATATTTTTTTCTTTACTTAGGGCATCAAGCAAAGGATTTTTCTCTCATAGAAAACTTTTTATTTTGTTTTCCATTTCATCCATATTGATATGTCCCATTCTCAAAATATTCGGACATAAAGTCATATGTTTTTTTCCAGGATTGGGAAGAACTTATAGGCCAATTAAAAACAATTTTCTTTTAAATAATTTAAGAAAAATTACTTTAATAATATCTAATATATCTGATTTAAATATTTTTTTATCTGAATCAGACAGAAAATTACTAAGTTCTAGAAATAAATTTTCTATTTTTCCTAGTGAGGGAATAAATATGAAGAACTATCAATTAAGATTTAGAAAAAAAATTAAGAATGTAGCTTTCATAGGTAGGCCAATCGAGGAAAAAGGAATTCTTGAGTACCTGGAAATAGTTAAAAAAGCCTCTATGAACACCGATGAGTTAAATTTTTATCTTTACGGTAGCGGGTTTGAAAACAAAAAAATCGAAAGCGAAGTTCTTGAATTGTCTTCAAAGAATGATAATTTTTTTTACGAAGGATACCAATTCAATAAAAAGTTTTTTTCAAAAGTAGATCTTATTATCTTTCCTAGCTGCTATGGAGAAGGTTTTCCAATAACAGTTTTAGAAGGTATGGCATCTGGTTGTGAGATTTTTATTATGGATTCCCATTGGACCGATGAATTAAAAAATAACTCTAAGTTGAAGATTTGGAAAAAAGAGTGCTTTCTTGAAGAATCTTTAAAATACCTAAGCTCAAATATGTCAGAAAATCATTCAAATATAATTCATAATAGAAGAATAGTTCAATCAAAACACGATTTAAATTTAATAATAAGTAAATGGGAAAAAATAATCTTGAGTATGAACTAGACGAAAATAATTATTTTCTTCCTAAAGATTATAAACTTTTCAATAAAGAATTTAATCATTCATTCGACAAAGATAAATTTTACAATGAAGATAAAAGTTTTTGGAATTCAGAAAGAATTAGATTATCTGGTTCATTTCAGTTACCTATTTATAATTACATTTCAAAGAAAGTAGAAAAACACTCTACTGTGCTTGATATTGGTTGTGGTGTAGCTACAAAGCTAATGAACGTCATTCAAAAGAAATCAAGTAAAGTTTTTGGAATAGATCAGCCAAGTGCAATTGACTTTGCAAAAAAAATACATTGTTATGAAAATTTACATTCATGTAATTTTGACGACCCTAGTACTTGGGGACTTGAAATACCTTCTATAGACTTAATAATTTGTTCTGATGTTATTGAGCATGTAGTCTACCCTGACAATTTATTAAATTTAATTAAAAACTTTAGCTCTGATAAAACAAAAATATTTATTTCTACTCCTAACAGAGATTATGCTCGTGGAAAAAAAAATAGATTTTCTCCTAAAAAAGAACATATAAGAGAATGGAACGATTTAGAAATGAAAACTTACTTATTAAGCAGAAATTTTGAAGTATTAAAAATTACACACCATTTACCCTACGATATAAGAAAACATGGTCTAAAGGCTTCTCTTTATGACTTTTATAATTGTACTTTTGTAAACAAAGGGAAGTTTAACTACAACATGCTGCTTGAATGCAAATTAAAATTATGACTTTTGCGTCGATATTTATTTTTATAATCTACTTTTTAGCAAGAATAATTCAATTTCAACAATGCAGACATCTTTTTGGAGATTCAATTACTTATATTTTATTTCACAATCTTAATTTAAAAAAAAAAGAAATAAACCCTAAGGGGGTTGTGGGCGCGAACCAATCTAATCTGCCTAATTTTTTTTTTAAATATTCTAATAAAATTGCTGGTCAATATGTAGATAATAATTCGATAATTTCATATTCAAATTTTTTACTTTTAATTATTATTGAGATTATTCTTCTAATTTATTTATCTTCAAAAAAAATGTCCTTTGAAGAAATTTTAATAATATTTGGCTCTTTTTCTCTTTTACCGTCGATTTCATGGATTTCTTCATCAGAAAGAGGGTCATACATTAAATTTTCAGAACGTTTTCCGGCTTTACTGATAAATGGTTCTCTAGGATATATTATTTTTAACTTTTCGTTATCCGATTCTTACTATGAAACTTTATTTTTTATTTTTGCTTTGATTATATTTTCCTTTTTAAGCAATATTCTAGGAAAATTTAGTAGGCAAGTACTTCTTGTTTGTTTCATTGGAAGCTTTTTTTCAAAACAACCATTTTTGAGCTCTTTATTTATTTTAATAGGATTCTCTCTGAGCCTCTCATTTAAGCAAATTAGATTTGAGATAAAAAATCACTGGACTTATTTAAGAAATTATAAAAGATTTCAAAATAAAAATTTTATTGTGTCAGAGAAATTAGCAAAAAAAATTTTTTATTTTAAGTTTCTTTATGAAAATAATTTTCTAAGAATATCAACTAAAATTATCAAAGTTTCAATTTTCGGGATTCTAATTATGTCTCCAGCATGCTATTTTCTATATGAATATAGTACTGAAACATTAGAAAATTTATTATTCATTGCTCTATTTTTTGCAATGTTAATATCAACTCCATTTTTATACTTTATAGGCTCAGGAGATAGATATCTTTTTAATTTAATCTCTGTTCCTGTTCTCATTTCAAGTATCAACAGTACTTCCTCGTATTTAATTCTTGCACTAATAAATTCACTATTAATATTTTTTTCAATTTTAAAAAATTATAAAAATCTTAAGAAACTATGGATTTCCCAAACTGAAAAAGTTAGAAGTTTTATATATCTTGAAAATTTTATTGAAGAAAAGGGTCCAGTTTTTTTTAGTCATTATAAAGATTCTGAAATATTCCAACTTCATACTAAAAAAGAAAATAAGTTAAGTACAACCAGGGATTATCTATGGGACGAGGATTCTATAAACCTATTTGAAGAATATCCTCATGTTTCTTTGTCAACTGAAACTCTTGATACTTTTGAAGCAAGTTACTTAATACTAAAGAAAGATATAAAGTTTGATCTAGAAGATTGGAAAATTAGCCATACATATGAGAATTTTTGTTTATATAAAAGAGTTTGAATGTTTATTTTAAAGAACAAACAAAACCTACTGAAAGATTCAAAGAGATTGGCAGCATAGGAGCCTGTAATCCCTCTATCTTTTTAACATTAAATAAATTTTCTAAATTTTCTTTTAATTTTTTATAACTAAATCCTTTGTGTTGATTTCTTTTTACTTTTTCAACTTTTCCTAAAGCTTGATAAACAAACTCTTTGAGGTCATATTCAATTTTTTCTTTAAAATATATTTTTTTAAATATTGTTTTAATTATAAATAGAAATCCTATTTCATTGGGAACACTTATCATCAAAATTCCTTTATCGCTTAAGAATTCCTTGACTTTTAAGAGATAAATTTCTAAATCTTCTGCAGGTAAATGTTCCAATGTCTCTAAACAAATAAATAAATTAAATTTCTCCTTTAAAACAAAGTCTCTTGGATGAATACACTCTTTAAAAACTATTTTTTTTGAAAGATATCTTTCTTTGGCTTCTGATAAACCTCCCTCCCAGTTCGCATCAAAGCCTAAATAATTATTAAAGGAGTTAGGTAAAAATTCCAAAGACTTTCCGTTAAAACAACCAAGCTCAATAATTTTTGTCTCTTTATTCACAAGATCCTTACAGTTTTTTTCTAACCATTTGAATCTTGCTTGATGAATATATTTTCTTATTCCTCCAGAGAATAATCTTTCTTCATACTTTGTTTTTGCCATTATTTATGCTTCATTAAAGGTGCCATGATACTATCTATTTCTTGGGTATGAAAAGTTTAAAAGAAAAGACTATTTTAGAAAAAATATAATTTTCATCTAAAATTTTTAGATTAATTAATTCAGAAATTTAAATTCATAGGAAACAAAGATGAAAGCGATTATGTATCACTATATAAGAGAATATAACCCTAATTTTCCAAATTTTAAATTTCTTGATATTAAAAATTTTATCAAGCAAATAGATTTCTTTGAAAAAAATTATGGTTTTGTTTCGAGAGAAGAATGGGATTCTTTTGTAGCCAATGGCACATTACCCAAAATTAAAGGAAAAGTAATTTTAACATTTGACGATGCCTTTATAGATCATTTCGATTATGTCTTCAAAGAATTGAAAAAAAGGGATCTGTGGGGAATTTTTTATCTTCCGACAGCTGCGTTCACATCAAACTATATATTGGATATTCATTTAGTACATCTTCTTCTTGGAAAAGTAAGTTCAAAAGAGCTTCTTGATCAATTAAATTACCTGGTTACCGAAAAAATGCTTGTAGACAAAAAAAACTTTGAAGAATTTAATCTTTATCAAGATCAAAAAGACATTTACTTTGCTGGTAAAGTTAAAAAAATTTTAAATTTCTATTTGAATTATAAATTTAGGAGAGAAATAGTTCACCACTTATGTAAAAAAAATGAAATAGGTTTTGAAAATAAGAATTTCTATTTGTCAAAAGAAGATGTCTTTGAAATGAAAGAGGCAGGCATGATTTTTGGATCTCAAACGGTAAATCATCCTGTTATGAGCAGGTTAGGAGAAGAAGATCAAAAATTGGAAATATCTGATTCTTTCAAGTGGCTAGATGAAAATAAAGCAATAAGTAATAGAACTTATTGCCACCCTCATGGCGGAAGACATTCTTATAATAAAAAAACAATTGAAATACTAGAGAAGTTAAAAGTTTTATATTCTTTTGATGTTTCTAATGAAGAAATTTCGAATAAATATTTTCCAAAAAAAATGCACATACTTCCTCGATTTGATTGCAATCAATTCCCATTCGGAAAAATTTAATGTATCAATTTATATCAAACAACTTCATCCATTTTAAGTGGATATCCATAAGAGCTATAAGTTTCTTGGGATCTTTTGCAGTTATATTTATGGTAACGCCAGATTGGTTTATAGAGTACACAGTTTTTACACAATTTTTAATCTTAACTGCATCACTAATTACTGGGGGACTTAATGGATTATTTATCGAAAACTTGAGCGAAAAAGAAGCTATGCCATTATCCTTTTTAATTAAAAACAGCAAATTTTTTCTATTAACGGTCTTATTTTTTTCTATTATTTTTTTTCTTATTCAAAGTTATGAGTATTCATATTTTGAAATTTTTTTTACAACTCTTTTCTTCTCAATAAAGGTTTTTTTTAGCACTGCTCTTAGAAGAAATTATTCTGATAGTTATGTAATTTTCATGAATGATGTTTTGTATATCTTGCTAATTATTTTATTCATCTTAATTGGACAAAATATTATCCAAACTTTAATGTTTTCTTCCATTTTTATAGTCATACTAAATATAGTCTTATCTAAAAGAAACGGAAATTTTTTTTCAAACCTTTATCAAAAATCCTCTTTCAGGCAATTCGCAACTCAAACATTAACTTATGGGTTTGCATCAGCTACTTATACTCTCATAGTTTTCATTGCTTATTTCCTCTTGAGGGATGAACAAATCATTGATTTAAGGATTGCCTTTATGTTTTCTATTCCTCTAATGTGGGGAGTAAACTCTATAAAATCATATGCAATAAGAGAAAAAAATAAAATCAAAAAAACTAAAAGAAATATAAATAATTATCTTATCCTTAGTTTTCTCTACTTAATATTTTCCTTAATTGGTCTATTTTTTTTACAGTCATTTAACATAGGAGCTTTTGAAAAATATAACTTTTTCCAATCAGCTTTTTCCTTAACAATCATATCCATAGGGTTAATTTTTAATATAAATTATTTAAATATTTGGGGAGAAGAATTTTATGAAGCCATAGTAGGAAAGAATAAAATCTATTTTATGTTCGTAAATTTATTTACAGTTTTATTATTTCTAATAATATTTAATTTGGAATTTAATTTTTTTATCAAAACAATATTTATTGGGCTATGTCCAGTATTTTTAGCAGTATCTGCAGTGAATATCGAAAATTTTTTTAGAAATAGAATTTCAGTTTAATATGCTTCGCAAAAGTTTAAATAATGACGACATTTTTTTAGATTATGTTTCAAATGAAGAAACTGTTCTCGATTTCGGTTGTGGAGTAGGAAATCTCATTTTGCATCTCAAAGGAAATTGTAAAAAGGTAGTGGGTTGCGACATAGCGAAATTTATTTTAAATAAAGATCTTATTGCTGACGGATTGGAAATAGACAAAGATATTTTTTTGAGCAGTGAGGACAAACTTCCTTTTTTAAACAAATTTGATGTAATACTTTCCGATCAAGTTTTTGAACATGTAAAAGATCATAAAAAGACACTCATAATGCTTTCTAGTTCATTGATTGATAAAGGAAGAATTTATTTGAATTTTCCTACAAAGGAAATACTTATTGAACCTCATTTATTATTGCCCTTAATACATAGATTTAAATTTTCAAAATTTTTAGTGAGATTCTATTTAAAGCTTTTTTATTCATACAAGCTTCTTCTAAGAATGGATAATTACAAGTCTTTTAATAAAATTATTGATTTAAAAAATGATTATTTATTTGAGAAAACAAATTATCTGAAAAAAAAGGAATTAATTTCTATTTGCTCTCAATTAAACCTAAGTTGTAAAGATTTATCCAAGGAGTTTGTTACTAAGAAGTATCAGCATAATCTTATATTAAAGATCATCTTTTTTTTCATTCCTTCTAGATACTTAACAAGTTCTTTTTTTGAAATAAAAAAAAATAATTAAAAATTTATGTTTCATTATTTAGTAATTGGAGGCGGATCAATTGGTAAAAGACATTTTAAAAATTTTCAAGATATAGGAGTTGAATCTACTCTGATTAATTATCGAGACTTAGATTTAAGAAAATTAAAAAAATTTGCTAAAGAAAAGAAATCTCATCTAGGTATTTTAGTCGCTACAGAAACGAATATAAGGTGGGAAATAATCAATGAGTTAAAAAAATTTGACGTTTCTTTTTACATAGAAAAGCCTCTCACATTTGATAAAAAAATTTTTGAAAAGATTTACGCTTTGCCGAAAGAATTGCTTGATAGATCTATGGTTGGTTTTATGATGAGATATCACCCATTGGTTAAAGATCTTATTAGTCTTCGTATAAATAATTTCACAACAGCAAAATTTGAAATAAAGCATGATGTAAAAAAATGGAGAAAAAATTGGAACTTTAAAAATAGTTATGCTTCTAAAAAGGAAGGTGGAGGAGTTTTACTTGACCTATGCCACGAAATAGACATCGCAAATCTAATTTGTAAATCTCTAACAATTTCGAGTATTCATTCTTTCGATCATAAGGATTTTAAAGATGTTGATATTAAGACAGATGTAAAATTTCTTTCCGAGGAGAGGTCATCTTGCAAAGTTGAGATGGATTACCTTTCTCCAAATTTAATACGAAGAGGGCATATCAAGGGAAATGATTATTGCTTAGATTATGATCTTGTAAAAGGAAAAATACTTTATAATGATAAAAGAAAGTCTTTTCAAAAATCTTATTCCGCAGATAGAAATCAAATGTTTAGAGATATCCTTGAAGATTTTGTTAAACTCACCGAAGGATATGCAGTATCAAATAAGAACATTCCCTCTTTGACATCTACAAAAGAAGTAAATTTCTTGATTCAAAGAGCCTGGGAAAATAGAAAATTTTTAGGTCAGGAAGATTTTGATTTATCATGATTATTGGGCACATAGGAGCAAGGGGTAACAGCAAAGGGCTGCCAAAAAAAAATTTTAAAAAAATTTCTGGAAAACCTTTAATTGAATGGTCTATAGACCAACTTATAGAAAATCACAAAATTGATGCTTTTGTTGTTTCGTCAGATGATCCTGAAATTATTGATTTTGGACTTAAAAAAGGGGCTTATGATATCGGCATAAGACCTAAAAAATTAGCTACCGATAATGCCTCAAAATTATCAGTTTGGAAGCATAGCTTATCAAAAATAAAAAAAAATTTTAAAAATATAGAGATTTTTTTAGACCTTGACTGTACTTCACCCTTAAGAGAAAACAATGATATTTCCAATGCAATAAATGACTTTTATAAATTCAGCCCAGACATGGTCATGTCTTGTTGCGAGGCAAGAAAAAATCCTTACTTTAATATGGTTGAATTTAAGCCAGACGGGAGTCTAAAAATTTCAAAAAGAGCCAAAGACACTATTGTTGCAAGACAAAAAGCACCTATCGTTTTGGAGCATGTAGCTTCAATTTATGCAATTTCACCTGATTTTATAGAAAAAGCAAATTCATTACTTGATGGATATGTTATTCCATATATTATGCCTTTTGAAAGAAGTTTGGATATTGATTCAAAGTTTGATTTCAAAATTGTCGAATTTCTTTTAGATATCAGATGAGTTTTTCTCTAGATAAAAAAACAGTCTTTATTACTGGAGCAGGCGGTCTTCTAGGCACTACATATATTGAATCGATCTTAAAAGCGGGTGGAAAGGTTATTGCAAGCGAATTAAAAGGAGAAAGATCTAAAAATTTAGAATCAAATTTTGGAAAAAATAAAAATTTTCTTTTCTTGAATATTGACGTAACTAATGAAAATGATGTTCTAGGAATATTTAAAAAACTCAAAGAAAAGTCTTTTGAACCAAATGTTGTAATAAATAATGCAGCCATAACAGGTGAGTTCTTAGTTAGCCAGGATAAAGACTTTCCGAATTTTTCTCAAACCTCACTCGAAGAATGGAAAAGAACTTTAGATGTAAATTTGACAGGTTGTTTCTTAATTGCAAGAGAAATGGACAGAGATATTGTTGGAAAATATCCTTCTAAACTTATTAATGTAACTTCGATGTATGCCTTAAAAGCACCTCATCATGATATTTATGAAAATATGCCTTTCAAATCTTTTTCAGCTTATTCAGCTTCTAAAGCAGGCTTACATGGTCTCACAACTTGGTTAGCATCATACTGGTCAAAAAGAGAATGTAACGTAAATTCTTTTTCTCCAGGCGCAGTTTTTAACAATCACTCTAAAGAATTTCAAGAAAGAGTAGGCAAATTAATAATGAGCGGAAAAATGGCTCAACCAAAAGAAATATCCGATGTAATGTTATTTATGTGTTCGGAGGGATCTAACCATATTACTGGTCAGATGATTAACGTGGATGGTGGATTTAGTGCTTGGTAACAGAAAAATGAAAATTGCTAATAGAAAGATTGGAAGCGAGTTTCCTCCGCTGGTAATTGCAGAAATAGGGATAAATCATGGTGGAAGCTTAGATATAGCAAAGAAAATGGTTGATTTAGCTTTTAAATCTGGTTGCGAATGTGTGAAACATCAAACCCATTTTTTAGATGATGAGATGACAGATGAGGCAAAATACATTTTTCCTCCAAACGCAGATAAATCAATTTGGGATGTCATGGAAGAATGTTCTCTTTCAGAAAGCGATGAAGAAGAATTAAAAACTTATACAGAAAAACTAGGGATGATTTGGTTATCAACTCCTTTTTCTAGAAAAGCTGTAGATTTTTTAGACATGCTTAATGTACCTGCATTCAAAATTGGCTCAGGAGAAGCTGATAACTTACCCTTGATCGAATATATTGCAGGCAAGGGAAAGCCAGTAATTATGTCAACTGGAATGCAAACAATATCTTCATTAAAAGCAAGTGTAGAAATTCTTGATTCATCGGGCATAGACTATGCATTGCTAGAATGTACAAACTTATATCCATCGTCACCTGATATAGTAAGTTTAAAAGGCATAAATGACTTAAGAGATACATTTCAAAATGCGGTTGTAGGCTTTTCAGATCATACAATTGGTCCTCAAATGTCTTTAGCTGCAGTTGCCATGGGGTCATCTATAATTGAGAGGCACTTTACTGATACTAGGTATAGAAATGGTCCAGATATTTCAAGTTCAATGGATCCAGCGGAACTTAGATTTCTTATTGATCGTTCAAAAGAAATATTTATTGCTCTAAATAACCCCAAGGAAAGAACATTGCCTGAAGAAGAGGTATATAAATTTGCAAGAGCATCAGTTGTTTCAGAAAAAAATCTAAAAGCAGGGACTAAAATAAAAAAAACCGACATTTGGACAAGAAGACCTGGCACAGGAGAAATTCCTGGTTATGAATATTACTCTCTTATTGGAAAAACCTTAAAAAAGGACATTAAGAAAAATCAACAATTAAAGTGGACAGATTTTGAAAATGATTAAAAAAAAAATAGTTTTTGTTACTGGAACCAGAGCAGACTTTGGAAAAATTGAACCTCTTGCAAAAACTGCAAAAAAAGAAGGAAATCAAATAAACTTTTTTGTTACGGGAATGCATATGTTGAGTATGTATGGATTAACAAAAATTGAGGTTCATAAAAAATTTAAAAAAAATATTACAGAATTTAAAAATCAAAAAATTGGAGATCCCTTACAAGATATTCTGACAAAGACTATTATAGCTTTTGATAAGTACCTTGATAAAGAAAAGCCAGATCTAGTGATTGTCCATGGAGATAGAGTAGAAACTCTTGCCTGCTCAATAGCTTGTTCTCTGAAGTACGTCAGATGTGCGCATATAGAAGGAGGAGAGCTATCAGGTACAATTGATGAAGTATTCCGTCATGCAGTTACGAAATTTTCTTACTCTCATTTTGTATCAAACGAAATTGCTGTGCAAAGACTTATAAGACTTGGAGAAGACCCAAAAAGGATTTATAAGATTGGATCTCCTGAGCTAGACTCTCATGCTTCAATATCTTCATTGCCCTTATCTAGAGTAAAAGAGAGATATGAGATACCTTTTAAGAATTATGGTATCTGCATGTTCCACCCAGTTACATCCGAAATAGATACGATTTATAAACAGGCAAATTCTTTATTTACAACATTAGAGAAAACCAAGAAAAACTTTGTCATCATATTGCCTAATAATGATCCAGGAACTGAAAAAATTGTTGAAATAATTTCAAATCTAAATATAACAACTTTCAGAATAATTCCCTCTATGCAGTTTGAATATTTCTCTGTACTTTTGAAAAATTCTTCATGCTTTATTGGAAATTCTTCTGCTTGCGTAAGAGAAGCACCTTTTTTAGGTATCCCGTCTCTCAACATAGGATCAAGACAGGTAAATAGGGCTTTTTCAAAAAGTATAAAAAATTGTTCAGCATATGATAAAAATAAAATAAAAAATTTTATTAGAACTGAGTGGAATAAAAAGTATAAAAAAAGTAATGAGTTTGGAATAGGAAAATCTGCAGATGTTTTTTCAAAAATTTTGAAAAAAAAATCTTTCTGGAATCATGATTTACAAAAAATTTTTTGGGAGTAAACAAATTGAAGATTTTAATAAAGAAATTTTACTTAAAATTTTTTCCTAAAAAACTTTTTTATATAAATGATCAAGAAAGCCTTAAAAACGTTTTCATAGAGCTAGAAAAGTCAAAACTTATTGCCATAGATACTGAATTCGATTGGCGAAATACTTATTTTCCGATACTTTCAGTTATGCAAATCGCAACAGAAGGCAAAATTTTTATCATTGATTTTCTTGAAAAACTTAATCTTGAACCTTTGAAGAATATTATGCTTTCAAAAAAAAATAAAGGTCATATTTCATGCTGCAAGAAGTGATACTACAGTTCTGAGTAAATGCTTTGGTTTGAAACTTGAAAATGTTTTTGATGTCCAAGTTGCTGACAAAATTATAAATAATTGTAATGTGAAAAGTTATGCATCCCTTGTAAAAGAAAATTTAGGAATAGAGCTCGACAAATCAGAAACAAATTCGAATTGGCTTAAAAGACCGCTAAGCGAGGATCAAATTAAATATTGCGCTGAAGACGTGAATTACCTCATAGAGATCTATAAAATACAAAAAAAAATTCTATTGAGAAGAAGTAATTACGAAAAAGCATTAATGCATTCAAAAAAAGAAGCATTATTGGGTAATATGGAACTCAAAGATTTAAGAATAAAAAAAAATAGAAACTTTTCAAAATCAGAAGCAAAAATATTTTTATGGAGAGAAAAATTAGCTATAAAAAAAAATATTCCTCCAAGCTACATCTTCAAAGATAAACAAATTTCTTATTTATCAAAAATAAAAGAGAATGATAAAAAACTTAAACAAAAACTAATGTCAAAACTTGGCGATACTGATTTAGTTATAGATTATATAAGTAAAATTTACTGAAATGATATTTTGGATAATTTACATTTTGCTTTCATTAGTTATTTCTATTTTACTTTCTAGTCTATTTTCTAAGAAGATTTACAAATTGCTGATACTTAGCTTGTCATTCTCTCTCATAACAGCTGTATGGTTAAGAGCTCCAGGTGAAAATTCTCTTTCCCCAATAATCACTATTCTCTTATTAGAAAACACTATTTTAGATAACAATGGTTATATACGTATTTTTAGACCTTTAAGTGTTTTTGTATCGTTCTCAATAATATCAATACTTTTATGGAGAAAGATTTTTAAAAATTAACTACTTTTGTTTCAAATTTATTAAGATTAATTATCCCAATTTTATTTTTACCCTTCATAAAACTGCACACTCACCGGGATTAAAAATTGTACATTTGTTTACTACATCTAGCCTATATCTATGAGTATGTCCGTGAATAATATAATCACATTTAGATATCATTTCTTCGTCTATTAGTTCTGGATGATGCAGTATAGAAAATGATTTATTTTTGATTTTTTTGAAATGAGGCTCTTCAAAAATTTTACAGTCAAAGCTTTCTGCAGCAACGCTCAAACTTTGTCTCTCTTCGATATCATTATTACCTAGGATTGCAATGAGAGGACATTTGAGATCCTTGAAAGCAAGTAAGGATTTAGCTAGAGATATATCGCCAGTGTGAAAAACAAGATCTGTAGTATTTTCATTAAAAATACTACAGATAGTTTTTATATTTTTTAGATTATTATGCGTATCTCCAGTAACGCCAATAATCACTGATTTATACTTTTTCTAAAATATGAATTCCGCAAGCTGTTCCAAGACCAATAACATGTGTCATTCCAAGTCTAGCACCCTCTACTTGTCGTTCTCCAGCTTCGCCTCTTAGATGAGTACAAACTTCATAAATATTAGCTATTCCAGTTGCCCCCAAAGGATGTCCTTTTGAAAGAAGACCTCCAGAAACATT